>Ga0268280_1000845_pt1 | contig 22854 bp, 20 predicted proteins | sample saktaG_9_FD_190139 | JGI IMG/M metagenome (GOLD analysis project Ga0268280, IMG submission 190139) | Saline water microbial communities from Sakinaw Lake, British Columbia, Canada - sak_2011_5_24_40m | ecosystem: Environmental > Aquatic > Non-marine Saline and Alkaline > Saline ... | reverse complement strand
GAACAATGCGTTCACTTTTGAAAAAATCCTGAACTTTGTGGTTGATGCCAATTCGCCGCTCCTTGACGAAGGCAAGAACCTTCTGATCGAAGAGTTCGGCAAGGAGTATGGAACGTATTTTTCTATACTTGAACTTATCTCGGTTGGAAAGACGGGCCGTTCGGAAATCCAGTCTATACTGGAGTCGGATGTCGGCGGTTACCTTGACCGTCTGGAGAGAGATTATGCCGTGATTGAGAAGTACAAGCCCGTTAACGCCAAGCCGAACTCCAAGGCGCAGAAGTACAGGATCACGGATAATTTTTTAAGTTTTTGGTTCAGGTTTATTTACCGTAACCGGTCAGCGGTCGAGACCGGGAATTTCGATTACATCCGTGATGTGATCAAACGCGATTATTCGACCTATGCCGGGCGGGTGCTTGAACAGTTCTATAGAGTTATTTTCGCCGAGACCGGGCAGTACAACCGTATTGGGTCTTATTGGGAAAAGGATCATCAGAACGAAATCGACCTTGTGGCCATGAATGATATGAAAAAAGAACTACTCATCGCCGAGGTCAAGATGAATAAAGCCAGGGTTGACTTGGGGCGATTAAAAGAGAAGGCCAAAACCCTGGTCGCAAGCTATCCAAAGTACAAGGTAGAGTGGCAGAGCTTGGGGCTGGAGGATGTCGATCGCCTGATCCAGAGTTGAAATTTACGAATTAACGCATACCGATGCGTGGAACGAAGGATACCTAAGCGAGGATCTAGTATGCCGGTATATTCATATAAAGGGAAAAAGGGGACTACTTATTATATTGTTTATCCATTTAATGGAAAGAGAAAGACCGAAACTATCGGCAAAGATAAAAAATTAGCGGAAAAAGTTTTGCATAAGAGGTTAACTGAGATCGCCGAAAATAGATACCTCGATATTAAAAAAGAGGAAAAGATAAGATTTGAAGATTTTGGCGAAGAATATCTGGCGTTGCATTCTAAGCTAAAGAAATCATACGGTACAGATTTTAAGATTATAGGCTTGCTAAAGAAATTCTTCGGTGGAAAATATTTATATGAGATAACCTCATTAGATGTTGATAAGCTTAAGTCTAAGCGCGCGCAGGAAGTCGGCCCTGCAACCGTCAATAGGACCTTGGCAGTTTTAAAATCGATGTTCAATAAGGCAATTGTATGGGGGAAGACAGAGCATAATCCTTGCAAAGCGGTTAAGCTATTTAAGGAAAACAACCAGAGGGTGCGTTTTCTTGAGAGAGAAGAGATAGACAAACTATTGGTTAATTGTTCTAAACATCTAAAGCCCATAGTTACAGTTGCTTTGCATACAGGTATGCGTAAAAGCGAGATATTGGGGTTAAAATGGCACAATATAGATATAAAGCACAATATTATACACTTACTGGATACCAAAAATGGCGAAAAAAGGGAAGTTCCCATGAACGAGATCGCGCAGAAGACGATTATCGGTGTCCTGAAGCATTCTGATTCGCCATATATTTTCTGCAATAAAAACGGAAGGCCTTACGGGGATATCAAGAAATCTTTCTTGACCGCTATCAAGAAATCAGATATAATCGATTTTCGCTTTCACGATTTAAGACATACGTTTGCATCGCATTTAGTAATGTCCGGAATTGACCTGAATACTGTAAGAGAATTACTGGGACACAAGTCGCTGGAGATGACATTGAGATATAGCCATTTGTCACCGGATCATAAAAAGCGGGCAGTTGATGTGCTGGGACAGAATTTGAGAAAAATTCAACCTAAAAATGCAGGAAATTTGCAGGAAATCGAGAATTATAAAAAGGAAGATAATTTCTCATTTTCACAAGTCATTGATAATAAAAAGGTTATGAGTTAAGCCCGCATAGCTCAATTGGCAGAGCAGGACACTCTTAATGTCAAGGTTCCAAGTTCGATTCTTGGTGCGGGCACCAGCGGCGGTAATTCAGTGGTAGAATGCGACCTTGCCAAGGTCGATGCCGTGGGTTCGAATCCCATCCGCCGCTCCAATTTTTTGCTTGGCATTACAAAAGGGGAGACTAATGATGAAGATCATGGACTTTTTGAATAAAAAGGCCATATCGGTGGACATTAAAGCTACTGACAAAGAAGGCGTAATACGAGAACTTTCTGACCTTCTCGCTAACGCTACCGACATGAAGAACAAGGAAGAGCTTATCAGCGCTGTTCTCGCCAGAGAAGCATTGGGCTCAACCGGTATAGGGCAGGGCATAGGCATTCCTCATGCCAAAAGCCAGGTGGTCAAGGAGCTGGTAGCGGCATTCGGGCTTTCAAAAGACGGAGTGGACTTCGATTCACTCGACGGCGAACCGGTGCATATATTCTTTCTCTTGATAGCTCCGGACGAATCCGCAGGCCCTCATCTTAAGGCGCTTGCCAGGATATCCCGTATGCTCAAGGACAAGTATTTTAGAGAGTTCCTCAGGAAAGCTAAGAGCGAGAGCGAAATCCTGCAGATAATCCAGGACGAAGATTCCAAGAAATATTAATACAAAAGACTAGTCCCATATGATAAAAATATTAAAAGCTTTTAAATGGCTCTATCCCGGCATGAGGGTCAAGAGATGGAGTTTCTTAGCCGTCTTTGGCATGATAATGGTCTCGATGGGATTTGTAATGGTGATATCGGAGGCCACATCTAAGAGCAAGACCTTTGCCGCGGCAATAATCATAGCGGGCATGATCGCTATCATTACAGGGATAAAGCGCATAATAAAATCGTTCGTTACCATACTCCTTCCATCAAAAGAAGGAGACCTTGTCGATAAGGTATATAACAAGCTCATATTGGAGAGGGGCCCCAAGATGGTAGTGGTAGGCGGCGGAACGGGTCTTTCGATGCTTCTGCACGGCCTGAAGGAGTATACGAGCAACATAACCGCAGTAGTTACTGTGGCGGATGACGGCGGATCGAGCGGGCGCTTGAGACAGGATTTTGATATGCTGCCCCCCGGCGATATAAGAAATTGCCTTGTGGCGCTGGCGGATGCCGAGCCTCTAATGGCTAAGCTCTTCCAGTTCAGATTTGGAGAGGGGACGGAATTAAAAGGGCATAATTTCGGGAATCTCTTCATTACGGCTATGTCGAAAGTCGCCGGAGGTTTTGACGCGGCCATAAAAGAGTCGAGCAAGGTTCTGGCGATAAGAGGGAGCGTAGTGCCATCCACGCTCAATAAGGTTACGCTCGTTGCCGAGCATCATGATGGAACCCAGAGCGTGGGGGAGAGCCAGATACCGAAAGCGGGGAAGTCGATAAAGAGGATCCTCTTAAAGCCGGTTGGATCAAAGCCCACTCACGAAGCTATAGAAGCGATAAAAAAGGCCGACGGGATCATACTGGGGCCGGGAAGCTTATATACGAGCATAATGCCGAATCTCCTTGTGGAAAAGATCTATAAAGAGATAATCGCATCCAAAGCCGTCAAGATATATGTCTGTAACGTGATGACGCAGAAGGGCGAGACCGAAGGCTATAAGGCGAGCGATCATCTTGCTGCTATCATCGAGCATACCGCTCCTGGAATAGTCGACTACTGCATAGTCAATACCGCGAGGATACCGGATAGCGTGGCCGATAGGTATCGAGATGAAGGCGCCAGCCCCGTTATAGTAGATCCGGAGAATATAAAGAAGATGAAATGCAGGGTGATAGAGGCCCACTTAATTACGATCAAGGATTATGTAAGGCATGATGCCGGTAAGCTTGCAAAGATAATGGCTGACCTTATAGGAAGTTTAAAGAAAGCTAGGTCTTAGGGTGAACCCCGCCCCTCCTTTAATTAGTTTAACAGTAAAATCGTTGTTAGGAGGCTTAGGCGGGGGTTATGAAAAAGATATATTTAAGGTATAATATTTAGTTTTATTGGAGGGGCGGGGTGAAAGAGATCATAGTAGTAGAGAAGACTGTGGTAATAAAGAGTAAGCAGGGACTACATGCCCGGCCGGCCGCGCTATTTGTTCAGATCGCCAATAAATTCGATTCCGATGTTATAGTCTCTAAAGGTAAGACAAAAGTTAATGGCAAGTCCATCATGGGTATAATGATGCTGGAGGCTGGCAGGGGGGCTAAGATCACTATCATTACTAAAGGCGAGGACGCCCAGCAGGCAATCGCGGAGCTGGAGAATCTTCTCTTAAGCGATATCGAGGATATCATAAAATGAACAGAGAAAAAGAGATTATTTTAAGAGGTATACCGGCAGCCCCTGGGATAGTTACGGGTAGAGTTCTGCTTCTTGACAGGGAGCAGTATGTGGTACCCAAGCGTCCGCTTAAAGACGATCAGATCGCAAATGAAATAAAGCGTTTCAAGGATGCTCTTATCCAGACGAAGCAGGAGGTGGTGGAGATAAAGAAGCGCATATCCGAAGAGCTCTCCGCGGAGCACGGTCAGATATTCAGCGCGCATCTATTGGTTATAGAAGACAGCATGCTTATAGAAGAGGTTATATCCAAGATAAAGAAAGAGAAGCTTTCCGCCGAATATGTATTTCAGGATGTCTTGAAGAAATATATAAAGGTATTCTCTGAGATGGACGATGAATACTTAAGAGAGCGTATCAGCGATATCAACGACATAGGCAAGAGGATACTGAAGAACCTTATCGGGGCAAGGGAAGACGCGCTCTCCACATTAAAGGACAGGGCCGTAGTGATCTCATACGATCTTTCACCTTCCGATACGGCTACTATGCACAAAAAGAATGCCATAGGTTTTGCTACAGACATAGGAAGCCGCACTTCACACACCGCCATTATGGCCAAGTCTTTGGAGATACCGGCGGTCGTGGGATTGGAGACGGTCACCAAAGAAGTGCAGAGCGGTGATACCGTGATAATCGATGGAACTCACGGCGTAGTGGTCTTAAATCCAACACCGGCGACCCTCAAACATTACGAATCGAACCGTAAAAAATTAGTAGCTTTCGGAAAGACCCTCCTGGATATGAAGGGCCTGCCGTGCGAAACAAAGGACGGTAGAAAGATAGGGTTGATGGCGAATATAGAATTACAGGAAGATATCGCTTCCGTTGTTGCCCACGGCGCCGAAGGGATAGGGCTCTACAGGACTGAATATTTTTATATGAATCGCAAGGACCTGCCGACCGAAGAGGAGCAGTTCAAAGAGTATTCGATGGTCGCCAAGAAGATCAAGCCTTATTCCGTGGTCATAAGGACTCTAGATCTGGGTGGTGATAAGTTCTTATCGCAGCTTGAGATCCCGCAGGAGATGAATCCTTTTATGGGATGGCGCGCCATAAGATTTTGTCTGGCGAGGCCGGATATATTTAAGACACAGCTGCGCGCCATATTGAGAGCCTCCGCTTTCGGGAAGTTAAAGATGATGTATCCGATGATATCGGGTATTGAGGAGCTAAAGCAGGCTAATGTCATACTGGAAGAGGTAAGGAAAGATTTGAGGAAAGAGGGCGTATCGTTCGACGAGAATATGGAAGTGGGCGCCATGATAGAGGTCCCCTCCGCGGCTTTGACGGCAGATATTTTGGCCAGGGAAGCCGACTTCTTCTCAATAGGAACGAACGATCTTATACAGTATTCTCTGGCTGTCGACAGGGTAAATGAGAAGATAGCCTATCTTTACGAGCCGGCGCACCCAGCGGTATTGCTGCTGATAAAGAATGTCATAGAGGCCGGCCACAGGGCGGGAATATGGGTCGGCATGTGCGGGGAGATGTCCGGAGACATAGTGATGACACTCATACTTGTAGGGCTCGGCCTTGATGAATTCTCCACATCGCCGATCGCGATACCGGAGGTTAAGAGGATCATAAGATCGATCAATATGGAGCAGGCAAAGGAGATCGCCCGGCAGGCCCTTACGCTATCTACCGGTAAAGAGATAGAGAGATTTGCCAGAAGAAAACTTAAAGAGATAGTACCTGATCTCGCAATAGAAGTCGAATAGGCTAATGAGAGAATTGGATAGTTTTAATAAAATAGAGAAAATTGATGAATCGAGCATGCTCGAGCTCATCGAATCTTTTCCTGATCAGTGCCAGGACGCCAAGCGCATAGGCGATGAATTTGAGCTGCCTAAAGAGCTTAAGCGCTCTTACAGAAATATAGTCTGCACAGGTCTTGGAGGTTCGGCTATCGGAGCGGACCTCGTGAGATCATACATAGCCGGAGATGCTCAGGTCCCGGTATTGGTGAACAGAAACTACACATTTGCGAATTTTGTTAATGAGGATACTCTTGTCATAGTATCCAGTTATTCCGGTAACACCGAAGAGACTTTAAGCGCCTACCACGAAGCCGTATCAAGAGGCTCCAGTATAATAGTCGTCACTTCAGGCGGCAAGCTTGAGAAGGCGGCTAAAAAGGATAGTATTCCATGCCTGATCATGCCTGAAGGTTTTCCTCCGAGATGCGCGCTAGGGTATTCATTCTTCCCACTCTTGACAGTATTGGCCAAGATAGGTATCATAAAGGACCAGGCCGGCGATATAGACGATGCTATACACAATTTAAGAAGATTAAGAGATTCCAAAATAGGATACAAAGTTCCTCGCAAGGATAATCCCGCAAAGAAGATGGCCGTGGAGATCTTTGGTAAGCTTCCCGTGATCTACGCAAGTCAGGATCATATAGATGCTGTCGCGACCAGATGGAGAGGGCAGCTTGCGGAAAATTCCAAGACGCTATCGTCCGGACACCTCTTCCCCGAGATGAATCATAATGAGATAGTCGGGTGGGAGAATCCTAAAAAAGTGCTGAAAGAGTGTGTTGCGATAGTATTAAGAGATACTGACGATCACCCAAGGATATCCAGGAGAATGGACGCAACAATAAGCCTTCTTAAGAGAGGCAAGGTAAGAGTCTTGCCGGTATTCTCCTCAGGCAAAGAGCTTCTCGCCAGAATATTATCGCTCGTATATATCGGGGACTTCGTAAGTTTCTATCTGGCGATATTGAACGGCATAGACCCTACGCCCGTAAATAATATAATATATCTAAAAAAGGAGCTGGCCAAAGGATGAAGCTACTAATATTAGCGGCAGGATACGCAGTCAGATTGCAGCCTCTTACATCGAACACTCCAAAGCCCCTCCTGCCTATAGCCGGTAAGTCGATGATGGACAGGATACTTGCCAAGACAGCGCCTGTGGGAAAGATAGATGCTGTCCACGTAGTCTCGAACCATAAGTTCTTTCAGAATTTCGTAGAGTGGAAAAAGTTGCGCCCGGACGCATCGAGGATCTTTCTGGTAGATGACGGCACTATGACCAACGACGCGAGGCTCGGCGCAATACGTGATATGGATCTCGCTATAAGAGAGGGCTCTATAGACGACGATCTTCTTGTTATCGCCGGGGATAATCTGTTCGATCTTGATCTGGCGGAATTTTTAAAATTCGCCGGGATCCGCAGGGACGGCGTCTGTGTGGCCTTATACGACGTAAGAAGTTTTGAAGCGGCAAAGAAATTCGGAGTGGTCAGTATTGACGGAAAAAATCTCGTGACGGACTTCGAAGAGAAGCCGCAAAATCCTAAATCCACCCTGATATCTACGGGGATATATTTTTTCCCGAGAGAAAAGGTGGCCAATCTGCGGGAATATGTTAATTCCGAAGGCGCAAAGCTCGATGCGCCCGGTTATTATATAAGATGGTTGAGCGCTAAGAAGATAGTTTATGGTTTTCCGTTCTCTGAAAAGTGGTATGATATAGGCGATCTGGAGTCGTACAAGAGAGCGGACGAAGAGTATACAAAAAAAGGAGAGTAAAAGATGTCTATGCATAAATATCTCTTTACCTCGGAGAGCGTGACAGAGGGTCATCCCGATAAAGTTTGTGATCAAATATCTGACGGTGTTCTTGATGAAGTATTGAGGCAATATCCGGACGACCCCTCAGAGAGAGTCGCATGTGAGACCTATGTTACGATGGGACTTCTGATAATAGGCGGTGAGATCACCACCAAGGCCTATGTAGATATACACAAGATGTGCCGCAATGTATTGAAAGATATAGGGTATACGCATCCTAAATATGGGTTTGACTATCATACATGCGCCATTCTTAACGCCATGCATACTCAGTCTCCGGATATAGCGATGGGCGTAGATGCAGGCGGTGCGGGAGATCAGGGCATGATGTTCGGATATGCGTGTAAAGAGACGCCGGAACTAATGCCTCTGCCGATAATGCTTTCTCATAAATTGTGTCAGAGGCTTGCCGAGGTGCGCAAGAAGGGCATTCTTGATTATCTCGGGCCTGATGGAAAGTCGCAGGTAACCATTGAATATGAGAATGGGAAGCCTTTGAGAGCCACGTCAGTGGTCTTAGCGTCGCAACATATGGAATCGGTCGTTGACAAAAAGACGGATATGATGTCGGAAGAGGCCAGGCGTGAAATAATAGCGAAAGTAGCAAAGCCGGTATTAAAAGAATACCTGGATAAAGATACTAAGTTCTATATAAATCAGACCGGGAAGTTCTTAGTCGGCGGGCCGCAGTCGGATACGGGTATGACGGGCCGTAAGATAATAGTGGATACTTATGGCGGGACGATACCGCACGGCGGCGGCGCATTCTCCGGAAAAGATCCCACTAAGGTGGACCGTTCCGCGGCCTATATGGCGCGTTACGTAGCCAAAAATCTCGTTGCCGCAGGCATTGCGGAGAAATTAATGATACAGCTTGCTTACGTAATAGGTAAGGCAGATCCTTTATCTATAATGGTTGAAACGTACGGGACTTCACGCTTAAGCAACGAAAAGATAGTGAAGATCATAGATGATAATTTCGATCTTACTCCGGGCGGGATAATTCACACTCTCAAGCTGCGGAATTCTTCGAACGGAAGATACCGCAAGACAGCGGCTTACGGACATTTTGGCAGAGACGAAGAAGGATTCACATGGGAGAAGACAGATCAGGCCAAGGACCTGAAAAAACACTCAAAATAAATCGGAGACCATAATGAAATATGATGTTAAAGACTTAAAGCTGGCTAAAAAAGGCAGGCTGCGCATAGAGTGGGCGAATGAATATATGAAGGTGCTTCAGTTGATCCGCAAACACTTTAAGGCCGAGAAGCCGCTAAAGGGTCTGAATGTGGCGTGCTGCCTCCATGTGACTACAGAGACGGCCAACCTGGCCCTTACATTGAAGGAAGGCGGCGCTAACGTATTTGTATGCGCGTCCAATCCTTTAAGCACTCAGGATGATGTAGCGGCCTCCATGGTTAAGGATATGGGAATATCTACCTTTGCCATTAAGGGAGAGGATAATAAGACGTACTACAAGCACATCGAAAAGGTCCTGGAAGCCAATATTAATGTTACGATGGATGACGGAGCGGATCTCGTATCGATGATACACAAGACCAAAAAACATCTCGCTGCGGATATAATAGGCGGGACCGAAGAGACGACTACCGGCGTGATAAGGCTAAGGAGCCTCGAGAGGCAGGGGCTTCTCATGTACCCGATAATCGCCGTTAATGATGCTTCTACAAAACATCTCTTTGATAACAGGTACGGTACCGGACAATCTACATTAGACGGCATCATAAGGGCCACGAACGTCCTTGTCTGCGGATCTACATTTGTAGTATGCGGTTACGGATGGTGCGGCAGAGGAGTGGCGATGCGCGCCAGGGGTATGGGCGCTAATGTAGTAATAATCGAGATCGATCCGCTGAAGGCCCTCGAGGCGGTAATGGATGGATATAGCGTGATGCCTCTTAAAGAGGCGGCCAGGATAGGGGACATATTTGTCACCCTTACCGGAGATATAAACGTAATACGAAGAGAGCATTTTCTTGCTATGAAGGACGGGGCGATCGTCGCGAATTCCGGGCACTTTAATGTCGAGCTCGATATCCCGGCGCTAGAAAAGATCTCCATAAAGAAGAGAGTGGTCCGCGATTTTGTGGAAGAGTATACGATCAAAGCGAGCGGCAAGCGCATAAATATTTTAGGCGAAGGCCGGCTCATTAACCTGGCCGCGGCAGAAGGCCATCCGGCGAGCGTTATGGATATGAGCTTTGCGAACCAGGCGCTCTCGTGCGAATATATCGCTAAAAACTATAAAAAACTGAATAAGAAGGTATATAAAGTGCCTGAGTTCATGGATAAGAATATCGCGAAATTAAAATTGGAATCTTTGGGCATCAGTATAGATAAGCTGACCAAAGAGCAGAAAGAGTATTTGGATAGTTGGGAGATCGGAACTTAAATTTAAAAAAGGAGCTATAACAATGGGTAGGAGAGCGATCGATATGGACGATCTGGTGATGGAGCTGGTCCTGGCTGCTAATATTGACGAGAAGACCGGTGTGGCGAAGAAGATAACCGACATAGCTTATAAGAACGGTATATACTCCTCGAGTATAGACGGATTGTATATGGCGCGTGGTAAGGGAGAGTTTCCCGGAACATTTACGGTCCCGGCTATAAACCTGAGGACCTTGACCTATGATCTGGCTCGCGCGATCTTCAGGGTGGCCAAGAAGAATAACGCCGGTGCTTTTATTTTTGAAATAGCGAAGTCAGAGATGGGGTATACGGATCAGCCGCCGGTAGAATATGTGGCGGTCTGCCTTGCCGCGGCGGTCAAGGAGGGGTGGACAGGGCCTGTATTCGTGCAGGGCGATCATTTTCAGGTGAACGCTAAAAACTATAAGGAGAACCCCGAAAAAGAGCTCGATGCCTTAAGATCGATAATCACAAAGGCTATGGAGTCCGGATTCTACAACATAGACATAGATTCATCGACCCTCGTTGACCTGACGAAATCGAGCATAAAGAAACAGCAGAAAGATAATTACGAGGTATGCGCCATTCTCACAAACTTTATAAGAAGAAGCCAGCCCAGGGGCATCGAGGTTTCTGTCGGGGGAGAGATAGGCGAGGTAGGCCATCAGAACTCCACACCAGAGGACCTGATAGCTTTTATGGAAGGTTTCAAGAGTAAGCTTAGGAAAGGCCGGGGCGGTATAAGCAAGATCAGTATACAGACCGGCACTTCCCATGGCGGGGTTGTGCTGCCCGATGGGACGATAGCGAAGGTGAAGCTCGATTTTGATACCTTAAGGAATCTCTCTAAGATATCGAGAGAAGAGTATGGCCTGGCCGGAGCGGTACAGCACGGAGCGTCTACATTGCCGGCTGAAGCGTTTGGAAAGTTCCCGGAAGTCGGCACGGCTGAAGTGCATCTGGCCACGGAGTTCCAGAATATGGTATATGAATCGAGCCATTTTCCGAAAGCGCTGAAGGATAGGATCTATGATTGGCTGAAGAAGACTCAAGGCGCAGAGAGAAAATCAGATCAGACCGAGGAGCAATTCATCTACTCGACCAGAAAGAAAGCGCTGGGACAGTTCAAAAAAGATATAATGGGCCTTCCAAAAGAGACGAGAAGCGCTATAGCTTCGGAGCTAGAGAAGAAGTTCGAGTTCCTATTCGAAAAACTCAATGTTAAGAACACGAGAGACCTCACCTCGAAATATGTTACTCTAAAGAGGGTGATATCGAGAAAGAGGGGGCTTTCGGAACATGTGGAGTTGAGCGGAGAGGGCGCGGATTAAGCTCTTTTATTGAGAAGATAGATACCGACTCCGGTAAATATTATATTACCTGACCACGCGGCTACGATCGGCGGAAGTACGCCGGCCTTTCCGAGGGCAAGAGATATGGCTATCACCGCGTAGTACAGCAGTCCGATAACTATACTCGTTCCTATCCCTATCATGACTCCGCCGCGCATAGTGAGAAGCGCGAATGGGGCCGCCACCATGATTATAATAAGGCTGATGAGCGGGAACGCGAGTTTATAATTCAGGTCGACCAGAAGGTTCCTGGTTATCTTCATTCCCGACCCCCGGAAGTTCTTTATGTAGCCTCCAAGCTCTCTGTAGCTCATAAACTCCGCTTTCAGTTCTTTATTGGCGAAATCCCTGGGCCTCTCTTTTAGCGGTATTATCTTTTCACTATAAAATGTCGGAGCTCCCAGCATCTTTCCCGCATTATCCACTTTATACAGTATAACCTTAATGAACTTCCATTCATCCCCGGTCCATATGGCGCTATTAGCCGTGATCTTCAATACAAGCTTTTCGTTTAAGTCATGTTCGTGGATTATGATATCACTCAGCTTTTTCTCGCCGATGTCATAACTTCTGGCAAAGACTATTCTGTTTCCCGTGCCATATACCGCGACATTTTCGATCACCTTCAGCTGTTTATCTCCGGCCTTGTACTTCTCCAGCTCCTCACGGCGGATCAGCTGGGATATCTTGGATGTCAGAGGTATGACCCTGTCATTGATCATGAAGGTGAATATGCTTATCAAGAATCCCAGGACTAGCAGGGGCGTAAGTATCCGCCAGAGGCTTACGCCGCTAGATTTCATCGCTATTATCTCGTTATTCTTGTTTAAGTTGCTCAGCATATATATTGTCGAGAGTAGCGCGGCCATGGGGATGATCTGTATGAATATGGTAGGGATATAATAAAAGTAGAAGGCTATTACGGACGTCAGTGGGATCTTGTACTTAACAATGTCGTCTATGAACGAGAATATGTCTATGATGACGGCCATCACCACAAACACGAATAAGCACCATAGGAAAGAGCTTAAGAAACCTTTGGCCAGATACCTGTCTATTATCCTCATGTTATATCCCCCGGGCCAGAGTGAAACATTTTACGCTCTTTGCGCTGCCGCCTAATAGAGTCTTTGCGCATTCTCCGAGCGTCGATCCGGTCGTCATTATATCATCTATCAAGAGTATGTTTTTATCTTTGATATCCACCTTGGGTGATATGCAAAAAGCGCCTTTAAGATTTTTGAGCCGCTCGCTCTTTAAGAGCTCATTTTGACAACGCGTCTTACGCGTCTTCTCCAGAGTGTTTATAAGTATAAGAGAATGTTCTTTTGAGATGGGGTTGGCGATCAGGAGCGATTGATTAAACTCTCTTTCTCGAAGGCGCTCTTTGTGTAAGGGGACGACCGTAACCAGGTCTACGCCTGCGATCTCAGGGTTCTCCCTTATATAATCGATCATGAGCTTTGAAAATATCTTAGCAAGGAGAGTCTTGCCTTTATACTTAAACCGATGGACGAGCTCTTTCAGGGCGTCGTCATAGAGGCAGGCCGAATAGGCAAGAACCGGCAGATCGTCCAGCTCGAAGGGCGGCATCGCGTTATGATTTATGGATTCTATGCAGTCTCTGCACAGATTAAATTCGTTCACAGCCTCAAGCGGAGCCTTGCAGCCAAGGCAGTGTATTGGATAGACCAGATTCAGAAAATTCTTCGCGAGTACCTTTATGGATTGCATGCGGGTATTATATACCGTTGCGTCCGAATGGTCAAGGCCGCCTCATTCCGCTCTCTTTACAGCACAATAAAACTTTTCTGTTTCTGTAGTTAGTTTATTGCGGGTCCCTGCCTGCCGGCAGGCAGGCTGCCATTGGATCTCCCAAATTTCTTAATGGGGGGTTAATAAAATAGGACTTCAATAGACCATTATTATTCTTATCCCCCCATCCCCCATTTCGAAATTTGGGTCCCATCCAATGTCACCCGCATCTGATATCCCCAAGAACAGAAAAGTTTTAGTCAACCCTTCTTCAGCACGTCAAAAGGGGTCAGGCGCCTTTTAGGGGTAGGCCTGGCACTTATTAGCTAGGGCAGGCGAAGACCTTGGGGTCAGCCACCTGAAGCGGCGTTAAATAATTTTTACATTCTAAAACTTGTCATGCCCGCGAAAGCGGGCATCTAAAAAAACTTGTCTGGATTCCCGCTTGCGCGGGAATGACAGTGAAGCTAATTTTGACAGCAGTGATGCCCAATCCAAATTTATGTCCGCTGAAGGTGGGTGACCCCAAGGTCTACAGCCTGCCTGGAGGTAGACAGGAAGGCCGACGAATTTTCCTGGCGGGTAGCTATCTCTTGAAAATACTGTGTGGTTTGTCTATAATAAGGGCTTATGGTTAAGGCGAGACAGGCGTGGGGAACTAGGATCGGCATCATAATGGCCGTCGCGGGAAGCGCGATAGGACTGGGGAACTTCCTCCGCTTCCCGGTGCAGGCCGCATCGAATGGCGGCGGAGCCTTTATGATACCTTACTTCGTCTCGCTCTTTCTTCTCGGCATCCCGCTGGTGTGGATAGAGTGGACCCTCGGACGATACGGCGGAGGGTTTGGCCACGGCACGGCTCCCGGTATATTCCATACCATGTGGAAGAAGAACCGTTTCATAAAATATTTCGGGGTCATAGGGATATTCGGGCCCCTGGTAATACTGACCTACTACACCTATATAGAGTCCTGGACGCTTGCTTACAGCTGGTTTGCCATTACCGGAAAATATGCCTCGGCCGCCACCGAAAGCTCGATGAAATCATTCTTAAGCGGATTTCAGGGGCTCGAGAAGAATAGCTTCTTCTCGAGCATCATCCCCGCGTACACATTTTTTGTGATAACATTTTTGGCAAATATGGCCGTGATATATTACGGAATAAAAGGCGGAATAGAGAAGCTCTGTAAGATCGCGATGCCGCTACTCTTCATATGCGGCGTGATAGTCATGGCGCGCGTTCTCACTTTGGGTCCGCCGGATCCGGCCAGGCCTTCCTGGAATATCGTTAACGGATTGGGATTTTTTTGGAATCCCGATTTTTCCGCGCTCAAGAGCGCCAAGGTATGGCTTGCGGCGGCAGGGCAGATATTCTTTACTTTAAGCGTCGGTATAGGCGTCATACTTACCTACGCGAGCTATCTCTCAAAAAGTGACGATGTTGTGCTGTCCGGGCTCTCGGCCGTCAGCACTAATGAATTCGCAGAGGTTATAATAGGCGGGAGCATAGTGATACCGGCGGCCTTTATATTCTTCGGTCCGGCCGGCACGGAAGCGATAGCCAGAGGCGGAGCGTACAATCTGGGTTTTGTCACTATGCCCTTGATATTCAGTAAGGTTTCGAATAGCGCCTTCTTCGGCTCGGCCTGGTTCTTATTATTATTTCTCGCGGGGATAACTTCTTCAGTATCGCTTGCTCAGCCCGCGGTGGCATTTCTGGAGGATGAATTTAATATCTCACGCAAGAGGGCTGTATCGATACTGGGCGCGGCGCTATTTATCTTCTGCCAGCCGGCTATATTTTTGCTCGGCAAAGGGGTGGTTAACGAGCTCGACTTCTGGGGCGGAACATTCTGCCTCGTTCTTTTCGCGACGGTCGAGACGATACTCTTCGCGTGGATATTCGGGATGGAGACGGCATGGAAAGAGATACATCACGGCGCAGACATGAAGATACCGGGCATCTATAAATTCATAATAAAGTATATAACCCCGCTCTTCCTCGCGCTGATACTCGCTTCCTGGGTCTACCAGGAGTGGCGGCCCATGATCTTTATGAAGAACATCCTGCCGCAGGACAGGCCTTTCATCCTTGCCACACGATTTTGTCTGGCCGCATTATTTATCATGCTGTCGGTTTTGGTCAAGGTCGCGTGGAATAAAAAGGGGAGGCAGTCGAAGATATGAGGCTTTCAGGATGGATATTTTTAACATTCTCATGGGCTTTCATATTGACACTCATTACATTCTGTTTTTACAAGGTCTTTACCGGGAAGAAGGCCGGTTAGTATATTATGTCCAAGATCGATATAAAGAATATTTCGAAAGATGAGCTTATAAAAGAGCTCGTCAGGATAGGCGAGAAGCCGTATAGGGCTACTCAGGTCTTCAGATGGCTCTATAAATCGCTGGTGACGTCATTCGATGATATGACCGATCTGAATAAGGAACTGCGCGAAAAGCTGAAGCAGGAATTTTATATTACAAAGATCGTCTCCCTGGACTCAAAACGCTCTTTCTCCGATGGCACCACGAAATATCTGCTTAAATTGGAAGATTCGCATACGATAGAGTCAGTCCTTCTGCCGGAGGATGAGAGAACGACGCTCTGCCTCTCCTCACAGGTCGGCTGCAAATTCGGATGCTCTTTCTGCGCCAGTGCCCCGTTCGGTTTTGTGCGCAACCTTAAGGCCTCGGAGATATTGGACGAAGTTATCTTTATGAAGACCCACAACAAAGACCGCCAGATCACAAATATTGTCTTTATGGGAATAGGCGAACCGTTAGATAACTACAATAATGTGATGAGAGCGATAAGGATACTGAACGATGAGGACGCCTTTAAGATAGGCGCCCGCAAGATTACGATATCCACTTGCGGGGTGATTCCGGGTATAATGAAGCTGGTCGATGAGAAGCTGCAGATAGAGCTCTCGGTATCTCTCCATTCGCCCGATGATAAAATACGCTCTACTCTCGTACCCGCGAATAAGAGATATCCGCTAAATGATCTCATAGCCGCCTGCAAGGAGTACACCAGGCTGACCAAGAGGGTAATAACATTCGAATACGTACTGATAAAGAGAGTGAATGCCTCCGAAGGCGACGCATTTAAGGTGGCCAAGCTCTTGACCGGAATGATCTGTAAGGTGAATATAATATCGTACAACCAGATAAAGGCCAAGGGCTATGAAGCGCCTTCGACGGCGGAGGTGAAAAATTTTTTCAGGACGCTGAAGAGCCGCGCCGTTAATGTGATGCTGCGCAAGTCAAAGGGTGAGGATATCGATGCCGGTTGCGGGCAGCTGAGGATATCAAAATTATGAATAAGAGCGATAGAGTAATAAGGCATGTCGCGTTCTTTTTTTCGCTCGCATTATACCTGACGCTGCTGCCCATAATATTATCTTACTCTCTCGGCTATCACATAGATTTTAACAAGCTCATAATATACAAGACGGGTATATTATCCATAAAGAGCATTCCTTCAGGCGCGGCTATCTATATTAATGGCAATATATATCCGGATATTACGCCCGCCAGAATAGAAGAGCTGAGGCCCGGCACCTATTCCGTAGAGGTAAAGAGAGATGGCCTATTTCCGTGGCAGAAAGAGCTGACTGTCCGCTCTAACATGGTTACCCGCGCGGAGAATATACTCCTCTTTCCTATGCTGCAGGTGAAAGAGAAGGTGAGCGACCGCGAAACGGATAATTTCTTTATACCCGACGACAGAAGCCAGATCTATTATATGACGAAGGCAGGCCTCTACAAGACGAATCTTGATGGGTCGAACCCCAAGAGGCTTTCGTCTTATTCACGGTGGCCATCCGATATTACAGGCAAGAAGCTCTCGCCGGATGGAAACAAGATACTCTATTTTAATGAAAACGGTATATGGATCATCTACTTGAACGGCTTGAGGTTGCCCGCTGGCGGCGATGTAGTGGAGGTAGAAGAGGTCTTAAAGAGCGCGGATGTTATAAAGGATGTATTCTGGCATTCGGGCTCCAATCACATAATTTTTGTGGCCGGCAGAGATATAGACGTGATGGAGATCGGGAAGGGAGGCGTCAAAAATATAGTTACGCTCAATAGGTGCAACCACCAGCCTCAAGGCGTATACTATGACGCGTATAATGACTCCCTCTATTTTAACGATTCTCCCGCAGACAAGAGCAACCTCTACAGGCTTGATCTGAGAGAGAAGTTCTTCGGAAAGCTCATGGAGCGCATTAAGAAGGAATTTGATATTATATATGACCAGAAATGAGAAGCTTCGCAGGTTCTTCGAAATAGTTCCGGGGTTCATGACATGGTCTACGATCCTGGGGCTTATAATATTCTCCGTATTTAAGCCTCTATGGGTCGCGGTATTCATAATATGTTTTGACCTCTATTGGGTAATACGCGTCGGCTATTTTACGACGCTGCTCGTCTTCGCTTACAGAAGGCTCAATGCCGAGAAGAAGACAGACTGGCTAAAAAAATGTAGATCGCTCGAGGGGCAAGGTTCGTTAAATTACGACAGCATATACCACGCCGTGATGTTCCCGGCCTATAAGGAGGGCCCGGAAGTCCTGGATGCATCCATAAATGCGCTCATCGATTCCAATTACGACAAGAAGAAGATGATAGTGACGCTTACCATCGAGGAGAGGGCCGGAGATATATGCTGGGAGAACGCAAAAGAGTTTCAGAGAAGATTTAAGGATACGTTCTTTGAATTTATTATAACGAGGCATCCTGACGGCCTCAAAGGCGAAGCGAAGACCAAGGGCGCGAACGCTACGTGGGGCGCCATGGTCATCAGGGAGTTCGTAGATTCAAAGAAGATAGACCATGAGCATGTGATCATGTCGTGCTTTGACGCCGATACCTGCGCCGAGCGAGAGTACTTCGCCTGCTTGGTCTACCACTATATAACGAATCCGAAAAGAACGCGCTCGAGCTATCAGCCGATCCCCGTATATAATAATAACATATGGTACGCGCGCTCGATAGCCCGCGTGATCGAGCTCGGCTCAAGCTTCATGCAGATGATAGAGACTATGAGGCTGGAAAAGTTTGTGACTTTCTCAAGCCATAGTATGAGCTTTAAGACGCTCGTCGATGTGGGGTACTGGCCCGTCGATATGATCTCGGACGATTCCGTCATATATTGGAAATGCTTTCTGTATTTCGACGGTGATTATTCCGTGATACCCATGTACGTGACGGTATCTCTAGACGTTGCTACGGAAAAAGCTATAATCCCCACCCTGATAAAACAGTATAAGCAGAAGCGCCGCTGGGCGTGGGGGGTGGAGAACTTCCCGTATCTTATGATGGGGTTCATTAAGAACAAAAAGATACCTCTCTATAAGAAGATCCGCCGCGGCTTTCATCTCTTCGAGAGCCATTACACGTGGGCCGTATGGGCCATCATCGTGACATTTATAGCGCCACTGCCGCTGATATTCGGCGGCGGCATCTTCAGGCAGACAACGATGGGGTACTCGCTCCCGAGCGTCGCGGCTGCGCTATTCAGGATCACGACTCTAACGCTATTCATATGCATGCTCATGAGCATAAAGCTTCTGCCGCCAAGACCCAAAGATGTTAAGCCGCAGAAGAAGCTCGTCATGTTCACCCAGTGGCTTCTTGCGCCGCTACTGGCGGCATTTGTCGGGTCCACTCCGGCCATAGATGCACAGACGCGCCTGATGCTGGGTAAGTATATGCATTTTCACGTCACGGAAAAGATCCGGCACGGGATCACATCAAATTAACCGTATTTTTTTCTTGCATTGAAAAAATATTTGTGCTAAATTCTAAAGCGATGAACAAATACTTAGGCATTGTTATCGGGATCATAGCGGTATTCTTAGGCCTTAATGGATTGATCGCCTGGCGCGGCGATCTTTTTATTGTGCTGAGAGCCTCTCTGCCGGTGATCTTTGTGCTCGGCGGAGCGATAGCCGTGATAGCGGGCTTAAGCGAAATAAAGGACGAGATCTCTTCAAAATAGAAGATAAGAGATAATTTCCCCACCACTACTAATTGTGCCACCCACTAAAAAAACCACAATATATGGTATTTTATCTTGACATGTTCCATATCTGTGATATACTTTTCGAGGTATTAATATAAACGGATAGATGCAGTTCGAAAATTTGCCTGCCGGCCGGCGGGCTAAGGAGGTAATTTAAAATGGGCGGTAGAGCGGATGCGAGAAGTGAGTTGTCGGAGAATGCGATGAAGGTTCTCGAGAAGAGGTACCTGAAGAAAGACGCGAAGGGCCTACTAATCGAGACGCCTGAGGGGCTATTTCGTCGGGTAGCGAAGAATATAGCGACAGCGGACTCAAATTACGGTAAGAGTGAGGCGGATATAAAGAAGACGGAAGAAGAATTTTTTAATATGATGGCCCGGCTGGAATTTTTACCGAACTCGCCAACGCTCATGAACGCCGGCAGAGACCTGCAGCAGCTATCCGCGTGTTTTGTACTGCCGATAGAAGATTCGATGGAGGCGATATTTGAAACTATCAAAGATACCGCTATAATACATAAATCCGGCGGCGGGACGGGATTCAGCTTTTCCAGGCTCCGGGCAAAGAATTCTCCTGTACGTTCTACGGGAGGAATATCGAGCGGTCCGGTCTCATTCATGAAGGTTTTTAACGCCGCAACTCAGGCCGTGAAACAGGGCGGAACGCGGCGCGGGGCCAATATGGGAATATTGCGCGTGGACCATCCCGATATTCTCGAATTCATCTCCTGTAAAGAGAATGACAAAGAGATAACGAACTTCAATATATCCGTGGCGCTCACCGAAGAGTTCATGAAGAAGGCGGTTGCCGGCGAGGATTACGATCTGGTCGATCCAAAGACTAAAAAGTCGATCCAGAGGATAAACGCCAAAAAAGTTTTCGATATGATTATACAGATGGCGTGGAGGAACGGGGAGCCGGGCATAATATTCATCGACAGGGTGAATAAAGATAATCCCACGCCTAAGGTCGGCGAGATAGAGTCTACGAATCCATGCGGAGAACAGCCCCTTTTGCCGTACGAGAGCTGTAATCTCGGGTCCATAAACCTGGTAAAGATGGTCACAGAAGATAAGAAGCTGGATTGGGACAAGCTTTCAGAAACAATCGAGAAGTCGGTCCACTTCCTCGACAACGTCATAGATATGAACTCATATCCGATAAAGAAGATAGACGAAATGACGAAGTCTAACAGGAAGATAGGCCTCGGAGTTATGGGTTTCGCTGACATGCTGCTCATGATGAGTATAAGATATAATTCGGAGGATGCGATCGCGCTAGCGGAGAAGCTGATGAAGTTTATGCTCGACATATCGCGCCGCGCATCCGAATCCCTGGCCAAAGATAGAGGGGCATTTCCTAATTTTAAAGGGAGTATATATGATAAGAAGGGCGCCAAGCCTTTAAGGAATGCGACCCTTACCACTATAGCCCCTACCGGGACGCTCTCGATCATCGCAAACTCTTCAAGCGGTATAGAGCCCGTATTTGCCATTACCTATGTAAGGAACATAATGGACAATACGAAGCTTATAGAGGTACACCCGTACTTTCGGGAAGTGGCCGAGAGAAGAGGCTTCTACAAGCCGGAGACGATGAATCTTATTAATCAAAAGGGGACGATACATGGCGTGCCCGAAGTGCCGGAAGATGTGCAGCAGCTATTCGTTACCGCGCATGATATAGAAGCTGTGTGGCATATCAGAATGCAGTCGGCGTTCCAGAAATATACGAACAACGCCGTTTCGAAGACGGTCAATCTGCCATCCGAAGCTACATTAGAAGACGTTAAGACCATATATATGATGGCTTATAAGAGCGGCTGTAAAGGCGTTACTATATATAGGGACAAGTCGCGCGATGAGCAGGTATTGAACATACCTTCTGATAGCGCTAAAGGCCAGCAAAAGACTCAGGCAAGAGTTAAGATAAGCCCGCGTCCGAGGCCGCCGGTGATATTAGGAACGACCACCAAGATCGCGACAGGATGCGGCAACCTCTATATAACTATAAACGAGGATGGAGACGGCCAGCCTTTTGAAGTATTCATGCATATGGGCAAGGCCGGCGGATGCGCTATGAGCCAGTTAGAGGCTATAGGGCGCTTGGTATCTTTGGGATTACGCAGCGGCATAGAGGTTCTTTCTATAGTAGAGCAGCTTCGCGGAATACGCTGTCCTTCACCCAGCTGGGAGAAAGGTGGAAGAATATTCTCGTGCAGTGATGCAATAGCCAGGGCCATTGAACGGACGGCGCAGGATGCCAAGAATAAAAAAGCCTCCGATGGCACCGTCAGCACAAGCGAGACGACCACAGAGACGTCACAGCCTGATTCTTCAGGCGGCAGTTCAAAGACGGGGACTATGAAGAAGGCCGGGAGCATAGTTGGCGTATGCCCTGATTGCGGCGGAGCGCTGTGGCATATAGAAGGTTGTATGGTCTGTAAATCCTGCGGTTATTCAAAGTGCGGGTAAGATTAAATAAATTTTCTATAAAGACTTGCAAAAACCTATTTCTGTGGTAGAATTATCTTAATAATACGGCTATTGTCTGTATACGTTTTATTAAAGCACGAGAAAGGGAGGTGGCGCAGTGGATAGATTTGCGATAATAGTTGCCGATCCTGTAAAGGCGATGTTGATCAAGGTGTGGAGTTATATTCCGGCCATTTTAGGCGCGATCGTAATATTGGTTGTCGGTTGGATCGTGGCTAAATTTGTTGAGGCCATAGTAGTGAGAGCGTTAAAGGCTGCCCGTCTTGATGTAGTAAGCGATAAGGCAGGTCTCGCTAACATGCTGGCACAGGGTGATATAAAGTGGACACTATCTGAACTGATAGGCGTGATGGTATACTGGGTAGTTATTCTATCCGTTCTGGCATCCGCTCTTAGCGCGCTAAACTTGACCGTAGCAGGAGATCTGCTATCAAGATTGGTGGCTTATATTCCGAATATAATAGTCGCGATATTTGTGCTTGTGCTGGGATCATTTTTGGCAGCTTTTGTTGCCGGAGTAGTCCGCACCACAGTAAGCAACGCCGGAATAGGAAATGCGAAGCTGCTTTCAAAGATCACGCAGACTATTTTGGTAGTATTCGCGGTCATAATAGCCATTGAGCAGCTCAATATAGCGACTGCATTCATAGCCTTCGCGGTCAATATAATATTGGCGGCTATAGGATTAGGCGCAGCGCTTGCTTTCGGTTTAGGCTGCAAGGATATCGCCGGAAAAGCGATGCAGGGGATATTGGATAAAATAAAAAAGTAAATTAGCAGCAGAGTCTTAATTCAAAAGAGGCGCTTCAAATCGAAGCGCCTCTTTTGTCTCTCCACCACCCCAGGCAGGCTGTAGACCTTGCGGAGTACCACAACACTCAGGCGGAACTCCCGAACTCCGCCTTTCGCTGACACAAATCGGCATTAGGCATGCCGATTTGTTATGTAAAAATTCTGACAAAATTT
>Ga0268280_1000844_pt1 | contig 22887 bp, 5 predicted proteins | sample saktaG_9_FD_190139 | JGI IMG/M metagenome (GOLD analysis project Ga0268280, IMG submission 190139) | Saline water microbial communities from Sakinaw Lake, British Columbia, Canada - sak_2011_5_24_40m | ecosystem: Environmental > Aquatic > Non-marine Saline and Alkaline > Saline ... | reverse complement strand
AAGCCATAATCCTTTCGATGAGTTCCCATATGCGCAGGGTGGTAAACTCGGTCAATGGGACGGAGCCAAACCAACCGTAAGGTCTCGCGAGGTCCTGAAAGAGCACGAGCGCAGGATATTGGCGCATGTCAGAGAAATGAGGGAGATAGAGTATCGTCTGTCAAGCGACGAGACCCTGTTCGACGAGACCGGGAGTATCAAAAAAGATCTCAGCGCATCCCAGGCCGAGCTTATCGCGGCGGCCGCTTCTATAATGAGGGATTTAAGCGACATAAATCTGAAAGCCGTTGAGATGTACGAAGCCAGGTATATGGACGCCTTCACGAATGCCGATGGCACCGTCTGTTTTAATGGAGAGCATATCGGATTTTGGCAGCATACGGCTGTGGGCAGGGAGCTCGTCCCGAGGGTAATGGAGAGGCTGGGATTAAAAGTTCACCGCAAAGGGCTGACGGATATATGGGACATGGCCGTGGACACGGAAGATATTAAACCGAATGTCGCGGCGAAGGCCAAGGAATTGGCCCGGGAGACAAAGAAAGAGGCTAAAGACCAGGGCTCGAGGTCTATCGCTTTCGCTACGGTGGATGGAGATAGCGACAGGCCCGGCATATTTACCGAGGATGGAGAATTTATTTACGGAGATAAGCTCGACTATCTGGCATGCGAATATCTCCACAGCCAGAATCCCGACAGGGACATGTACGTTGTTGTCACGGCCAGCGTTAGTGAAGCCGTAATAAGGAAGATCGAGAGTATGAGCACCGAAACTCACAATGTGCGCGTCATAAAGGTTCCTATAGGCTCGCCTTATGTGGTCAAGAAGATGGAAGATATCAGCGCCGAGAATCGGAACGCTATAGTGGTTGGTTTTGAGCGTAACGGCGGTTTCCTGGCGCAGACCGATATACCGCTTAAGAACGGCAAGGTATTAAGGGCGCTGCCGACACGGGACGCGCTCCTGCCTCTTCTCTGCGCTTTAACTATAGCCGCAAAAGAAAAAAGGACGATATCCGAGCTTGTCGCCGAGAGGTTCAGCGCTGAGTTCGAAAGTTATTCATGGTCGGGGCTTGTCGATAATGCTACTAATGAGACCGAATACGCCGCGAAGTGGTGCGAGAAATACACCGCTCCTCTGGGGCAGGCCATAATGAGGGATTTTACGCCACCGAAAAGCGCTAACGCGATGGAGATAATATTTGACGGGGACACCGTAAGTTATACGACATTCGCCGGCACAACCGTAACCGCCACCCCGGCGCTTGTTGATACGATGAAGGATATAAGGACGAGATTAAAGAAGTATTTCCATGACGGACTAGTTCCGGCCAATATCGTGCGTATAAATTACATAGACGGCGTGAGGATATATTTTGCTAATAACGAGATCATACACATGAGACCTTCCGGAAATGCCCCGCAGTGGAGGATATATGCCGAGGCCGCGACGCTTGCCCGCACAAAGGACCTCATAGAAACGAGGCTTGTGGCCTATCCTGCAATAATAGAGGACTTTGTGGCTAAGTCCGAGAAGATGAAGCGCGAGAAGAGGTTTGTGCCAAAATCCATAAATGAGATAATGGATCTTCTTGGTGTAACCGGATACGGTACGCTGAATACATTCGACCTGAATTTTGGGGATAGAAGACAGCATAGGGTCGAAGAAAGTTATATATTTACCGAAAATTCGCTAATATTGCGCAGTCTAAGGATATACGATATAGGTACCGATAAAGAGAAGACGGTGGACCGTCAGATCAAATACACTCCCAAAGATAGAACTGTGGAGATAACGGAGACAATAAAGAATCTTAGCGGGCCTGAGCGCGTAACGGTCAAGGTATCGGCCACGGGCGATGAAGCCTATATAGATATAGGTAAGGCTATCGACAGGAATGTCCCGATGGTGCTTAAAAAAGCTCCGTTCGGTTTGGAGTACCCGGTCGGTCTCGTTGAGGTGGGTCAACCGTTTCCGATCATGGATGACAGCCTTATGGCCTTACTCGAGCAACAGGGGGTAAGTTTTCTGCATCTTTTTGATATTATGCCGACTTCTATAATATCGGCGGAGCCGCTCCTATGGGGAGAGGGAGGAAATTTTAAATTTGATAGTATTTCGGAAGAGGAGGCCGAACCGGTTGATATGAGTGAAAATATTCAGGAAGGCATTAATGCTGCTGATGGCCAGCGCATTACCCCGGGCTACTATGGGGTAGTACCGGCGCCGGATACCAATCAAACCACTTTGCAACCGCAAGCCCGATCGGTGCAGCATCTTGATATGTTTGCTAATCCGACGATCGAAAGCCTGTCCATGGCCGTCTCGAGGGCCAATGCGGGGATACAGATATTTGCGGATCCGAAAACCAGCGTGGCGGCCAGGGGGGAGATAAAAACATACTACCACAAACTCGCTAATCTCGCCCTCCAGACCGAGGATATCGAGCAGTCTCAAGGTCTCCAGACCATAGCGCTACAGGCACTTGCGATAATTACGATGATAGATCAGAAAGTGCCGGGCGCGGAAAAACTCAGGCTTACTTATAAACCCGGATACATGGTTAAAGCCAAAGATAACAAGGGTAATGAAAGATCTCCGAGCTATCTGTCGTATCCTTCCGTAATAGACGCCGGTATCGAGGTATCCGAGACCGAAAATGACCTGACGAAGCTTCATTGGAGAGGCATAGAAGGCGTATCCAAACTCGGGCCGAACGGCGCGAATATCATACCGGAAGCGAGTTATGCGGAGAATCAGACGGAACTTGGAAAGCTTGTAATGTACGGCATGCTGCACTTAGGCAAGTTCCATACGACCGTATTCACTAACAATACGCTTCCAAGATCTATCCAGCACGCGTCTACCGGAAAAGGCCATTTCCAGGGCAACAGCCTTGACGTCAAGTATGTCGTCAGCGGCCAGATGCTCCAGATGCTAGATATCTACGATGAAGCCGGCAATAAGGTAAAGACGCTGGCGCACCTCGTTAAGGAGGGCGAGTGGACCATTGCCATACCTGGGGCGGTTGATTACATAATCCCATTGACCGACACGGTGATATTTAATGACATCAATATACCTCTGCCAGAAATTTCCGGGGAAAAGATGAGAAAAGCCCAGGAGATAGTTGCCGCGAATCTCAAGGAAATAGGCGAGGCCGCCAATAAAAGTGGTCAGGCGGGTTACGGAGTTATTGAGTATCAGGGTAAACCTGCGTTGGTGAAGATAGATGAGAACGCCAGAGAAATCGAGTGGTTTGTCGGAACGGTTCCGAATCCACTGGTGATATCCGGTGACAACACATTATTCGAGCTGTCGCAGAAGCTTATGGCGCAGAATACGGTGGCCGAAGCATTATTGCCGCAGTTAAAATGGAATACGGAGAAACCTATGGGGGCACCTGTAATTATCACAGCCGCAGATGTCACGCGCGCGGGAGAAGCGGCGAAGATCGCCGAGTCTGGCATGGCGATCATCTCAAGGCCGACAGACGCGCCGGTTCTGAAGGAGTATCCGTGGGGCGGGACCGGATTATCCGGTTTCCTGGGATGGGTGAAGAAAAAGATAGCCGAACTGTGGCTCAATTCTACGCAAGGCGACGGCCTCTCTAAGATACCCGGCGCGCAGGCAGGCGCGACCCTTGCCGATACTATAGCCGCAAATCCTGAAAAGATGCTCGGGAAAGGCAGGACCGTAAAGTCGATATTCAACAAGATACTCGGCAAGGACGAGACCCAGCCGCAGATAGTGCATATGGGCTTCAATGAGAAGATAGTCGGGAATAAAGAAGCCTTCGTAAATCTGACGATCAAGGAGCGCGAATTTGCGACAACGCTGAAAGATAAACTTGCCGCGGCACTTAAAACCAAGCCGCAATTTGAGCAATATGCCGCCGCTTACGAAAGATGGGTTAACAAGCAGATAGATTCGAAATGGACGCTACGGGAGTCTCCAGAGCTTCCGGAGTTCATGTCGGGATTCGATAAAGATATATTTGAAGATACGAGGAAGACGCGTGAAGAGTTGGTGAGCTATTTGAATGAGATCAGGCTCGCGCCCGGGCAGGTGATAATCTCCCCGGTAGGCTATATCCACTCTATAGTCGGCTCGCACCAGACGCATCCGCTCGATGTAGAAGCCAAGAATGAGGCGTGGTATATAATGTCCGATGGCAAAGGCGGGCTTCTGTATTTTGAGCCTCAGCAGACGTCGAACACTACTTACAGCCCGTTCGATTTCCCGACGCCGATAGTCTGGAAGCAGGGTGCGGAGGGCGAGGGCGGTGTCGCTATGCGTAAGGATTTCCTCAACGATAAGAAAGAATTGGCAAACCTGGGATTATTGATCGGAGACGGCGAGAGCATGCCCGCCAGTGAAGCGGATGTGCTACGCCTGATAGCCGATAAGACCATAAAGTTCGAAAGCAGTACGCCCGAAGATTTCATAGTCAATTCTTCCATAAGGGACATGACCGGCGAGCATTCAGATGCGGTCAATGGCGCTAAGGTGGAAAGCCTTATAAGCGGGTCGTATCCGGTTATGGGGAACCCGCCGTTCACGCTTGAGCGCATTACGCTCCCAGGTGAAGGCGCATCCAAACCGGCCTCAATATCCGTTAATCCGGTCAAGGACTCTTTCTATGAATTGACTGTGACTAAGGGTGAAGTGACTGTGGCGGTCAACGGCAAGGAAGAGACATTGACTGCCGGATCGACCGTATTCGTCCCGGCTTCTTATGGGAATCCGATAGCTATGACATCTAACGGCGAAGCCGAGGTTCTTAGGACATATCCGCCTTCGGAATCCGGTAAGGCGATAAGGCCTATGCTGGCTTCTGAGATAATAGCGGTCGAGAACAAAGAGACCGGACATATCAAAGATCTTACAGGCACCCTCGTCGAGATAGGCCAGTTACGGGCCGCAGGCAAGCTCAAGGGTCTCGATGACGGCGTGATAATAAACGCATTCGACACCCGCGTTGAAGATACCACGGGAGCTATTCAGCTTAGTCAAAAGCTCATAGATCAGTCGATGGGCGGTACCATAATAAACATCCGCGGCACGGGTAAAGCCCTTCTGGATGGCATAGAAGAAGCTATAGAGGCAAATAAGGGCAGGGTCCGCGCTGTCGTTACGACTACGCCGGATCAGGCGACTGCCGCTGAAGCGATGCGCTTCGGCAGTGTCGTGAACGTAGAACAGATAATAGACGGGAAGCCGCGTTATATGCCTGTGCCTAAATTACACGACCTGGCATTACGTATAGCTATTGCCGAGATGCTGTATAAAAATAAGAGCACCGGCCAGTACAGTGAGGAAGGCGCGAGGTGGGTGTATCAGTGCCTCGACAAAGTGGCTCTGGCCCCGGACAACAAACCTTTCACTGTAAGCGATGTTATGGAGTTATTGAAGCGCGGCTTCTTCAGGATACTGCCGAGGATAGTGCCGGTGGATCTTGCTGCCGCAAGAGAGGCGTATATAGCCGCTCAAGCCGCTCTGAAGTCGTTGTAAACGAAACCGCGTTGAACCGCGGCGGTTAGACCATCTCGTCTAACCGCCGCGGTTAGAATCCAAAGTAAGGGTAATGAAAAACAGGAATAGGCAGAAAAGCGTGTCATTTCGCCTTTTGGCCTGGCTACTGATCATAAGTCAGGCCTTGACGTCCGCCGCTTTTGCGGATATTAATAAGTTTGATAAAGTCTCATCCTCAACGCTATCACCCCATCCCATATCGGGTTCTTCTCCGTATTCAAGGGAAGCCGCAATAGCAGAACAACGCACCAGGGAAGAAGCCAATATCCTCGCCATACTTAATCTTGTAGGAACTTTGCGTTATGAAAGGCAGAGGCCTTTCAGCGCTCTCCAAAAAGATGTCCGCGGTATGTTGGCGGGGGACCCTGCATATGCCAGGTTGCTTGATCGCGAATCGCTGGACCTGATCCTTGGAAGCCTTCGTCTGGACGGTGATATGATAGTGGTCGATTACAGAAGCCATTCTGATAATACGGTAAGAAGCGCGATAATATATCCCGAAAAAAATTCCGGCGCCATGGCGTTCGGTATACGTTTCATACCCGAAACTCCGAAAAATCCCGGCGATCATGACTTAAAAGGCAAGGACGCCGAAAAGACGCAGCCTCTGATAAGGGAGCTTATAAGAGAAGGAAATATAATAGAGATAAATTATTCGGAAACGACGGATTCCCTCGAGGCTCAGAGGGTTAAATACATCGATGATTATGAACGCGGGGTAACTCCATCTGAGAAATATCTGATAGACAGGCCGCTGCCTATAAGTCAGCTATTAAATAGTAAGCAGGCCGCTGCGCTCATCGGCTGGATCAAAGCTAAACGCTCCGGCGATGACGGAATAAATGTGAAGTTTAGAGTCGCGCTCGGCAGCCCAGTCCTGTCATGGGTGGATGACAGCATAGACAGGTCAAATATCGCGCACGCCGGCCGTAGCGACAGGACCATATATATCGGGCATGAACTGTTAAAGTATATGCTTTTAAGGGAAGATAACTATCCTTTGATCGAAAGGATTTTCGATGATGATGAGTTAAAACATATAAAAGACCCGGCTTTTACGCATGAAGGGGAGCCGGAAGAAGATTATAGAACAAGGATCGCGGATATAGCGGATCTTGTAGAAAAACCAGGGATGTTGATCCGTGGCGTGAAACACAAGACCGTGAGGGGCGTAGAAAATAAGGTCGGGCTTCCGGTCGAGAACGGTAAAAGAATAGCTAAGGGATCGGTCGATCTCGAGCTTCTCGAACTCGATCCCGTGAATGTGGATGTAAATTTATCCGTTTCCGACGATATCGGTTTCTTGCCGAATCGTTTTAACGGCTGGGCGGGAATAGTGCGCGATGGGATGTCCGCCAGGGTCATAGTTCCACGCGACAAGTTCCATACAAAGCCTTTGCGCGGGGTTATACGCCGGGAGATAGTAGTTCCATCTGACGAGGTTGGCGACAGTTTCGCCGAGATGCGACAGAGCATATACACCCCTATAATAAGGGATCATATTGAAAACTCCGGGTTTAATGCCGATGATCTTGCGAACGATCCCAATTTCATAGGATACGTCGGGAATGGCAATCTTCTTATGAATCAAAGGATAGTCGCCTGCAAGGGCGGCGTCTTTTACTCCCTCGAGAAGGAGCCGTCAGATTCGCCGTATCCGTGTCTCGTCAAGACCAAAAAGCCGGATGGAGGCTTTGACCTGAAGATACGCAAAATTAAATTTACCAGGGAAAAAGAGCCGGGAAAAGAGTCGTGGAAGGTTACAAATATAGAAGATGTCGATACTCATGAGGATATAACCGGATCGGTCGTTTTTGCAAGTTCCGGCATAGGGATAATATACGGAGGCGAGGAGAGTCCCATAGTAAGGTTTATGAAAGACGGTAAAGTTTCGGAAGGGGAGGACAACGAGCTCTGGCAGGATTATGATATCCGACATTATTGCGCGTTACCGTCATTTACAGCGGAAGGCAAACAGCTGACCCTCGGTATGAAGGAGTTCTATCCGGCAAATCGAAACGCCGATAAGGAACTCATCGCAGATTCCGTTGCCGGTGAGCCGGTGATATTTCCATACGAAGATTCCTATATCCGTAGCCTTGAAGATACGCTTGCAAATATGGGTTATGTAAAGGTCTCGAGGCTTGAGTCAAAGGGCGCTCTGATGCGCTTTCAATATTATCTGGATCCTAAAGCCAAGACCATTATGCTGCGCATAGAGAAGGTGCTTTATCCGCATAATATATGCGTCGAGACTATGGATGGGAAAATCACATTTGTTATCGCAAAAGGGCTTTCCGGGCGCAAAGGCGTATCGTTCCAGGATATCCCGCGTATTCTTAAAGAGGCCGGCATCGAAGCAAGGAATGCCATAGTATTCGATAACGGCGGCGACGCTATTATGAACTTTAAAGGGGCAGAAGTCGCGCCCTCGTTTATACAGCCGCCGCGGGAACAGATCATGTCCATGTTCATATTCTCGCGTTCCATTCCAGGAAAATCCGCCGCAGCCGTAACGGAAAAGGATGAATTTAAAAAAGCTCAGGACAGGGTTAAATTCTTCAGGGGCCTGCACAGGTATGTAGACAAGAAGAAGGATGCAAATCACTCATATCCATATAGCCGGGCGGAACGTTTTATCCTGGAGAACGGCCAATTCCTCGGCGATCAGATCGAGCTGGCTCTCGACGTGATCAACACTTTTACGGCGCGCAGATCTCCCCAGGAAGTTGCGGCTTTGCGTTCCAGGATCAACGGACTTATCAAGAGTATACTGTATGATATAGATGAAAAAGAACTGGCTTTGCTCGAAAGGGATGGATTGGCCTATTATGACAAACTAAAAGAGATATCGGTAGACAGATTCTTCAGGTCTTTGGCGAGCCTGCCGACAATGTCAGGGATGAGTCCAGATGAGATCGATACCCTCCTGCCGGAGATATGGCGTCTCAAGGCCGCATCTTTCTTTCTCGATTATTTTGCGCGTTCCGAAGATCCGCGGTATATAGGGCTTGAGACTGCCGATATAGACGGATATCTCAAAGAGCTCAATGACAGTAAAAAAATAGATATGCTCTTCGATATCGCGCTCGCTTTCAGACGCATCGATAAGGATATACGGTACGGCGAGTTTGGGGACCGGGCGAGGCGCGAATTGGGCGTAAGAACGGCGCCGGAATCGTCCTCGCGCCCCATCGTCTGGCCCGTTAAAGGAGTAAGTGATTCCGCGTCGATAATGAAGACCGCGCTCGGATATCTCGAGGGCACCAATATCCGGGGGACAAACCTGGTTAGGGAGATCGGTATCACAAGGATGCACAAGGGCGAGTCGCTCAAAGAGATGGTAGACGGCGCAAAGCCATTTTCTAAAGTAATACAGGAGCAGGGTAAGAATATAATATGGAAAAAGAGCGAAGATAAAAGAAGCGCCGCTTATACGAACGGTTGGCTCGATATAAGTTCTTCTGACAGGATAATTTTTTCATCAGAAAAAGTCGTCATATATCTTATGAGCACTAACCGTGATATCAAGTTGGTTGTGAGAGGCAATGATTTCGATCGGGCAAAGATAGGCGAGGACGTCTCGGAAGTGCTCATCATACTTGATCCTAAGGCCCCGGGCGCGTTTAAGATCATATCCTCCGAGGAGAAGTCGCCGCTTTCGCGCACTACGCTCGCTATTCAGCTGCGTGATTCCGGAGTGTTCGACAAATTCCCGGCACTCGAAAATGTGTTAAAGGATCACCTCGTCTGGGAAGAAGTGACGTCCGAATCCCGCGAAAAAGATATCATAGATCTCAATACTATCGAAAAAGTCCTTATCGACAGGGCTATTGAGCATCCGGAAGAGATCACCGCAAAGGAGGCTCTGAAACTTGTAGACATGAAATATCTTAAGGCCAAGGTATTGCGGCAATACGCCCTTAAGGCCCTTATGAAACTTTACGATTCTGGGAATTCTTTCTTCGCGATGACGGTAAAGGGCGATTTTGGAGAAGAGAATTCAGTGCTTGATGAAGAGAAGATGCGCCTCATAATCCTGGATTTTCTCCTGCAGGATATCGAGGAGGATTTCCGTGTCGTTGAGAGAGCCATAAAAAAAGATGGATGGTTCCTATTTTTGAAGAATGTCTGCGCCGATATCTATGGCCTGCCGAAAGTGGATGTCGAGACGGCCATAAGATCCGTAAAACTTGAATACATGTTTCATGAAGAGAATAAGGGCGCGTACAGGATGACGATCAATCCCGTTTTCGATGCCGAAGCCGGGATAAAGGATAGTCTGAAGCATCCCTGCTGGGTGTCTCTTATAAGGAGTGATGGAATAAATAAGGATGGAGGGATGTCGCGCGAAGGCTTGGAACAGGCGGCTGCGCATCAGGTCGAACTTGCCGGGAAGGGCATAGTAGTTCTCCCGATGATCAGGGAGCCTCACTGGGAGCGCGACTATAGGCCCAAAGTCTATAAGGAAGCCGACGGAACAGAAAAAAGCTTTACAAACGATATACAGATAGCGGCCATGAAGTCGGTGCCCGGAGGAGTCTCTCTGGAGGCTATACTGAAAAAAGATTCCGTTTACAGCGGAGCTGAGAAACGCGAAGCTGTCCGCGCATGCGTGGAAACGGCGATCGAGACATATCTTGAGGCGAAGAGCAAACTTTCCGTGGGTTCATATCTCGTATTCCCAAAAGCCCTTGATTTTATTCTTGTCCGGGATGACAGGCAGGATAGATGGAAAGCTATGATGGACGACTATCGCCTGGCGCCATGCGATTCTTTTAGAACGCTCCGCAGGTCTTTCGACGCGCAATTTCCTCTTCAGGATGTCGTTGAGGAGGTTTTCCGGCGTTATTGGCACTCAGATCTGGATCCGAGGATCAGAAGCGCGGCTGCCGGAGGCATGATGGCGGAGATAGTTCTGGATGGCGGCATTCTTAAGGCCTATAAACTTAAATATTTCGATCCCATAGCGGGAAAGACGGAGACGATCGAGCCGGATGAGAGTTTGGATATAGGGGATTATCTGGATGAAAGGTCGCAGAATATATTAAGCGACTGGATAAGCAGACATCCCGGGCGCGACGGCAGGAACGTTTCTTTCAGGATAGCGCTTACGCCCAAAGGGTTTGATCTCGGATGGAAGGACTTTGAAGAGCACATCCGTGTGGCGACCAATAGTTACGCGGAGAGTTGTATATACATAAGTTACCCGCTTCTTAAAGAGATATTAGGTAAGGGCTGGGATAAGTACAGAAGCGCTCTTCTGGATGACGACCTTTACATGCACTTGCAGGGCGAGAGTTTCTCTCTTCATGACCAGAGCGAAGATTATATGTATCTTAAGAGGGTCATAGATGAACTGCAGGAAGAAAAATCGCCGAAAGTGGTATCGAGGAACTACGATATCGACGGAGAGGTCAAGAAGTACGCCGCTTATATTTCGTTCGAAAAAGACGTATTCGTATTCGATATCGACAATACGCTTAATAAAGGCAGGGGCCGGACGATAGAAGAAGATCTGGCGCAGCTTCTGTATAACCTGGCAAAAAAAGGCAAAAAGATACGCATCATATCAGGTAGGCCGGCAAGTGAGATCGAGGATAACGGGATGCTTTCACCTCTCATTGGAAAATTTCTTGAGAGGAACGAAAACTTCGACATTCAGGTATACGCATCGGATGGTTCCGAAAAATATACGATCGACAGAAATGGCTCATTTATACAAGACCTGGAATATAGCAAGCCTTTTACCCGCTCCGAAGCTCACATAATACAGGATGTGCTTGAAGAGCGGCATGCCCGGATAGATCGCGAGCAGAGGTTGTCCGAAAGGAAGATCGATAAATATATAGCAAATGAAAACGGGTTCAAATTCTCATACTCTCCATATGGTAAGCACGATACCAGTCAATATGAGTTTGAGACCAAGCCGGCTCTGGCTGCGGCGATCGAAGCGAAATTCGGATATAAACGTATGACACGGACCGAGATCGCCAATGAACTGCTCGCCGAAATGAAGAAGAGGGGTATAAAAGATTTAAAAGCGATAATAAGCGGAGAGAGCACTATCGGATTTGTGCGGGAGGCGGCAAGCAAATCGATGGCGATGGAGGATATACTGAAGAATGACGGCCCAGCCGTTTATTTCGGGGACGAGATGGGGGTAAAGAAGGATTCTTCCGGAAAACCTAAGCCGGGGAATGATACTCCTATAGCCGATATGGCGGCCTCGAGGCCGGATCTGGCGGTAGTATCCGTAGAGGAACTGACAAGCGGATCAAAGATAGCTGAAAAAGTGGCGAAGGTCGGCGGCCTCCATAAAGGCACTACGGCGGTGATCGAAGAAGTGCTTCAGAATATCTCCAGAGCAGACGCGGAAGAGTGGATGGCTGAAGATAAAGTACGCGCGATGCTCGTGAATCTTTACGAATTTGACGAAAAATCTATAAAATTGTGCCGGCTGGAAAAAGGCAGGGGGCTTCATGAATCTTATTTTGATATACGCGTAGAAGGCCGGGGCAGATATGTGCTGCGTCATGTGACGCCGAATGTATTTGAAGATACGCTTGATGCAGCCAGATACGAGGTATGGGTCATCAATAAACTAAGGGATAGCGGGATACCGGCCGTCCAGATCATGGCAAAGACGCGCGAGTGGTGGAAGAGGGATAAGACATGGGAAACCAATAATACAAGGCGCGAAGATAACTATATCACCATGGGTGAGAACGGTAGATATTATCTTCTTTATGAATATCTGGAAGGAGATGGTATAAAAGCCGGAAATTTTGAGATCAAAGTCGGAAAAGGCACGGAGGAAGAAGCGAAAAAAGCATTAGAAGAGCGGTTTAAGAACGCCGTTCACATGCTTGCCAGGATGCAAAAAGTGCTTGCCGGTGAAGCCTGTCCTTATAAGAGAGCGAACAAAAAAGGGAGCATTCTTAATGTGATCGATTTTGCCGGCGCTCTCGATAGTTTAAAAGTTTACGCGAAGGATCACGAAGGTACTCCCGGTTCAATTTCACGCGGGGCGCGTTTTATAGTCGATAACGCGGATTTTATAAAGAGCCAGATAGAAAAAGCGAAGAGCGCTCTTGGACCGATCTATGAAAAACTCCCCAGAGGCCCGGTTCATCATGATTATGCCATGCAAAATCTTCTTTTTAAGGCCTCCGAGGTGGTAGGGATCATAGATTGGGAGTATCTGCAGGATGAAGCGTTTATCCTTAACCTTGTTTCGATGATCAGGGCCGGCGATGAGGATGGGCGTTTCAATATAGAGGAGATGAAAAAGCTTGTCGAACTATATGTCGGCTTCATGAGCGAAGGCCCGGATGGCAGATCCCTGACTTCGGAAGAATTGCACGCTATACCGGAGATGTTCAGGGCGAAGATCCTTGACCGGCTTTCGAGAGTGACTTCTCCGGAAAGATATTTTGAGGGCATGAGTTTCGATTTTACAGGCATTCCGGAAGAAGGCAAGGCGATAGTTATGATGGATAAGGTGGACTCTCTGTACCAGTGGCATGTCGGCCTGGTTAACGCCCTTTGGAACCTGGATGAGATGATATCGCACGGTATATTTGAGCGCGAAGTCATCGCGCCGCTTATGTTAAAGACCGGCGCCAAGGATATTGAAACTCCGGCGATCGGGAGCTCCGTAAGCCATAAAAATTCCGGGACTATTATCTCCGAATTGCAGGAGTCGTCACGGCTTGAGGCCAAAGATCAGGAGATAAACCTGATCGATCTTAACACCATCTCTCTTAAAGATCTGCCAACCTTGGGCTCTATAGTCGATATCTATAACGGCAGCAGCAGGAGCCGATGGACCAGGCGCGGATCCGATTATACCAACGGTTGGACTTTTCTTTCCGCGAACGACCACCTTATATTCCAATCTCACAGAGCGGTGATCTATAAAAAATCCAGCGGCAACATATATGTATCAATAAGGGGAGATAACGACGAAGAGGTTGCCGAAGGAAGGGATCGGGCGCTCATCGAGATAGCCATGAACAGCGACGGCACTATAAAAGAGATAACGCGTGAGCGCGCCGGTGATTACGATCTATCTCGCTCCAGCATAGCACTTCAACTGAATGATTCGGGAGTATTTGCCCGTTTCCCGGAGCTGGCCAGGGCCCTTAGATACCAGCTTGTATGGCAGGCCATCGACACCGATCTGCGCTACCGCGAACGTCGAGACACCTCATATATAGATCTGGAACTTATAAAGAAGGCCATTGCGGATCCGCTCAATGTGACGGCTGCCGAGGTGCGAAGGCTGGAAGAATTCGTGTATATGAAGACTAAGGTTATCAGAGATAAGGCCTTGAAGGCCCTGGAATCTTTGTATAATGCCGGTGTAATATCCGAGCAGGGTTTTGAGGAGAACGTGTCCGTTTTTATCCGCAATAATATTAATGAAGATTTTCGCGTTATCGAGCGCGGTATTAAGAATAATCGGGGGTTTGTTCCGGAACTATTCCGGAATCTTTTCGACGAGGATGGTGTGGCGCTTGAGAATATAAGGGTGATCAAACTTCATTATCTCGGTCAGGATGAAGAGAAGGATATATTTGAAGCGGTATTTGTAAAAAGAACCGTTAGTTTAGTGGAGAAGTCGCAAGAATATACCGCGGTGCTTACACTTGTCCGTCATGAGGAGCAGGTCCTGGCGGATATAGCGCCTGTTAAAAATGGACCATTCTCCAGAAAGACGGATTCGGACAGCGTGCGCTTTTCCGTGAGAGCCTGGCGGGAAAGATCCGCCGAAGGCCTGGACTTTATCGCGAAATTCGGCAGCGAGTTCACGGAGTGGGATTATCGCGCTAAAAAAGCTACGGTTGCGGCAGGCAAGAAGGAAAAGATATTAAGACTGGCAAACGATATACAGATCGTCGGCCGTGAACGCGTCGAAGGACGGACGCTCGAAGATCTGCTCGCAGACGGGTCCGTGTCCGAGGGGAATAAGAGGGCAGCTATTGAAGCCTGTAGAAATTGCGGTCTGGAACTTTTCAGAAAAACCATTAAACCAGGCAAGCCCGGTTATTTCATAGAGAACCCTTCACCCAGGCAGTTCTCAGTTGTTAAAAATGGCAAATCGTATAAAGCAAAGATCATAGGGCTCGAACGACTTGTGGATTTCCCGAACGAGGAGCTTGTGGCGCAGACGCTCGATCATTATCTGATGACCGATCGCGAAGCGATCGAGCCGCTTATCGGACACGGATTTACGGACGTTGAAGTTGATAAGGCGGACATTACCATCTGGAGCCAGTCCGAAGCATTCTCGAAAACGCTTGCACAGCTCGAGGAGACGATAAAGGCGCGCGCCCCGAACGCGATGAAGACAAAGCTCCTCGATACCCTCAATTCTTTTAAACTTGGAAAGGACGGCCGTAGGCTCGGAACGGTCCGCTCCAGATATGATTCATCCGAAAGATATTATCTCGGCTTCGGCACCTCCAGATCGAAAGCCCTAGCCGTCGAATTCTTCGATCCCACAAGCCCCTTATATCATTACAGCCAGGAAGCTTTATTCCATGAACTTTTTCATTCGGCGTTCGGAAGGGCGGACGAATATGTGGGTCCGCACGATACGGCGACGCACTTCCAGGCGATACAGATCCAGGCGGTGATCTTCTGGGGCCTCGGTGAAGACGAAGTAAAAGGCCTTACTATGGAAGGCCTCGAAAAACACCCCGCCAATAAACTGGGAGAGAATGTACGCTCCTGGAAGAGGTTCAAGCAAGCCGAGTCGGGGAAGGTCGACGTCCCAAAGGCGATGGTGACTGAAAATTGGAAATATCTGTTAATGGAGCTCAGGGCGGCCCTCAGAGTAGGCTGGGAGAGCAGGATAAATATATCTGAGCTTCTCGCTTCATGCGATGCGGCCGCGGCGACGATGAATAATCGCAGGCACCCGGTAGAAGACCGCTATCCTATAGAGAAGGCCGTAACCCAACTTAGTAAAGAAGAGAAGAAGACGCTGAAAGCCATCCTGGCCGGGCCGGATTGTGATTCAATAAGGGGCCTGCCGGTGGTCGACTCTATCTTGATGATGCTTACCAGGAAAGTGCCCGATAACTGGCTCGCGAAACAAGCGCCGGTTTTTAAAGATGGCCGGTCCTTATGGGTAGTGTCATCCGAGATATATAACGCCGGAGGCGGCCTCGGGAGAGTCGAGCAGTCTCATGGTTTAGGTTTCCAGCATCTTCTCGAGCGCGAGGGCTCTCCGCTTAAGGCTGTAGAGCCGTATTATGAACATACGGCCAATAAGAAGACCGGGGCGAACGAGAAGGTTGATTATGCAAAGCTTTTGGGCGTTAAATTCGAAGACATAAAAGAGGTGGAAAGATTTGAATTCCCGGTGGGCTCATGCACCGCTGTGGCCGTATGCTATATGGCTGTCAACAAGTTCGGAATGGAGAGCTATCTTATAAAGGGTTATCAGAAGCTCCAGAAGGAATCAGAGGTGCCCTATTATACGGAGAAATTATACAGCTATAGGGATGAGAATGGGCCATTAAATACAGTGACTCTCGATGAATTTTCGGCGTTCTTCTCGATGGCGTCTCTGGAGCTTGTCAAGCGGGTGGAAAATAAAAAGAGACTGGAGCTCGGTGCCAAATACAAAAATCCGGCGATGCACTTCCAGGATGGGCAGCTCGGATTCGCCCCTCTATTCAGGCGCATTTACTACAATGATGATCCAGTGCTTGGGGAAGCGATGATCGCTTACAGCACTCATACCTACCCAAATAGATGCTCGAAAGATAAGATGGCCGGCGAGAGAGCCCTGGAATATCTCAGGATACCCCGGGAATACTGGAAATATTTTTACCGCCATTACGAGACTATCGTCGACCAGACTTCCGCCGGAGCGCGCACAGCCGATTGGTACGGTGGCGTAAGCAAAAAACACGTGAACGATATCCTCAGCTATAATTACGATAACTGGGGTGAATGGTCGTATCTTAACGATACTATGGTATCGGTCACGAACGGCGATGTACGCGAGATAACGGCCCGTAAATTCCGCGAGATCATGCTTAGCGTTCGTCCGAATGCTGACGTTGAAGATCCTACAGCCGATGATGTCCTCGCTGCAAAGCGCGAAGCCAAGAAGTTATTGGGCTTAAGAGATGACCAGTTTGTCGTCTCATTTTCGGGAAGGGTGGTAAAGGAGAAGGCGAGCCGCGGCAGGGCGTTTTGCTCAAGGAATATAGAAGAGATGGTCAAAGCCGGTATACAGGTAGTGATAGGCGCCAATATAACCGGCGATCCCAATATTATAAATGATTTCGCGGCTCAGGCTGCCGATATCGCAAGAAAGAAGAAGGAACGGCCGGATACCTACAAAGGCAACTTCATATTGATGCGCAATTGCGATCAAGATGACCAGCGCGCTATCCTCGCGGCTACGGATATCCAGGTCCAGGATTCGGACCCGAATACGGAAGCGGCCGGTTATTCTGAGTCGGATGTAGCCGCTTGCGGCGGGCTTCAGCTTGCTCCGCCATGGGATGAAGGCATATTGCGCGCGCAAGGCATTCCATTTAATCCGGATGTGCCAGGCGAGGGCAATACCATCACCCCGAAGAACGGGGATCCGCAGTCGTATCTCGATGCGATATTCAGCGTTCTTAAATGCGACGCCCCTGACGCGATAAAGAAATACCCCAAAGCGAAGACGCTCGAGGAACTTTCGGAGTATCAGGCTAAAGCGGTGCCGCTTAGCGCTATATTGGAATATCTGCTCACATCGGCCGGATACCTGAGGCAGTGGAACGCGGCCGTCATCAAAAAAGAGTCGCAGCCCAAAGGTCTGGAAGGCAAGCATGCGGATGAAGCGAATCCTCTGATAGCACAGCTCATTAGATCCGGAAAGATAGTCGAGATATCGCTCGAGGACACAGGCCTTAAGGCATATCAGGTGAATTACGTGGATGGTTACGAGCCGGGAATTTCCGATCCAAACAGATACCGCGGCCCACCCGTCGATGTCAGGGATATATTAAGCGCTCAGGAAGAGAACAATTTATTAGAGTATCTGGGGAGGCATAAATTTTATCGGGAAAATATACTGCAAACGCCTAAATTCAGGGTCGCTACGGATCGCGCGGCTCTCGGCTGGAAAGATGGCATTGATCATTCCAACATAGCTCACGCGGGATACGATGACGTTGTTGTTTATATAGGAAAGGGCCTGTTTAAATATATTTTCCGGATGGGTAACGAGGCTCTCAGGGACGAGGTTCTTGCAAAGGATGAATTCAGGCATCTTGCCGGATTGGGTCACGGAACCGATGCCGAGTATACGGCGCGGCTTACGATGGTGGCCGAGGCTATAAATGATCTGGAGCCCGGGACAGGGCTCTCTACTATCGCAGTGATGGACGCTATTCACAAACTCGACCTTGACCTTATACCGCCCGTCGAGAAAGGCAAGACCCTTTGTCATATCATTCCTATAGACCTGATACCTCAGAGCGCTGAATATAACCAGAGATCAAAATTTGTGGAGTTCATCCGCCAGCTTAACAGGGACTATCCCGAATCTCGCGAGAGGATAGAGGTCGTAACCGACAGGCAGAATCTGGCCGATCGCGCGAGGACGCTGGCAGCCGATCCAAATAATATAGTCGATGTTGCGCTTTCAAGCACGATCTTTATAGATAGCATGCCCGATGTGCCTATGCTGATATTTGAGCCCAAAGACGGAGATCTCGGCGACTTCAGGCAGCTCGAGGGCATCATCGCCGCCCTGCGGGCCCTGCACATCCGGGATTACGGCCAGCGAATAGCGGCCCTCGCTTCGATCCATAAGCTTCTTACCGGAAAAGATCCGGAGCATATTCCCGCCGCCGATGTTTCACTGAAAGAATTCGCTAAGATATTCAGGTTCGTCCTGCCTCCCATAAAGGCCAAGGACGCGAAAGAACTCCAGCGCCTGAACGACAACCTCCTTCGTCTCATAGAATCGGCTTAACTCGCCGGCGCCTTCGCTTACCGAAATCTGTTTTTCAATATGTTCCCATTTTTTGAGAGGCGGGTGCTTCGCGGGGACGTGAAAATTTCCCAGCGAGAAATTTTCACTCGGAAAATCGCTCGCTCTCCCGCCACGAAAGTTTATAGGTAATGAGGCGGGAACCATGCCCGCTCGCGATTTTCGACGCCCCGCGAAGCACCCGCCTCTCAAAGGGAACATTAGAAACAAACAGATTTTCGGATTGCTACGGCTTTCTTAATAGAAGGAATGTAGCTGGTGATTTTTTTATGCCGAAGACGGCAGGCAATGGACACCCTGACACATAGGTTAGAGCTGTAAGATTTGCCTCGTCCAAGGGCGTTTACTTTTGGGATTAGGCCTTGAGCGAATGTTGTAAAATTTTGATACCTCTTGGCGGTACAGAACGGACGCTGAAACTGCACTATAGAGGGGGCGGGTTCTTTATGGCGGGGCCTCCTAGCCCCGCCCTTAGCAGGTATTATACGCAGGTTCAGCGGCCATCAAAATTTTACCACAGCACATTTGCATGCCTAATGCAAATGTGCGACGAAGCTCAAGGCCGGCCCGAAAGGAAACGCCTATTGAAGAGCAAAATTAGGCGAAGCTCACCGTTAAGGTATCCAAGATTGCTGTCGAAACAGTGGAAAAAAATTACGGGCGGAGGGCCTTTTTGCGCTTGACGGTATAATAGCGACATGATAACCTAAGATACTCAAAATGAAGACTTTCAGGGTCGGAATCATAGGTTGCGGGACCATATTTCCCATGCACGCCCAGTCACTCGAGAATTTGAAGGGCGTGCAGCTTGTCTCTGTATGCGATATAGAGCCCAAGCGCTCGCGGGAGAAGGCCAAGCTTTATGGATGCCACCATTATACAGACTACAGGAAGATGCTCGCCAATGAGCGTCTCGACGCCGTTCATATCTGCACTCCCCACTATCTACACGCGCGAATGGTCGCGGAAGCCGCGAAGCGCGGCGTAAGCATACTTACCGAAAAGCCGATGGGTTTAGATCCGGCCGAAGCAAAACGCGAAATAGCGGCGGCCAAGAAGGGCGGAGTAACGCTCGGGGTCATATCCCAGAATAGGTTCAATCCGGGCTCGCAGCTCGTAAAGAAGCGAATATCAGACGGATCATTGGGAAAGATGAAATCCGCAAGGCTTGTTCTGTCTTACTGCAAACCCGACAGCTACTACAAAAAGAGCCCCTGGAAGGGCAGAAAGAAACTTGAAGGCGGCGGGGTCGTGATAGACCAGGCGATACATTACCTCGATATATTGAGATGGCTCTCCCCGAGTCCGGTTGAATATGTGGAATCCAATGTTGCCAGCCGATTTCATTCATTTATAGACGTTGAAGATTCGGCCGAGGGAGTGATAAAGTTTAAAGACGGGTTCTATGCGTGTTTCTACCTCATCAATTACTATTCTTACGATAATGATCCGACTATAGAGATAGATTGCTCCAAAGCCCGTGTGAATATCGTCAAAGATTCCGCGGATATAAAATATCTTAACGGCAGGCTCGAGAAGGCCCGTCCAAAGAAGAGCGAATATATTGATTACGGCGACGGTGTAAGGGATTATTGGGGTTATTGCCATTATAATCAGATAAAAGATTTCTACAATTCTCTCGCCTCCGGCAAGAAGCCGGCGATAACCGGCGAAGATGCATTGAAGACGCAGGAGCTTGTGCACGCGATATACGAGTCGTCGAGGAAGGGCTCGAAGATTTACTTATAAATAAGGGGGAACAGGAAATGGCAGTCAGGGTGGCGATCATAGGTTGCGGTAAGATATCGGAACGCGCGAGCCTTCCGAATCTGGTAAATTACAAGGGCAAAGCGAAGGTTAAGGTATTGTGCGATATCGACGTGGCTAAAGCGAAGGCTCTTAAAAATAAGTTCGAACTTAAAAACGTCGACATAGAGAAGAACTGGAAGAAGGCGGTATCGAGAAAAGATATCGACATCGTATTTGTCAATACGCCGAACTATCTGCACGAAGAGATGGCAGTGGCCGCGTGCAAAAATAAAAAACACGTTCTCGTTGAAAAACCCATATCGATATTCGCGAAGGCAGCCGATAGGATGGCTAAGACCGCCGCGAAGAACGGCGTGTATCTTATGGTGGAGCAGACGCAGAGATTCGACCCGGTTCATCAGGCCGCTAAGTCGATACTGGACTCCGGCATGCTCGGACGCATCCATAATATTAGAGGCAGGATAGGCCATGCTGGCCCGGAATATTGGTCAGAAGGCAAAGCTCATTGGTTCTACGATAAGTCTAAGTCCGGCGGAGGCGCCATGATAGATATAGGCGTGCATATCACCGACCTCGTAAGATGGTTCGCCGGCAAAAAGATAACGGAAGTATTCGCCACCATAAGGACCATCGAAAAGAACGTCAGGGTGGATGATAACGCTACCGTTTTATTTAAGTTTGCCGACGGCTCTAAGGGCGAGATAGAATGCAGCTGGACGACCAGACCATACGAGGTCACGACTTCAGTCTATGGCACAAAAGGAAAAATGTTGACATCCCTAGGCACCAAGGATCCGGTCAAAGTTTATATAGTCAATACGAAGAAGGGGAAGGATCCCAACAACGCTATTAAGGAGATATATCCGAAGATAGGCACTGGATCCGGGTGGAAGAACGCCGTTCACTACTTTATAGATTGCGTCATATCCAAAAAGAAGCCGTTTGTTTCCGGAGAAGAGGGCCGCGAGACGATGCGCATCATCAACGCCGCGTATGAGTCGAATAAGTTAGGGAAGTGGGTGAGGGTAAAATGAAGTTGGGACTATGCACCTGGTCCTACAACAGGACCTTCGCAAGCGGTAAGATGGACATGGAGAAGTGTCTGGAGGTATGCGCTAAAGACCTTAAGGCCGGCGGGGTAGATATTATCGATATGCACCTGAAGAGCCAGGAGGAAGGATATCTGCTTAAGATAAAGAAATTGGCGACCGACCTTCAGATCACGATATCGGCCGTTTCTCCGGGAAACAGTTTTGGTAAAGATAAAGAGGCGGATGAGAAGGCGGAGGTGGCCAGAATAAATTCCTGGACCGATACCGCGTATCTCTTGGGCGCGCCGAACTTAAGGATATTCGCAGGATGGGCGCCGAAAGAGAAACACGCCGAACTTTGGCCTAAGGTCGTAAAGAGCATAAAAGAATGCGCTATTTACGCAGGCAAGAAGGGCGTGACGCTCGCCATAGAATCCCATAATGACGGCGGGTATCTGCCTACATCGGTGGAGACGCTGAAACTTTTAAAGGATGTAAATTCCCCATGGGTTAAATTAAATCTCGATACCGGCAACTATCACGATAAGGATATGTACGGCGCGCTCGAAAAATCGATGCAGTACGCGACCCACATGCACGCCAAAATACATAAACTCTCACCCGACTGCAGGGAACTGGAATTCGATTACGACAGGATACTGAAGATAATCAAAACCGCCAACTATCGGGGCTTCCTTAACGTGGAATATGAGGGCAAAGAAGAAGAGATAGAGTACGTGCCTAAGGCTTTCGAGATGATACGCGGATATATGGCGAAGTACAGGATGTTCTAATGGCAAGTAACGGTTTTCTAGCAAAACTGAACGATCAGAAATGGTCGTTTTTGTTTATAGCGCCGGTGGTTATACTATTCGCCGTATTTGTGCTGGGTCCGGTCATCGCATCGTTCTACTGGTCCTTTACCGATTATAACGGGATAAATGCCCCGAAATGGGTGGGGCTTGCCAATTACAGGAATATATTAACCAACGATCCCCGTTTTTGGAAATCGATAAAGAATACGATATTTTATACGGTTGGCGTGATACCTCCGGGAGTGGCGCTTTCTCTCTTATTGGCGATAAGCGTCCACCAGAAGATACGTTTCAAGAATTTTTTCCGCGCCGTATATTTTATACCGTCCGTCACCAGCGTAATAGCCCTCTCGGTTATATGGAAATGGCTCTTCGCAGGAGGGAAATACGGCCTTATAAACTACGCGCTTATCTTTATGGGATTTAAGCCGATAGACTGGCTTATGAGCCCCACCTGGACTCTGCCGGCCATAATGATCATGTCCATATGGGCCGGTCTTGGCTATAATATGCTGCTATTCCTGGCGGGCCTTTCGACCATACCGCCGACAGTGTATGAAGCGGCCGATATTGACGGCGCCGGCAGATTGGAAAAATTCTGGCACATAACGCTCCCTCTTCTTAAGCCGACGATGGTCTTCGTTGTCATCATGAGCTTCATCGCGTCATTCCAGGTATTTGAGAGGATCTATATTATGACGGAGTCTGAGTTTGGCATCGGAG
>Ga0268280_1000843_pt1 | contig 22889 bp, 21 predicted proteins | sample saktaG_9_FD_190139 | JGI IMG/M metagenome (GOLD analysis project Ga0268280, IMG submission 190139) | Saline water microbial communities from Sakinaw Lake, British Columbia, Canada - sak_2011_5_24_40m | ecosystem: Environmental > Aquatic > Non-marine Saline and Alkaline > Saline ... | reverse complement strand
GGGACAGGGCACCGAGATTGCTGTACTGTTGAAGCTGGGCCAGCTTCTCCTTTTTCAACTCTTGATGGCTGCACTTGCACGGCACAACCCGGCTGAAATCAGGACGCCCTGAATCTGATAAAGGATGTACGAAACCCACTCCTTTACATATCGGGCACGTTGAGTCAGTCAAGCTTTCTTCTCCCGGCTCAACGCTGGACCATGTGTCCGTACTTGCCCTTGATGTATTTCTCTCGGTCGTCCTCTTTTTTAAAATCTCTCCCAGGTTTTCCATCGTCTTTGCCTTCTATAGCCCAACGCTCCAAAATGCGCGCAATATATCTCCAGCTACGCTTATTCAATGCGACAGCATCCTTAAAAGCACTCTCAATCCACTCCGCCGGATAAAGTTTCTCCGCATCCTTAAGCTCCTCGGCAATCATGGGCGTAAGCATGCCTACGTTTTGTTCATAAAGACTGAAAATATTCGGCGGTGGTTCGATTTCCACTTCTTGACCCTTCCGGGGTGCTGACGCCAGCAACGGAATCTCGCCTCGCTGAATTTTATTAATCGCTTCCCTGGCAGTCTCATTGTTTATGAAATAGGCATCTTCAGTCTGTCCGTCTCTATCAATCCTCAGGTGTAGCATAGTGCCATGTTGCACAGCCTGATCCACCGCTTTACTAATTATTTCGCCTTTAGGCCTTGCTCCCCCCTCTATACCACCTATGAATATTGGGTCAGACATAAGCTCGTTATAGGTTACAAACTGAGGATAACCACGACGACGGCTGAGCAGCCAGATAACATGCAATATCGTCTTAAGCTCGGCGATGTCATCAATCTGTGGCATTGCCTCAGTAAAAAACAAATTAGGTATCGGGGTAACTTCAGCTCTTTCTGGAAAACCAGCAAACTCTTTCCTCGTCACGTTTTCGTCTCCAGCAATCCTTAAGCCGCGCTGAACTCAGCCTCTAAATCTTCGAATTTGGCTGTCTTAGCTACAAATCGTAATTTTCTTTCACCGGTAGGCCCGTTACGATGCTTGGCTACAATGATATCGGCAATACCTCTTGGATAGGGCTCGGTCTCTATATCATGATCTTTTTTCCAATCATCTTCATTGACATACATTTCATCTCGGGAGATAAAGAGGACCACGTCAGCATCTTGCTCGATACTGCCGCTATCCCTCAGGTCGGAGAGCTGCGGTTTGTGTGAAGACCGCCATTCTATAGCTCGGCTAAGCTGTGATATAGCCAGCACCGGCGCATTTATCTCACGAGCCAGCGCCTTCAAGGAGCGCGTTATCTCACTTAGCTCCTGCACCCGACTCTCACTTCTAGCCGTTCCCTGTATCAGTTGTAGATAATCGACGATAACCAGATCGACAGTGCGCTCGCGATAAAGCCGTTGCGCCTTGCCTCTCATTTCCACCACTCGTAGTTGAGGTGAGTCATCAATATAGATAGGCGCTTCAGAAAGTATGCCGCTAGCATCCATAATCCTTCTCTCTTCTTTTTCTGTATATGTCCCCAAACGAACATTCCTGGAATCCACATTCGCCTCATTAGATAGAAGGCGCTGGACAACCGACTGTCGCGACATCTCCAGGCTGAATAGAGCCACACAGGCTTTCTGGTTAACAGCCGTGTTTCTGGCGATATTTAGAGCCAGGCTGGTCTTACCCACGCTTGGCCTGGCACCCATAATAATCAGGTCGGAACGCTGCAACCCCCCCAATATGTCATCTATGGCGACGAAGCTGGTAAGAATATGTGGAATTTCCTCTCCCGCAGTCTGGTCCTCCCCGGTTTCCTCGAAATATTGACCGAGAATCTGGCGAATGGGCACAAAATCCTGACGACTTTGCCGCTGCCTTACCTTAAACAGTATATCCTCCGCTCTGCTGAGAGCAACATCAACTTCGGCGTCATTTTCATAGCCGAGAGCAGTAATCTGGCTGCCGGCACTTATAAGTCGCCGCATTACAGCCGTTCTTGACACAATCTGTGCAAAATGCTCAACATGCAGAGACGTAGGTACGATAGACACCAGATGGCTTAAATAAGCGGCCCCACCAGCCTCCTCTAGCCTGCCTTTCTGGGCTAATTCATGGGCTACAGTTATCTGATTTATACCCTCATTACGCTGGTAAAGGCTGAAGCAGGCATCGTAAATCCACTGATTTTCCGGCGAAAAAAAGTCCTCCGGCTTGAGAAAAATAGCCACTTTGAATATGCCTTCGCTATCAATAAGCAGTGAGCCGAGCACCGCTTTTTCGGCTTCAATATCATGCGGAGGTAGATTGTCGCTAATCACTTTGAGTCATCTCTTCCTCAATTATTACTTTGACTTTAGCCACAGACCCTGAGCCTAAGTTAATTCCCACATCGTAGCTACCGACATGGTGCATAGGCTCCTCCATCTCGACTCTTTTCTTGTCAATCTCAAAACCAGCCAGCTTAGAAAGTTCATCAGCTATATGTGCACTGGTAATAGCGCCGTGAAGGCGACCTTTGGCACCAGCTTTAGCCTTAAAAAGCAGCTCTTTACCCTCCAGCTCTTGAGCTATCCTGCCTAGCTCATCAAGCTGGCGAGCCTGACGCTCTGCTTTCTCATCATATAGCGCTTTAGCTGTTTTTTCAGCAGATGGTGTAGCTGGTAAAGCCAGGCCTTTAGGTAAAAGAAAATTTCTAGCATAACCATCTGCAACCTCTTTTATCTCCCCCCTTTTGCCCTTGGGTGCATCTTTCAGAAAAATAACCTTCATTCTACCCCCTATCTATAATCTTATGACTCGTACAATAAGCTACCAAACCACTAAAAAGCACGGGTGACATTTATATTTTATAATTTCTACCTGAATCTTGCCTAGCAGCAGCAACGGTGTTTTAACCAATAATTTCCAAAAAAATTTCTCTAGTTCAATAACCATCTTTTGCAGAGCGAGACTTGAAAATACGTCTTTTAATATGCCTACCCTGAGAATTCATCCTTAGCTCTGGCCAGGGCTTGAGGCTCGCTCAGAAGGTCAACAACCGTCATAGCCAGAGCTTTAGCTGCATTTAACAGACCCTCATGTCCTGACTCAGATGCGGCAGCCAGGACAAAATCTGACGAATGCAACAGCACGTCGGGTGAAACTATGGCAACTGAAGGGTGAATAGCAGGTACGACCTGGCTAACATTACCCATATCGGTACTACCGAAACCAAAGCGAGATTCAAAAGGTTCTACCTTGCAGCCTAAAGATTCTAGATTCTGGGCAAATAGCTTAGCCATGACCATGCTGTTTTTCATCGGGGCATACACTGTCTCTCCCCACCTGTAGTCCAATCTGGCGCCGGTAGCTACTGATGCGCCTTCAAAGCATTTTAAAACCTTTTGCTTTAACTCTTCAAGGTAGGTATTATCCGTAGCCCGAACCAGGAATGTAGCTGCGGAGTATGCCGGCACTACATTAGCCGCCTCGCCACCATGTGTGATAATGCCATGAATTCGAGCCCTATCCTTAATATGCTGACGGAGTGAATTAAGAGCGTTAAATGCCAGAATCATAGCTTCGAGGGCATTTATTCCCCGCTCAGGATAAGCAGCAGCATGAACTGCCTTGCCGAAATATTGAACGTCCAGCCCTATACAGGCTAGCGCTTCTGTAGTCGCTGCATTCCTTATCCCCGGATGCACCATCATAGCCGCATCAACACCATCGAAAACGCCGGCCTCTAACATTAACACCTTGCCACCAAAAAACTCCTCAGCGGGTGTACCGAAAACAACAACCGTACCGCCACAATTATCAACAACACACCTGCTAGCTACAGCAGCCCCCACTGCTGAGGCAGCTATTATGTTGTGCCCACAAGCATGACCAATCTCAGGCAAAGCATCATACTCAGCAATCAGGGCAATTACAGGTTTATTAATACCATAAGATGCCTTGAAAGCAGTAGGCAACCCACCAATCCCGCTTTCTACCTGAAAACCGCCTTTTGCCAGGTAACCGGTTAACCACTTTGACGCCTTCTCCTCTTTGAACGCTAGCTCCGGATTGGCATGAATCTTGAGGCTCAATTCTATAAGTTTCTTACGTTGTCGCTCTAACTGCTTGTTTACCTCTGCCTTCAATTCCGCCTTAGTCAAAATCTTGCTAGCCATTCTTGAATTTGCCCCCACAGAAGCCATTATACTCCAAGAACTCGGTACATTCTACCGACGTTCGCTCGATTAAAAGCCGTCCTGCGTCGATAATTACATTAGCTTGACTTTAAAAATATCTCAACTTATAATGAACCAGATTCGTAAATTTAAATAGATAAAATGCAAATCAACGTTGCTCAGTTAATGAAGGAGCCAATAGGCTCAAAACATAGCTACCACATGGACGAGAACATAGGTGCTAATGACATAAATTCAGCTAAAGGCGATGTGACCCTTACGCGCACTAAAAGCGGCATCATTGTTAAATGTGAGATGACAGCCTCAGTAACAGAATTTTGCAGTCGGTGCCTGAAACAGATTGATTGTGAGGTAAGCTACAACTTTGAAGAGGAATCTCTTCCCAGCGCGGCACTATCCGAAGGCTTGTCTTCATCCGGTCAGATTGATAATCTCACTATCGATGAGAGCCAGATACTGGACTTGAGTGAAGCCATACAACAATATGCCTTATTGACCATACCTGCCAAGCCGCTTTGCCGTCCGGATTGTGCTGGAATTTGCCCATCCTGCGGGCAAGACCTGAACAAACATCCCTGCAAGTGTCCGTCTCGCACCGCTGACCGGCGCTGGTCAAGACTAATCAGCTTGGGGAAGGAGAGTAAAACCTAAATGGCGTTACCAAAGAGAAAATATGCCAAATCGCGGCAGGGGAAAAGGCGCAGTCACCTGGCTCTGAGCATTCCCAAACTGGTTGATTGCCCTCAATGTCACACTCCCAAACTACCTCATCATGTCTGTCCTACCTGCGGTACCTATGCAGGAAGGGAAGTGGTTGAGATTAAGACCCCGAAGAAAAAACCCAGCTAGTGAGGGCTGGATTTAGAGACATGACCATCACTGAAAACCGTGGCATAAGTGAAATTTAGAAATTATAATTGACCTATCGGTGAGATTGAACGACAAGGAGGAGATATGGTAGAAGCAATAAAAGTCGCTTATGTTTTCCCCGGACAGGAATCCCACTCTGTAGGCATGGGGTTAGACCTTTACGTACACTATACTTCAGCCCGAGAAGTTTTCGACGAAGTTGATAAAACTCTGGGCTTCTCGCTATCGCGCCTATGCTTTGAAGGCCCCCAGGAGGACCTGAAGCAGACCGCCAATGTTCAACCGGCAGTATTAGCCACAAGCGTCGCCTGTCTGAGAGCAGCCCTGGAGGTTAGCAACAACGGCTTGCCAGCACCCACCTTCGTTGCTGGTCACGACGTGGGCATTTACGCAGCTCTGGTAGCTGCCAGCGTCCTCAGTTTGTCTGATGCCGCACGCCTGATTCGTGAGAGAGGGCGATTAATGAACGAAGCTGGACAAAGAGCAGGCGGTGGGATGGTGTCTATGGGCGGTTTAGAGTTGGAGGTATTCAAGAGCATCTGCTTCTCAACCGGTGTCGAGATTGCTTATATCGATGCTCCAGACCAGATAACCATCAGCGGCCCTCAGGAAAACCTGACCAAAGCCAAGAGACTGGCGCAGATAAAGGGGGCTCGCCGCATTATCCCGTTGAGAGTAAGCGGACCTTTCAATTCCATATTGATGGAGCCTGCCATAGAAAGGCTGAGAAATACCATCTCTGAGTTTACCTTTAACAAACCATCAGTACCGGTTGTGGCTAATGTTACCGCCCAACCGCTTACCGACCTAGAAGCCATAAAGGAGGAGCTGGTTAGCCAGATTGTCCGCCCTGTTCAATGGCAGCAATCTATTGAAGGTATGATCTCCCGAGGTGTAACCACCTTCTTTGAGATGGGGCCCGGTGAGGCGCTGTCCAAGTTGATTAAGCGAATTAGCCCCGGAGCACAAGCTTTTAACATCAGCAACGCTCAAACCGTCAGCGAAATAACAAAATGGCGCAGAGGATAGTTGCCCGCACGCCAGACCATAGACGTGGCGGCTGCGCGTAATCAGCCTGGTCGAATCTGGTTGAGCCAAGATGCTGAAGCATAGCTTTTCCACCCAAACTACTGCCATCTGCAGCCATTGCGGCAAGGAACCCATCCTCATTTCAAAGTCCTTTGGCTTATGTCTTCATTGCATAAGCCATGACTTCAAAAGTTACAGCCCGTGCACTTATTGAGGAACGAAGCAGAATGACCGGATTTAGGCGGCAGGCAAGGACTATTGCCTTGCAGACACTTTACGAGCTCGATTGTTCGACTCACAAGCCAGAGGATATTTTGGCTCGCTTACTAGCGGAAAAAGCCCTGCCTGATGAAGCAGTCGATTTCACCGGGAGCCTGGTTAGCGGTGTTCTGCAGCACAAAGAAAATATAGATGACTTAATCCGAAGGTTCGCTCCCGCCTTTCCCGTCAATCAAATAGCCCCTATAGACAGAAATATTCTCCGCCTTGCCATTTTTGAGATTTTATTCGATAATAGAGTTCCAATGAAAGCGGCTATTAACGAAGCTGTTGAGTTGGCTAAGAGCTTTGGTGGTGATACGTCTCAGAAATTTGTCAACGGGGTTTTGGGTTCAGTAGTCACTACCTGTATACAGCAAGGAAAACAAAAAAAGGCGACTAAGAAAACTGAACAAGCCTGAATGTCAAGAGGAAAAGAATGGCACTCATTTCGGAAAAGCTTAAGAAAATAATTTCAGAGCAACTCGGCGTTGACGAGGAATCAATAGTGCCTTCGGCATCATTTGTCGACGACCTCAATATTGATCCCCCTGATTTGGCGGAGCTTATCACAGCGATAGAGCAGGAATTCAGCACGCCAAAACGCAAGCTGGAAATCGCCGATGATGATACCGATAAAATCGTCACCGTTCAGGACCTCATCGACTGCCTCCACGACTACGGCATAGAAGACTAAGCCCCTCCTGGCCTGTGCGCCAGTACTTCTCCAAATGCTTATGGGACTAACTTAACAAGTGGTATAATTGTTGGGGGCAGGTCAACCAAAAAAAATTGACATCAATGAGAGGTAAGAAATGAACACTATTGAAAGGGCGCTGATGCACGGTTTGTTTGTCCATCTGCATCACAACATTGATCAGGCGGTCGATTTTAGAGCCTTAGAAAAACTAAACAGCGAAGTCAGTAAGAAGTGGCCGGGGGCATTGACCATAGGGCCAGGAGACGATGCTGCCGTCTTCCGCATGCCAGGAATTGAAGGATATTTTGTGGCCAAACAAGAAAGCCATTGCTCTCCTTGTGTACCCAGACCTTATGATGCTGCTGCAACCGGAGCCGGCGGTGCCATGCGAGATGTCACTGCCATGGGAGGCAGGCCCATCTTCCTCATGGACTTCATAGGAACCAGACCATTAGAAGAGAAAGTCTTAGTGGGACCCTGCGGCTTCGCGGGCAAATGCACCTGTGGGAAATGTAAAGTGATGACCAGCAAACAAAGGCTTGACCTGATGGTTCAGGGGGTAATAGACATGTGCAAGACCATGGATGTTTTCGTTATTGGAGGGGGGCTTTCAACCTCTTTTACTGATATCGTCCCGGCAGTAGTCGTAGCGGTATTCGGTAAGTTAGTTACTAAAGAGCCGCTTACCAAACCAGCCAAAGTTGCCGGAGACAAGCTTATCCTTATTGGCAAAACAGGTAATGACGGGAACGATACTTTATTTAGAGCCGGATTAGTCACGGAGATGCGACCTGCAACAGCTCTCTTTGAGGAAGAACGGACTGCTTTAGAAGCCAGTTTAGCTGCCTTTGAGACCGGAAAGATTCATGCCTGTTCTGACCTGGGAGCGGCTGGAATCGGGGCAGCCGTCTGCGAATCAGCCAGATACGGTGGTTTTGGAGCCAAAGTCGACTTATCGGCAGTTCCAATAAACATCGAGGGGCTTACTGCAGAGGAAATCCTCGCTTGTGAAACTCAAGCCCGGATGATGCTCCAGGTTTCCCCAGCCGATGCCGATGAGATAATGGCGGTTGTTAAAACCAGAAAGGCAACTGCTGCCATAATCGGTGAGATTGACAAGGATGATAAACAAGTATTTGTATACCAGGGACAAACCATAGCCACTATTCCCAATAAGCCTTCTAAGGAAATTTTGGAGAGCTTGAAGGGTGGGAAATAATCATACCGGGAAGTATAGCAATGTGGAATGGGGTCACACCAACCTGAAGATAGCCATATACCAAATACAGGGCCAAGTTTGAATGTCACTCCAGGTATACACATTAAAAGAAAAACCGGATCTGGAGAAATCTCACCGCATTACTGGTGATGGTGTATGGCCTGAATTTATGAGGCATGACTCTGTCTGCAATAAACACTGGCCAAGCATATTTACTGAATTCCCCGAGTACCAATTAACCTTTCTGCAGGATAGCGAAGTCATAGGCGTAGCCAATACTATCCCGCTTCGCCTGGATATGCCACTGGAACAATTACCTGAAGAAGGATTGGACTGGATCCTAGTAAGGGGGATCGAGGACAAAAAAAGGAACATCGAACCGGATACCTTGGGCGGACTCCTCATTGTTGTCAATCCAAAGCTACAGGGTAAAGGAATAAGTTCATCCATAATACGCGAGTTGATTTCCAGAACAAGTCGAGAAGGATTTAAAAGGCTTATCATACCTATTAGACCTAATTTAAAGAGCAGGTACCCTCTTATTTCCATCTCCCAGTACATTGAGTGGAAAGCAGAAGACGGGCTTCCTTTCGACCCATGGATTCGTGAGCACGTTAAACATGGAGCACATGTAATAAAGCCATGTCACAAGGCAATGTACATACCAGGAAGTATAGCTGATTGGGAGAAGTGGACCGGGTTGAAATTACCAGCTTCTGGTGATTATGTTATCGAGGGCGCATTAACTCCGGTAACGATAGACTATTCGAAGAACTTGGGAGAGTATATCGAACCAAACGTCTGGATAGCCCATGTTATTGAGCAACAGGTGTGCTGGTAGCCCAAGTTGTTTAATAGCTAGAACTTTTAGAGCCACTTTTGCGTTTTTGCCTGGTTTAGGTTAAATCCCCTAAAGTGGGAAGATTACCGCCCATTATGATTCCGCTTATTTCGTCGCTGGCTGAGTAGCGCTCGTACGATAAAGGAGTGTGCTACGTATGACCATAAAGATAAGCATCACCGCAAAAATGCAGATTGATGCAATAGTATTGAGGAATGAAATGCCCATGCCAATTATGAAAACCGCTATACCCACAGGCAACATTACCTTCGGTCCTTTTACTGCACGTGGGTCAATATTCCTGTCTACCAGACAGTGATTTCCTGTAGCATACGACCACAAAATGTATCGCATGACCATACATGCAACCGCATTGCCCCCATATATTAAGACCGGTATCTTTTCTCCCATGTATTCTCCAAGCATAGCCATTGAGAAAGGTAACAGTGCCACAAACATGAGAAAGACAATGTTTATCCATGTCAGCACACTGTCCGAACGCTTGATGAAAGTGAATTGATAATAGTGCACAGACCACAAAAAGCCCAACAGCAAAAAAGTCACGGCATAGCTGAGGAATTTTGGCCACATCTCAAGCAACTGTCGAGGCAATTCGGTGTGCACTGAACTTTGTGCTATCACAGGTATGCCAAGATCCAACACTAAAAGCGTCATTACTATAGCGAAAACTCCATCCGTCAATACCTCAATTCTGTTTGGAGACAAAGCGGCTTTTATCACGCCCGGTCTAGCAATAAACATAGCCTGACCTCCTTCTTGTGATTTCCACGACATTTTCAGCTTGTCTTTTGTGCACCTATCTTATGTCCCTGCTCATTGGCTGTCAATCAGGGTAGCTTGATAATCTTTAAGTGTGTGTAAATGAACAGGTAGCTTCTCAGGATACATACCAAATAAATCCTTGCATCAATGGCTCAACCTGAATAACAATATGATGAACTGTTAATTTGGTAAATTGAAATTTGGGTGATGAGTAGCTGCGAACGGTTTGTAAACTTTTGCACGCAGGTGGTAGCCCAAGTTGTTCAATATCTGGAACTTTTAGGGCAACCTTTGCATTTATCTGATTTCAAGTCCACTAGGCTGAAGTTGGGTATCAATGGGTAGAACGATTAGCTTAAATTTCAGACTTACAAAATAGATAAATTGAACAAATCAGGCTTCTGTGCAGCGGGATGCGGCCTTATATCGGCGTGCGGTTAAAGCGCGCTGCACCTCTCTGCTCAACTGCTCGGTATCAAAGGGCTTGTCAAGATGGGCAACTTTAGTCTCGGAGAGGAACTTTTCGGTATCCGCACCTATAATATCGCCAGTGATGAAGACTACTCTCCGGGCTAGCGATTTATCTATCTTTTGAATACGCTCGTATAATTCAATGCCACTCATATCAGGCATCTTGATATCAACCAGGATGAGGCTGTATTTCTGGCTTTCAATTTTCTTCAGAGCATCATCGGCGTTATCTACAGTATCTACCTCGTAACCTTCACCAGTTAGCACCAGTTTCACAATGTCCCTAATCACCTTCTCATCATCCACCACCAGTATCCTGGCTTTGACCGCTTTCTTAGACTTTCTAACAACTGGATTAGCCGGTTTTGGCGGTGCGACTTCGGTGACTATAGGCAGTTCAATGACAAAGGTAGCACCCTTGCCTGGCTGGCTTTCGGCATATATCTTTCCCTTATGTTCGGCTACTATGCCGTAGCAGAGACTCAAGCCCAACCCTGTCCCCTGGCCTACCTCTCTGGTGGTGAAGAAAGGGTCGAACATCCTATCCGCGATTTCCGGTTTTATTCCCGGGCCATCGTCTTTGAAATATATCTTTATGCTATTATCGCTTTTTTCGGTGGTTATGGTGAGCTTGCCTTTGCCGTGGGCTGATTTCATCTCCGTCTCGGCGTTGACGATTAAGTTGAGCAGCACCTGCTGGAGTTGGCCGGCGTCGGCAATGGTAGTAGGCAGGTCAGGAGCCAGCCGGGTGGTAACCTCTATGTTATTGGTCTTCAACTGATAGCTTCGCAAGTTGAGGGTGGTTTCGATTATGTTGTTGATATTGACAAGTGTTCGCTCTAGCTTGTACTGGCGGGCAAAGGTAAGCAGTCTTTTTATGATGCCGGCTACTCGTTGAGCCCCATCATTAATGATCCCTAGACCTTCTCTAATGTCCTCAGGGAGTTCTTTTTTGCTTAGCAATTGGGCATAGCCGATAACACCGGTGAGTGGGTTATTTATCTCGTGGGCAATACCTGATGCCATCTCGCCAATAGAAGCTAGACGGCTTGCCAATTGGGCCTTCTGCTCCAGCTCCCCCTTTTCATCTTCTGCCCGCTTGTGCTCGGTGATGTCATTCATAGAACATAACAAATACAGCTGATCGCCAATGGTTATTGTGTCCGCTGCAAACAATGCTGAACGCATCTCGCCTGACTTAGTACGGAACTCTATTTCCACGTCATAGACCCCACGATTGTCACGCACTATTTCTTGTAACATGGCACGAGTATCCGATTGCATCCAATGAAAATCGGTTGACTTATGACCGATGACATCCTCCCGAGAATATCCAGTAAAATGTACAAAACTGGCGTTCACATCAGTATATCGCCCCTCAGCCAATTCGATAATGGCCACTGGCTTGGGATTCCCATTAAAATATTTAAGGGCCCTTTCTTCTGCCTTCAGCCGACTCGTGTTGCCTATAACCTGCCACTTATCCTGCTTCTTGACCAAAACAAATGCATGGTTACTGACCACATCTGTGATTTCAGATGCTCCGCATTTATCCAGCGAATATGTACAAACGGCCATCATCCGACAGTTACCGATGACATTGTCGATCTTAGCTTCATACGCAGTGAAATCTTCCCAGTGCTTGGTCTCAAGCCAAAAGGTATTTCCGGTGAGGCGAAGCCCTTCAAACCCCTTTTCCAGAGCAAGCTTCTCTTTCTCAACCCAACCCTGCACTGTTTCGTCGCCATCGAACTTTCCTGACTTGGTGTACCATTCGCCGTAATCGAATATCTCAATCTGCCCTTTCTTGATATAATCGTCTAGATTTCTTATTACCCTTTTTAATGCTCTCTTTGCATCCTCAACCCCCAAAGGCTCTGAGGTAACCCACATGCAGAATTCATTATTCTCCAGTCCCGCCTTGAAATATGGCACCAAAACATCAATTAGGTCTTCTTTAGTCTTGTAGAATTGGCATAGGTGTGTGCCCCAGGTGACATCAGCAATGGCTGCTACTCCACTTTTTCTAATCACTTCTGCCATTCTTATTCCCTCCATCCTTTATAGTCGCTCACTGGCTTCTCCCAGCCATCTGCATCGCAGATTGCAGCCCATCTGCCCTTGGGACAACTCCAAATAAAAAAGGCACCATATACCCTCTCTGAGAGGATACCTCTGGTACCTCCGTGGAGCCGACGATCTCCTCGTCGAGAATATTTTAAAGTCTATCCACTTTAAGAACTATCCCGTAGCCTGTTAACGCCACGCTACTCCTATTTGTAGCGCTTGTCAAATTTGTGTTTAAGCTGGTGTTATGTTAGCAGGCCATATACGGGGCCATACACACAAAGCCATTTTGTTATGTTAAAAATGAAGGAAATATGGCAAGATTAGAGGCCGTTATCAAGGCCGTTTTCGCGAGTCCCAAACCACCCTAAATAGCTTTGCTGGCTGCAGTCTCGGCGATTATGGTTTCCCAACTTTTGCCGCCATCCCTGGATAGTTCAATCTTGACCTTATCGGTAATTCCCTCCGATTTCTACTCGATTAACTTGGTGCTGCCCGCTTACCAGCTCTCACCACGATTGGGGGAAAAAACTGTTATCTTGGATATTATCTTGGGTATTGGTAAAAATGGTGAAGACCTCATCACTTCTGTCCCAGACATAGCTAGTGTCTGGAGTAAGTATTCTTATCATCGCTTGTTCTGTCGCCGGACCGGTCACTGTCCATTCCACTTTAGAATAGGGATCCGCCTTATCGATTATCTTCTGCCAATTCAAACCGCCATCCCTGGATAGCTGGATCTCGATCGGATACGGAATTCCCGATGCGTACAATTCGATTAGCTGAGTGCTGCCAACCTCCCAAACCTCGCCACCGTTGGGACAAATAACTGTTATGTAGGATGGCGGAAGCCCCGATTCCGTGTAGATCTTCCAATAGAGAATAAGCCCACTGAAACCATTTATATAGTATTTAATGTTCAAGTTGATGTTCGTAGGGTCGTCTGGATTTGCCCAACGTGCACTTATAATATTGGCGCTTTTAAGTCCAGTCTTCTTACACCAGACCTCAAATCTAAGGCGTTCTGTTCCATCTGTCAACAAAGGATATATTTTCTGGTATGTATCTTTTGTGCCAGTCCACTTCCTGCCGATATGGGCTGAATGGCCTTCTATTACTGTCTCTTGCTTGGCTAGCCAGTCTGACCACTTGTCTGCAACTGCTTGTTTCGATGCCTCTATTGATTCGTTGAAGTACTTGCTGTAATTCAATATCCGTCCATAAGAATCAACAGGCATGATTAGGTTGGCTATGCCGGCATGATCTGGCGGTCCCCAAGTCCAAGCAGGTCTTGATGAAAGAATGGGAGTTAATACTACCACCATAGAGATCACCACGAGTAGGCTAACTTTCACGAGCGTATATTTGTGCATACTCTGTTACCTCCCTTCTGTGTATCTGTCCATACGCAGTCAACACCACTGCAAACAGGCTGCGCGTTTGCCTAACCCGGTCTCAAACTAAAACTGCCAACAATCGTTTTCAGGCGGTCCTTTCGGTGCCCTTGTCTCAATTCAACGTATTCTACCATCCAACTCCTCTTTTTGAGGTTCTCTTTACGTATTGCAAGTTGATTAGCAGGTTCCTTAGAATCTTCGTCAAGAGCCTGTAGTTGTCTAGTTAATTAGTGACACTTTTATTGTACCATTAACTATGCACGAAAAGCCTAAAAATAGTCTAAAGATTTTGGGAGAATAATAATTAATGGATACCTGAAAATATACCCCTAGCTTTACTTACTGTCAGACTCTTGCCATCAATATTTCGTGTGGATGCTGTATTTAAATGGGTAGTTCATTTTGACCTGCTTGGTCAGATAGAGAAGTTTTTGATTCAGACAAAATGATGTCTACACAATCCATCGGATTGTTCAGATCAACTTAGAAATTCACCGGAGGGGGGAGTTCATTTACTAGTGGGTGTGTAGGATTTAGGAAAAGTTACCAATCATTTTCATATATTTCTGGTGGTGCATAGCCCCTTGCGACCAATTCCATTGTTTGTAGAACCGCTGCCTTCCAGCTTAGAGAAAATGGGAGATACATAACCCCTTTACACCTGGGACATTCTAGTTTGTGGTCATTCATCTCCATTAGGCAATTCTCCTCCCCCTTACGGGTACAATGAATGCAGGGGACTGGCCTTCTGCCGTCCGCGAAGCCACTTAACACAATTAACAGATCCAACCACTTGGTCATTCGCTCTATCAACTCAAACCAATCCATGAGTCTATCTTCTTCGTCACCAAACCTTTCGATTATACTGTTGTGTGCCGCCATGACTTTAGACTCATGCGCATCGCTATCCCGTCTGGCCTGGAGAGCCTGGTGTGGACCTATCTCACCAGCTTCGATCTTAGCATGCATGCTAGCTGGTAGCGAAAGTAAGGCTATCCGAGCCGAAATTGTTCGTTGAGGGATCCCGGTTCGTCTAGAAAGCTCGCTCTGAGATACTTTGTAATTATCCAGATAGGCTTTGAAAGCTCTAGCTTGTTCCAGCGGGGTCAAATCCTCACGTTGATAGTTCTCGGCGAGTTGAATCTCGACAGCTTTCTGATTGTCGATGTCCTGGTGAACAATACATTCAATGTGAGATATGCCAGCCTCCTTGGCTGCGCGCCAGCGCCTCTCACCTGCTACTATCAGATACTTCCCCGGCGGACCTGGTCTAATGACTATCGGGCTGACTTGGCCTGTTTCTGCAAGACTATGGCTGAGATCTGTGAGCGTTTCGGCCATGAATTTCTTGCGTGGCTGATTGGGGTCTGGGACTATGTCGTTCACGGGCAAGCGGGATAACTTTACTGAATCTTTTGTCGACTTTTTGTTCTGTTTTTTAGACATATCATCACCTCCCAGTATGAATCACTGCCTTTCGAAACTACAGGTAGATCGTTGTGATTTCTAAGGCTTGTTGCATCGTGTATTGTCCACATTTGTAATGCCAAGATGATCCACCATTGCACGCGGTTTCCCATTAGTCATGGTGCCCACCATTCGCTGACGACCTTTCTTCATTTCTATTTTTTATACCCACTGCTTAGTGTAATAAGTAAGGGACAAGCCCATCCTTTTTTCTAAGCTGTTCGCACACCAGCAAATAAAAAAGGGCATTGGCTTGCCCCCTTCTAGTATCGACTATTCAGTTGTTAATAACAGATTAACAAATCAGCGTTATGCTGTCAAGTCAAATACGGAAAGACTATCACTACTGCCATGCTGAACAATCCGATGTTTTGTTAGCTCACTCTTCTCGCAATATGTCTTTAATCCTCTCACAGTAAGCTTCCGCTTTAGCCAATGTATCGAGTTTCTTTTTCTTGAAATAAGTGATACCACCACTCCATTCCTTTCGCATGCACCGGCCATCTTCTTTTATATCAAGACAGCCTCTTTGCCTTGCTTTGTCTGGTTGCGGACATCGCCACTTCATAAGACTCTCAGGAACCTCAATCCTACTATTATTCTATCACTATATAATTGACGCCCCTAATTGTTAGAATCCACTATTGAACTTTTTGGCTTATTGTTGGGTTCCAGTATCAAAGGATTCCTTTTTTATCATCTATATTTATGCCTATTTTTTAGGTGTGCAATTCAGTGGATCTGTTTATTGGTTTGCAATACGGTTAAATTAGATGTTCAAGAGCCGAAAACCACTTACTAAGAGAGGTTGCTTCGTTATCTAGATAGGGTCCTTTAAGATTTTAAGGTCGTAGCTCTAATTGGGAATCTGACGCCAGGACCCCTTTACTTTTCTTGTGCTTCGTTTAAACAAAAATCGATCGACCTTGAGGGGATCAAAATCTATCTCCTCTGGTGATAGGGGTAGTGCATTCTCCATTCCTTTGATTTCCTCCAATGTTGTTGGATTGGCTGTTGGCTTATTTAAAGCGTCTCTTTGTTTCATTTCCCGTGGTTTTGGCAGAAGACGACTCCACAGATTCTCCATCAAGGAATCCTCAATTTGTGGTAAATCGCTGGAAAACGATATTACACCCTTTTCCTTGGCACTCTCCGGTAACTGCAGGTAATATTCATTTATTTGACCAAGACTCTTTTTCAAATCTTGACCCCATACGAATTCCTGATCATTTCGTAAAAACAGAGGTGCACAACTTTGGTGTATACGATCACTTGAGACAAACATCATACAGAATGGCAAGTAAAACAAGTAAGCGATATCAACGCGATTAGACGGCCGCTCACTTGAGATTAAGTTCGCAGCTAGGGCAATATAGAAGAACAATTCGACTGTCAGAACGAATGTAGCGTAAGGTGCGTATTCAAATAAAGGTGGATAGCCGGCATTTCTCCAACATTTTCGAACATCATAGTGTAAATGTTGTGGCACACTTAAAAATCTGAGTGCCAATGGCATAAGTCCTGAATCTTTATCGCCAGTATGAACTATTGCTCTTGCCAAGTCATTGGCATCTTGAAGGTTCTTGCACGATTTTATATCAATCCTGAGAATCCGAAAATTTTCTGTGACCTCCTTCAAGTCGAGGTTGTGTAATGCACGCCTCCAAGAACTTGCATAAAGTCGTTCAATTTCTAGAAACTCATTTTTTTGCCATCGGGAGAATGCTTCGGATTCTTGCGATTCCTGAAAAACTGCGCCAGTTTTATCACCATGTTTCACCAACCGCCCCCGACTCAAGGGAATCTGTCCAGTCATCGGGACACGATGTCCAAGTAAATTATTTATACACAAATCTGTATGGTGTGAGCATGGCATCCCATGCATGTCTGGAAATTTCTCCGCTATTATACTGACCTCTTGCTCGGGAGAGCGCCCTTTCCTTGCTGGTTTATTCAAATCTGCTAACGTCTCAACATAGAAGATAGGAGCTACATTGGTCAGAAAAAAATGATCGAACCAGACAGACTCATCAAGACTGAGGGACTGAAGAAATGATTTGTCAAATAATGTAATTGGACCCACGATTACTCCCCACCCGGAGGCTGGTTTGTTTTTATGTTATTTACTTCAATTATACTCTCTCCTTGCAGCTCATCCAAAGGTGTAAGGAAAGTGTTCGTCCTGATAGTACAGACAGATGGGAAAAAGGTGCGCCTAATTTCATGATTGATGCTTAGGCGTAAAATGCCCAATGAAAACGAGGGGCCTTTTTATACTGCACATTCTGACGAAATGTGTTCCTACTTTACCTTACCCTCTCTTATGTGACGGGCCTAAGCATCATAACCTCAACATGGCCTCTTCCCTGCAAGGTCAAGTTAAAGCGAGGCTTACAAAGCATTGACACGTCACTACCTGCGGTGTACGATTAAATCACTCAAAGTTGCGAAAAGGGATGGAGGAGGCACAATGCCTAAGGTCAAGCGAGCAGACGGGAAGAAGAACAAACAGGAATCCATGGAAGCGACTCTCTGGCAAGCTGCGGATAAATTGCGAAAAAACATGGATGCCGCGGAGTACAAACATATTGTGCTTGGCTTAATCTTTTTGAAATACATATCCGATGCCTTCGAAGTGCTGCATTCCAGACTGGTAAACGGCAAAGGCGAATATGAGGGGGCAGACCCTGAAGACCCCAATGAGTACACTGCTGAGAAGGTCTTCTTTGTCCCGCCTGTCGCTCGTTGGAAACCGATTTCCGACAATGCAAAGAAGACTGAAATCCTGCTCGATAACGGCAAAAAAGTAGATATCGGCGGATATGTGGACGAAGCCATGGAAGCCATTGAACGCCAGAACCTTTCTCTCAAAGGCGTCCTTCCAAAGGTTTACGCACGACAGAATCTTGACCGGGCAAGCCTCGGTGGCCTGATCGACCTTGTTGGCACGATTGCGCTTGGCACCGAACAGGCACAAAGCAAGGATGTGCTCGGCCACGTGTATGAATACTTCCTGGGGCAGTTCGCGCTTGCCGAAGGCAAAAAGGGTGGACAGTTTTATACTCCCAGAAGCGTTGTCAGACTGCTGGTTGAAATGCTCGAACCATATGAAGGTCGCGTGTTCGATCCCTGCTGTGGGTCGGGCGGCATGTTTGTTCAAAGTGAGAAGTTCATTGTTGCACACCAGGACCATTATAAAAAGAGAAGTAATGGGAGTAGCCTCAATCCTGCCGACCTGATTTCAATTTATGGGCAGGAGTCTAACCAGACCACCTGGCGTCTATGCAAAATGAACCTTGCCATTCGCGGTATAGACAGCACGAATATCAAATGGAACAATGAAGGCTCGTTTCTGAATGACTTGCATAAAGACTTAAAAGCGGATTTCATTCTGGCCAATCCACCGTTCAATGATTCCGACTGGTCGGGTGACCAGTTAAAAGATGATGCCCGCTGGAAGTATGGTATCCCACCTGCCGGCAATGCCAACTATGCCTGGATTCAACACTTTATCTATCACATGTCGCCTAATGGCATGGCGGGCTTTGTGCTGGCCAAAGGTTCACTTACTTCCAAAACCAGCGGTGAGGGTGAAATTCGCAAAGCTATCATTGAAGCAGGACTTCTTGACTGCATTATCAACCTTCCAGCAAAACTCTTTCTAAATACGCAGATACCTGCTTGTCTCTGGTTCTTATCGCGTAGCAAACAAGGCCGTCTTGATAAGGTATTGTTTATCGACGCCCGCAATCTCGGTTATTTGATTAACCGCCGGACAAAAGATTTTACCGCTGAAGACATTGCCAGAATAGCTGACACATACCACCACTGGCGCAACAAGACAGACAATTACGAAGATATTCCCGGTTTCTGTAAATCCGTTTCGCTGGATGAAATCAGAGAAAAAGATTACGTGCTCACGCCTGGCCGCTATATTGGCTTGCCCGAAGACGAGGATGATTTCGACTTCGCAGAACGGTTTGGAAAGCTTAAGGCCGAACTTGATGAGCAGATGAAGGAAGAAGAGCAGCTCAATGAGCTTATCAGGCAGAATTTGGCCAAGCTGGACATAAAGACATAATGGATACTGGAGAAAAGTAAAATAAGTAATTCTATAATTTACTTAAGCGTGTTAAAGTAAAATAAGTAATTCTATAATTTACTTTAGAAGTAAAAGATGAACATCGCCGATTTTAAGGCCGGATCACTGCGAAAAGGCTATAAGTACAACTATTTCTTGCCGGAGAAGATTAATCACTCATTCTACTGGACGGATGAGTCTATCAACGAGCTTCTGGAAAAGGCTTCTTTGAAACTCGGAGAGCTAAACTCCTTCTCTCGTTTTGTCCCTGACATTGATATGTTCATTAAGATGCATATCTATAAAGAAGCGGTTATCTCCAGCCGCATTGAAGGGACACGAACTAATATTGAAGAAGCTCTTGTTGAAGAAAAGGAAATAAGTCCCGAAAAGCGGGACGATTGGCAGGAAGTCAATAACTATGTTGCTGCCATGAACAAAGCAATTGAGAAGCTGAAGACCTTGCCTCTGTCCAATCGTCTCATCAGGAATACGCATAAAATCCTTCTTTCCAGCGGACGTGGTGAACATAAAACCCCAGGAGAATTCAGACAGTCTCAAAACTGGATTGGCGGAGCAAGCCTTGCGGATGCCGTATTCATTCCGCCGTCACATACCGAATTACCTGAGCTATTGGCAGATTTCGAGTTGTTTCTGCATAACACAGAGATTAAAATCCCGCATCTTATCCGCATCGCTATCGCTCACTATCAATTCGAAACAATCCATCCCTTTCTGGACGGCAATGGCAGGATGGGTCGCTTGCTTATAACTCTGTATCTGATAAGTAGCGCTATTCTGGATAAACCCCTGCTATATCTTTCAGAATATTTTGAGAAGAATCGAGCTCTTTATTACGATAATCTGACATTAGTCCGGACCAAAAACGATCTTGGTCAATGGCTCAAGTTCTTTTTGACCGGTGTAACTGAAACTGCGGACAAAGCGGTAGCCACACTCAAAAATATTGTTGATCTCAAGGCATCCATTGAGAGAGAGAAAATACTAACCCTCGGCAAACGGGCAAAGCAGGGGGCGTCATTCCTTCATGCCCTCTTTTCCAAACCGATGGTCACCATAAAAGATGTCCAGGCTATGACAGGGCTTTCTCCCAAAGCGGCAAACGATTTAGTTCAAGCCTTTATCGAAGAAGGAATTCTAAAGGAAACCACGGGGTACCAGCGCAACCGCGTGTTTGTATTCCACGAATACATGAAGATGTTTTGATGATGAATAACGGAGTCGAAATGACTGAGAATTCCCATCTACCTATGATGCATGCCTGGAGACAAAAGAATGAGTGAGTGGAAGGAATCCAAACTGGGTGACGTGGCATATTTAGTCAAAGACACGTGCAAGCCTAAGCCTGGCGAGCATTTACCATATATCGGTCTTGAGCATATCCAAGAACAAGGTTTACGGCTATTAAGCATTGGCGATTCTGATTCTGTAACAAGCCAGAAGTTACGTTTCAAATCCAATGACGTACTATTTGGAAAACTACGCCCATATTTTCGGAAAGTTGTTAAACCCAGTTTCTATGGAGTATGTTCTACAGATATTTGGGTTATTAGAGCTTTAGAGGGTAATGACCAGAATTTCCTTTTCTACTTTTTCGCAAATCAAGAATTCGTAGATACTGCAAATTCTGGCGATTCAGGTACGCGAATGCCGCGTGCTGATTGGAATTTTGTTAAATATACGCTCTGGCCGATTCCCCTACTCCCCGAACAGCGCGCCATTGCCGGCGTGCTCTCCAGCCTTGACGATAAGATAGACCTTCTGCACCGGCAGAACAAAACGTTGGAGGGAATGGCCAAGACGCTCTGGAAAAAGATGTTTGTGGATGAGGCTAAAGAAGATTGGAAAGAAATAAAACTTAATTCAGTAATAGGCATTATAAGTGGATATAATCATAGCATCAATGAAATTAGAGATTTTGGTGATTACCTGTTGAGTATGGGCAGTATTATTAAAACTTATGGAATAGATTTAAATGCTACAAGATTTATTAATTCCAAAAATATTAACAGTAAATATCTTTGTAAAACTGGGGATATAATAATCACAACAAGAGACATTACCCAGGATGCTGAGCTATTAGGAAGTCCAGGCATTATACCAAAATACTTGAATACCAAAAATATTTATGTAGGATCAAATCTTTACAAATTAGAAATAAAGGAAAATAGACTTAATAAAAATTTACTCTATTGGTTATTAAGGTCTGAATTATACAGGTCTTTTGTAAAAGAGGTTGCTAGCGGTACATCAGTATTAATGCTCAAAAAGTCTGATTTAATGAATTTCACTTTTAAGTTACCACCTACTAATATTCTTATACAATGTGAAAATGCAATAAATGAGGTACAAGAAAAATTAGAAAATAATTTTACTCAAATCAGAACCCTTGCCCTGCTTAGAGATGCCCTTTTGCCCAAGCTCATGTCCGGCGAAGTGAGGGTACAACATGAACGATGATATTGTATTTGCGATGCCAGGTGAAATTGAACGCTGTTTAGCTACGTTGTCGAAAATGTATGAGAAAAAAGGTCAAACACAGTTACAAAATATCATTGTAAACTCGAGGACGCGTTTGCAAGTGGCGTCAGAAAACAATAATTGGGACGGTGTAACTTATGGTCATGGACTTTATTTAACTGTGCCTGCACCAATTTTCCCTGGTAGTGTAAAAGAGAAAACTGGAATTGAAATTAGTATCCTAGAAGATATTAACAAAATTCATCACGTTCAGGATGAATATATTGAGTCAGTACATTTAGAGATGGACTCGCAAACAGACCCTGATTGGCGCCAGCAATCTGGAGTGCAAATATCCTATAAACGGATTATTAGTGCTTCTACAACAGACAGAATCTGGGGGCCAGAGGGTTATTATAGAGTATTTCTTACCCACAAAGCCGAAGCCAAGAAAGAGACTGCCATACTAAAAACACAGTTAAAAGTATATGGAATATCGGCCTTTGTGGCGCATGAAGATATCGAACCAACCAAAGAGTGGCAAACTGAGATCGAAAACGCTCTGCATTCAATGGATGCCCTTGTCGCGCTGCTTACAGATAATTTTCATGACAGCAACTGGACTGATCAAGAAGTCGGTTTTGCCTTTGGGCGCAATGTGCCCATCGTCCCTATTAAGATGGGCAAAGACCCTTATGGATTTATGGGGAAATTCCAGGCTTGTTCTTGTACATGGGATACCGCTGCAAAAGAAATAGCGAAGATTCTAATAAAACAAGATGGCATGCTTAACGCCTATATTAAGGCCGTCCAAGACTGCGGAAACTGGGAGGCCGGAAATACACTCTCTGTCCTGTTCCCTTTGATCGACAATATGAGTGGTAAACAGGTGTCTGACCTAGTATCCGCTTATAACAGCAATTTTAACGTGAGTGGTAGTTTCGGGTTCAATGGCATACATTCACACACTTTTGGCAATGGATTACTGCCTCACTTAATACGCTGGACAGGTAAGAACTACAGGTTCTCACCCGACGGAAAGATTGTGAGCTGACTATGATCG
>Ga0268280_1000842_pt1 | contig 22901 bp, 16 predicted proteins | sample saktaG_9_FD_190139 | JGI IMG/M metagenome (GOLD analysis project Ga0268280, IMG submission 190139) | Saline water microbial communities from Sakinaw Lake, British Columbia, Canada - sak_2011_5_24_40m | ecosystem: Environmental > Aquatic > Non-marine Saline and Alkaline > Saline ... | reverse complement strand
CAGCACCCTGCGGAATTGCACGGTCACGCGGAACAACGCGGGATGGTATGGTGCGGCGGCCTATCAGTGCACAGTGCGGAACAGCATCGTGTATGGGAACAGCGGCGGCAACTACGGCGACTGTTCGTTCAGTTACAGTTGCACCGACCCATACGCAGGTGGTGACAACATCTGCGAGAATCCGCAGTTCGCGAATGCAACGGCAGGAAACTACCGGCTTCAGGCATCCTCGCCATGCATCAATGCGGCGTGCAACGCTGATGCGCCCGGATCGGTGGACCTTGCGGGCACCAACCGGATACTCTTCGGCTACAGTGACATGGGTGCCTACGAGGCCACCATTGTCGCAGAGCCCATTGTCAAGCCGGCCATCATCGATTTCTCCACAAATCAAACTGCGCTCTGCGTGTTTCTGGGGAACCGCGGCAGTCTAACGTACAACTTCACGATTGAAGGCCCCGCCAGCAACGCCTGGTTGTCGATAGCGCCGTGCACAGGCTTCGTGACCAATCACATGCTGGCGATTGCCGCATTTGCCGACCGGTCGTTGCTCGAGAATGGAACTTCCTGGGCCAGCTTCACCATCACGCCCTCGCCGTGGGCCGGCAACGCACATGTGATCTCGGCGCGGGTTGTTGTCGCCGACAATACGGTCGTGGCAAACGCCAATGGCCCGTACGCAACGGACCAGGGATCGCCCGTGAGTTTCACCGCGGCAGGATCCAGCGGTATGGATCTGTCGTATTGCTGGCGCGTCGATGAAACGGTCGTGGCCCCGTTCAGCGGCACCAACCTTGACTATGTGTATACGGACACCATGCAGCCCTGCACCAGTGCTGTGATGGTGATTGTTCGCGACGAGGCCGTGCCTCCGCACGTCGCCTCCAACACAACGACCTTGATCGTGCGCAATGTGGCGCCACGCGTTAGTATCGGCGACTCCCTTGTTGGCTGCATCAGCAGCCCGGTCTGGTTCGTTGCGGTCGTGGTCGATCCCGGCGTTCTGGACAGCCATAAGTATCAATGGGATTTCGATGGCAACGGCACCTGGGACACGGAGTGGTTGGTGTCAAACACGGTGTGCCACCTCTACACCGCGGCCGCCACATATCCCGTCATATGCGAAGTACGCGACAACCACGGCGGCACCGGCACCGACGTGGCCACGGTGTCGATTGCGCAGCCGAACCAACCCCCGGTCGCCACCGCGGTCGTGACGGGCACCTCACTCACGGAAACAAATCTGCACGGATTGGGCCTCACGGTCGGGCTTGATGGCCGCGGTTCATACGACCCTGATGGCGGGCCTTCTCCACTTACATTCGACTGGCGTGAGGATGTCGACAACCCGCTGCAGGGGCTCATTGCGCCGGAACAGGCACATGGCGAAACCGTGTCCACGGCGCCACTTGCCAAGCCGGGTATCTACCGCTTCAACCTTGCCGTGTTTGACGGTGAGTACGTGAGCGGATCTGCGATTGTAACGGTGCGCGTACCCGGATGGGGCGGTCGCGTCATCAGCGCGGGATACATCCCCAACGTCCCCCTGCCCGGCGTGACCGTAACCGTCACAAACCAGTCAACGGCTGCGGAACACCGTGATGTCAGCGACGCGCAAGGGCTGTTCTTGGTTGATGCAGGTGTTGGCACACAACGCGCGCTGCTCCGCCGCGGCACCAAGCTGCAGGAATGTCCAATCTCCATCGGGCCGGAGGGTGAATTCACCGACAATATCTGTTTCACCCCGACGTACTACATTTATGCGGGCCAAGTGGTGACCGGCCTGCCCGGGGCATACGGCGGCATCTCTGGCGCCATACTGGAAGTGCTCTTGGGCGATGGCCAATTCGCCACGACGGATCACGAAGGATTGTTTGGCTTCCCGGCGTTGCCGGAGACGTGGCCGCCCACGGCGGCACCGCACATGGTCCGCATTCAGAAATCTGGCTACGCCAGCCTCCTCAGAACCATCGTGCTCACCAACGACGTGAACAGCGAGTTCATTGTCCTGACGCCCGCCGCCGGCACGGTGCAAGTCACGGGCACCGTATTTGCCCAAGGCGCACTCCAGCGTGTTGCTGAAGTGACCGTCGAGTTCGCCTCGAACAGCACGGCCGTTACAGACACCAATGGCAACTTCGGCCCGGTGAGCATGCCCGCGGGCGAGTACCTGGTGATGCTGAAGAAACATGGCTGGACCAGGATGGCGTTGGCGCCTATCATCCTGGTTCCCGGTGCAACCAACTTGACGATGGAGATGCACGGAAACAGGGTCATTATAGAGGGCATGATTTTTGGTGCTAATGGCTTGCCAATCACCAATGCGGTCATCTCGCGCGTGGACGGGGCAACACGGAAGAGCGCCAACGCCTATCGGGCAGCCGATCCAATGGCTGCATCAGATGCCGGCTATTACCGCTTCGATGCGGCTCAGGGAGCCTGCACATGGAGCGTGACCGCGCCGGGGTGTGAACCGGTACATGTCACCATTGATGCCCATGCCAACACCAAGCAGGACATCATCATGGTGCCCGAACCGCAGGCTGCCGCGATACTGCTGAGCAGCCTACTGCTGGGGTGGCGTCGCCGTCTCGTCAGGCACAGCCTGTACATCCTCTGTGCACGTAGTTAGCGGCACGAAGAGCGCGTTTGTGGTGGACATGCCTGCAGTGGGCGAACCTGCGTTGCCGTTCTAGAAATACATGGGCCGTTTCTTCCTGGAGAAATCCCCCGATGAAAACTTTGATGATGGCTGTGCTGGCATCATTTGCCGCGGCCGCCGCCGTGGCGCAACCCGTCACCAATGGGATTGTGAGCGTCGCGCCGGCGTCGGCGACGCAAAGCGCGCCGATGCATCTGCTGTAGCTGCCGCGCCCACAGGGCGTCCACGCCTGGCGTTGGAGAAACTCGCTTGACTTCTCATCACACTATTCGTATTATATTTCGAGTTCGAGTAACGTAAGCGGAGGCGGTTGGTGGAGCGTTCTTCTTCCAAATCGCATCACTAACAAAGAATGCGCCGGTTGCGCAGCCAGCCACCCGCACTGAGCGTCTTATAGGCATGCCATATGACCGCACCCACAGCAGACGAACTTCTGATGCAGGACACGCGCGGCGAACACGCGGCGCGGTCACACTGGTGGCTGCGGTTTGTCACGGCCATGACGGTCGTGTTCATCCTGCGCGGCTGGATATTTTTGTGCGTTTTTCCGCCGATCGAGGGCTGGGATGAGTATTCTCATATCGCCTATCTGGCCTATTACACTGAACACGGCACGCCGCCGGTCTATTTCAAGAGCAGCGTGCCGCTGACGCTGCGGCCGCTCCTGCTGAGCGTGCCGCATTCGCATTGGGCGTTGAAACATTTGCGGCCGTGGGGCGCCCAGCACTACGCGCAGTTCTGGAGCAACGCCGTGCCCGCAGCGGTCCGCATGCCCCTGCCCGACATCAACCTGTACGAATCCATGCATCCGCCGCTGTATTACCGGCTGGTCAAGCCTTTCTGGCAAGCGCTGGCCCCGCGGCATCCGCTGGGCGCGATCTACTTGCTGCGCATGATCAATATCGTCTGGGCCGGTTTGGCGCTGTGGGTCTTCGGCGTGATGCTCGGTCGCTTGGTGCCGGATCGCATGGCGCGCTGCCTGATGGTCTTGGTCGCATTTTTCCAGCCGCTCTACCTGATTAACGCGGCTCGCATCGCGAACGACGCCTTAGCAATCCTGTTGGGCATGTGTGCCCTGGCTTGCATCATGCTGCATCGGCGTGAGCGCTTCGCGCTCCACGCCGGTCTGGCCGGCGCATGCGTGGCCTTGGCTGTGCTGGTCAAGCAAACCATGTTGACCGTGCTGCCGGTTCTGCCGGTGGCGTATTGCGCGTATGCCTGGCGGTACCGCCTGCGCGGGGGCGCGTTTGTGCGCGGTGCGCTGGCGGGCGTGCTGGTGTTCGGCGCGGTCTTTGGCGTTTCAGCGCTGTGCAATCCGCCCGGCCAGCGCGCGCTTGCCAGCACGCAGGAAGTCCTTATGTTGCGGCAGCGCGGCACCATGGCGCGCGACGTCTGGAAGGCAGTCCGCACCATCAACTGGGCGCGCGAGTTCCGCACCTTGGTCTACCCCGGTCCCTCCTGGATCGGCGGCTGGAGCGCCTTGCGTCCGCCACGCTGGTTGCGCGAAACACATCAGTTTCTGATGCGCTGTGCCGTGTTCGCGCTGCTGATCGGACTGGGTCTGCATGTCTGGCGTGTCTGGCGCGGCGTGCCGTCCGGGCGACAGTTCCTGTTCTCGTCGTGGACAACGCCGCTGGTCTTTGGCTTGACGGCGTTTTTTCTCGCCGCGGGGCTCTTGTTCCATGCGGCGTTGATCAAGGCGACGTGGAATCAGGCGGCCTCCAACCCGTGGTATTTCATGTTTGCCATGCCCATGTTTCTGGCGCTGCTGCTGCAGTGCGTCGCGCTGTTGTCACGCACGGTGATGCTGGTCTATGCCGGCTTGGTCTGGTTGAACTTTGTGGGCACGGAGCTGATCGGCATCTTCTGGCAGATGGCGCCATTTTACACCGCCAGTCACGACCCCCGCACCATTCTGACGCGCCTGGCGCGCCTGCATCCGGCGGGCTTTCAGCCGCTGGTTATGCTGCCCTTGGCACTGCTGGTGGCCATCCTGATGTTCGGGTGTCTGCGCGCCATGTGGCGTCTGGCGCGCGTTCCGTCAGCGCAGCGCTGATACGCACCTAACGGGTGCGCTGGCTATCGTCAAGATTGTCCTGCCCACGAAAGAGATGTGCGCTGCTGTTCAGCACTTCACCACGACAATGAGATGGCCGGCAAACGGCACGGTCCAGCGTTGGCGCGAGAGCCAGTTATCGAGCGGTTCGAGAAGGCGGGCCATGCGTGCGCCGAACCCTTCATGGATCTTATAGAACAAGCGCAGCCAGCCCGACATGCGGCCGTAGCACACGACCTGCTTGTCCGTCACGGCGCGGAAGTCACGGCGCACACGGCCCGGGGTGACAAACGCGCAGTGGATCGGCGGCGGTTGGCCGCGGAAGGTATTGACCAGCTGGTGCAGCACATTATACAGGGCGAAGCCGTCGGTGGCCCAGAGATTGACCATGGTAATGATGATCTGCCCGCCCGGCTTTGTCACGCGCAGCATTTCGCGGTATGCCTGCTGAATATCGTCGTTGCCGAGATAGCGCAGCACTTCGAACGACATGACCACATCGAAGGTCCGGTCGGGGAAGGGGAGTGCCGTGGCAAGACCCTCGACAATGTTCACCGCCGGGTTATGGTCGCAGGCCAGCTTGCGCATGTCGACGGCCGGCTCAACGCCGTCAACCGCGTAGCCGCGCTGCTGGAAGTACCGGAGCTGTTCACCCGTGCCGCAGCCGACATCCAGCACGCGTCCGCCCGACGGCACGTCTTGGAACAACGCATCGAGCACGTCATTGATCTTCTGGCGTCCGTAGGTGAAGCAGTTGCTGTGATAGTCCTGCGCCATGGTTTTGTAGAAACTGTCGAAGAGCCCGGCGGTTTCGTGATGCTCCCGGATGGCGCGCGCGCGCAGTGCGGCGGTGTCATTGGGCTGGGTCATGCAATCTCCTTGTGATGTCGTGCATGGTGAGAATAGTAAGCGTGCCGTCGGTGGTCAAGCGCTGGGCATGGCGCAGAACAGCCTCGAAGCGCGCCAGGTGCCCGTTCATGTCGAACACGAAATTCGACGGATGAAACCAGAGGTGGAAAATGCGGTGGTGGCGTGCGGCGCGGTCAAGGCCGGCTTTAGCCCTGCGAACCTGCGCGCCGGGCGGGAGGAACCGCCGGATGCCGCGGCTGCTGTACCACAGCATGCTGTCCGGAATGTTGACGAGGCCGCTCGGCGCGCGGGATGGCAGCACGGTGCGCGGCGGCAGTGCCAGCGCAACGGTCAACAGATTGAGGACGCGGCGCAGCCCGGCGGGGCGCACGCCATCATACCACCGCGGCGAGACACCGCGATACGCGCGCACGCCGGCCTGGGCCAGCAGCGCTTGGAACCCGACGCAGTTGTAGGGGAAAATGAACGAACTGACCGGCAGGTGTTCGCGCATGTGCAGGCGGGTGAATGCGGCTATATCCGCTTCAATGGCCGCGCGGCGTGTCCGTTGCTCGTCGAAGCGGAGATGGGCGAAGGAATGGCTGCCGATCTCTTGCGCCGGCGTGGCGTGGCACAGCATGTCCACGATGTCCCGGGCGCACCAGGCCTGGCGCTGCGCATCGCGCACCTGGGCAAACCAGTCGGCTTCATCGGCCATTGCGGGCCTCGGGAAATCCGGCAGCGGCGTACCGCCTTGCTCGGCCACGTGGTCGAGCAAAAGATGGCCCACCAGCGCCCAGGTTGCCCGGACATTGTACGTGGCAAACAAGTCCAGCAATCGGCGCACCACTTCGCGCTCGCGATGGACGGCGGCATAGTGCTGGGCGGTCATGGGTATGTCCACCACGCCCCAGGCAAGCTCGACGTCGATCGAAATGGTGAAGATGCCTTTGTCGAACAGCGTGTTCAAGGTATCTGCATTGGGCTATGAGCGGAAGAATGGTGCCAGCGCCCGAGGCTTGACCCGCCGTGTGCGTTGGATTGACTGCCGCAACCGCAGCGTGCGCGGCAGGTGCCACAGCATCGCGAAGTAGGCGACGAGCGGGCACCAGGCCTTGCCGGGCGACCGGCGCAGCAGCAGCACGCTCATCACCAGCGGCATGCCCAACACATACAGTGCGCAGCGGATGAGCAGCGACGCGGGCAGACACTTGAGCCAGGTGTAGAACGCGTTTGCGGGGAAGCGCCGCAGCGTTGCGCCGCTCTTGTGGTGCCACGCGACGCCCGCCTGCGTGCCCGAGTGGACATGCCAGGCGCGCACGGCGGTGGTATAGAGACAGCGATGGCCACGCAATTGCAGGCGAAGGAACAGATCGACATCCTCACCGTAGGCAAAGTAGAGCTCGTCGTAAAAGCAGGGCTCGTGCGTCGCGATGCAGCGGCGGTCAAGCTGCGTGTCTTCGAGCGCGGCGCGGGTGAAAATAGGGCAGCAACCCGCCGGACCAAAGACGTCGCGCTCGCTGCTGGTGTCGCGGACGTCGGTCGTGGCGCTCAAATGGCGCGAGAGCCAAATGCCGGTCGTGGCGACGCGGTCGGTCGGGCCATTGTCCCATTGGTACACAACGGGGGCAATACTGGCGATGTCAGGGTGCGCGGTGAAGACCCGCGCCGCCTGTTCCAGAAAGTCATCAGCCAGGACAATATCGACATTGAGCGGGATGAGCCATGTGCCGCGGGCCATGCGCAGGCCGGTGTTCATGCCCGCTGCGAAGCCGGTATTCACCGGGAGCAGGAGTGTGCGTGCCGGCGCCTGAACATGGGCGGCGAGGTCGAGCGTGGCGAGCCATGCGCGGCTGCCATCTTGGGATCCATTGTCAATGCAAATCAGTTCGAAGGAACGGCAGGTCTGGCGGCGGATCGAAGCAAGGCAGTTCCCCAGATGCTCGCGGTTATTCCAGCTGAGCACCACCAGGGAAAACGCCGGTGGCGCGTCCTTGACACTATTGTTCGGTTCACTGCTCATTTCACAACAAATTGTATTAAAGCTGCGTTTACTCGGGCGCGATCATGAAGGCGCATTGATGGTTCTGTTGCAGCAGCTCAAACGACAGGTAGGCATAGCCGTCGCTGCCCCAGTTGTCGCCCCACGAGTTGCGCACCTCGAACATGCCGCCGCCGGGCTTGTCTTTGTCCAGCTCATAACCGACCGCGATGATGGCGTGGCCGCCGTCCGCCTTCTTCCATGGCCGGATGAGTTTGCGGTTGCCGAATTTTATCGCTTGCGGCCATTGCAGGCACAACGTCACCGGATTACTGGAAGTAATGGCGGCGCACATGGCCTGAAGGTCGGCCGCGGTCAGGCTTGATAGACCAAAGAAGGCCACCTGCACGTTACGGCGGGTGGCGGCATCCGCCAGGGCGTCTTTGTCCGGCCGGCCAACATTGCCTTTGTCGCGATACTCCGCGCCAAACATGTGCTCGGTGGTGTAGCCGTACATCTTGATGCTGTTGAGCACGTCCGCCGGCGTGTAGCCCTCGCTGCCGCCCGTCTTGCCGCGCACGGTATTGGCGGCCCATGAAGTAAAGCGCTCGGAGAGTTTTACTTTGTTGCCGCGCCGCGCGAGGTGGAACTCGAGCGGGTTGATCACGCCGAAGATCAAGCACGAACCGCGGCGGCCTTGATCGCCGACATCGAGACCCAGGCGTTTGTACTCCGGGCGCAGCGAGAATGACGCGGGCAGGGACGCCGCGGGCGGTGCCGGCGCGGCGTCCGCACTGCTATCGGCGGCGTTGCGCTCGGTCGCAGCCTGCAAATCGAGCGCCAGCAAATATGCCAGCGCGAGCGGCGGAATGTCGCCAATTTCCATACTGGTGTGGCTGCGCGCCGACGACAACACGGCGGTGCCCTTGACTTTCATGACATCATCAAAGGAGAAGGTGAGCGTGCCCGGCACGTGCTGGCCGGCGTCATCCACCGTGACGGTGCAGAGCGCCCAAGTCGGTTTGTCAGGGACCGGGCAACGGATGAACGCCGGTTGGGCCGGCGTCGCGCTGATCTCACTGGCGCGCTTCCAGAACAGCTCGGTGTGGAAAAATATCCTGCGCGTGGTCATGGCGTCGCGCAGCTCGAGGGCGATCACTTGCTGGGTCATCGGCTTCTTCGCCGTCATCCAACCTAGGCGCGCCGTGCCCATGCCTTGCGAACAGACCACGTCAATGCCGGCAACGTCAACGTTTGGCATGGCGGCATCCTTGACCAGGCGCACGCGCGTCGGCGCGGTGAATTGATAGCGAATCGCCAACGTGACCTGTTGCCCCAGCGGCACTTCCGCAGCGGCCGGCGCGCAACTTTCGATCATAATGCCACAGGGCACGGTGGCGGGCGCCGGCATGGCGAGGGCCACCTGCGCGCCGTTGGCGCCGGTCAGGGCAATGCGCGCGGCGGACGTGCTGCGGGTGACAAGTGCGGTCGCCAGCATGCGATCCGCCGGCGCAAGCTGGGCAAGTGCCATGGTGCTCTGCCGACCGTCCTGGCGCTGCAACGTGACCGTGCTGCCGTCGCATGTCACCAGTTTTGCGGTGATGGCGCGGCCCTTGACGTCGTGCCAGGCGCGGAACGCATCGTCCGCGACGGCCAGCAGTACCGCAGTTGCACAGGCCACTGCGCACAATCTCATGACAGGACTCATAGGCTATAGTGTAGCAAATGTCACCAATAATGTTCTTTACTGCAAAGAACTACCGTGCAAAAAAACGCCCGCAAGCGTATGCCTGCGGGCGTTTATCATGTTCGCAAACTTTCGGCGAATATTTACTTCCTGCGCAAGCCAGCCAGCGCCAGCAAGCCCAGCACCAGCCCTGCGGCCGGTTCCGGCACAACGCGCCAGCCATAACTGGCATACGTCAGCGGGCTGCAATACGGCAAGCCCAGCGGGTCGGTCTGCAGATTCGGATCGACATTCAACGTGCCGGATTCGTTGGCGACCGTGGCGGGGCTCACCTGAATGAATCCGTTGGTGGCGCCGGACCAGATGCAATCCGCAATTGTGGTGGTCGAGGTGCCCTCGGCCGGATTCCACAGTGAAATTGCATACTGCGACTGGTTCATCATGATGCTGTTTTTGATGATCGTACCATTATTGCCTTCCACGATGACGCCCATGCCGCGCCCCGCGTTACTGATGTCGCGCTGGTTGACCAGGGTGCAGTTGCGGTACGTGGTGTAATGGTAGCATGCATTGTTGAAATCTCTGACGCCAATACCGCCGCCATCCACCAAGCAATGCGTGACGAGCAAGTTCGTGACAGAGTTGTTCCACACCGGCGAGATGCCCGCGCGGTCGACTTGGGTATCAGGGAACTTGACGTAAATGTTGGAAATAACGCCACCCGAGAAGTTATTGATGATATACACCACCGGATACCACCAGCTTGCGCCGTTCAAATCACCTTTGATGGCCAGGCTTTCCACTTTGTTGTTCGTGCCATAGAAGCGCACAATGCGCGCATCCGCCACGGTGGCGCCCGGGGCGGCCGCATCAATGTACAGAATGGTTTTGTCGGGGCCTTCGCCCTTGAAGGTCACGCCAGACAAGAGCACGCCATTGGTCTTGAAGCCCAAGTGCAGTTGCGGCTCAGTCACAGCCAGGCGATTGGCCGGATTGGTGTAAACGCCGGCAAGAATGACGAGCGTGTCATTGTTGAGCAACGTTTCCGTGGCGGTCAGGAAGGTGCCGAATGCGGTTGCGGGCGACAAACCATTGTTGGCATCGCTGCCGGCGGGGCCAATGTAGTAGGTTGCCGCATAGCCGCTGAATACGGCGCACAGGCACAGGACAGAGAGACTGCAGATGAGCTTCTTCATAGGGAACTCCTAAGGTGTTTAAGGTGTTAGAAACCAATCACTATTATTTATCATCCGCACTAGTATAGCATATCTGTCGGCTGAAGTCAAGCGGGGTGAAAAATTGTTGCATGTCAGTAAAAATGTCCGCTTTGTACATGGTTCGTTCCGATGGCCCACCGCGTCCTTTTCAGCGCAGCGGCGATGCCGTGGGCTGCCGCACCTCGTTTCAGCGCAGATGGCGGGCACCCCTTCACGAAGCTGGAAATATGCTACAATAGCGTGTCACCGTGAACAACGGTTGCTCAAGCATTCACGACACGAGAACGGATTATGATCACTCACCTGACCGAAGATTTTCTGCGGGCGATCCCCAAGACCGACCTGCATGTGCATCTGGATGGCTCCCTGCGCATCGGCACTCTGATCGAGCTGGCGCGCGAACAGCAGGTGGCCCTGCCCTCCGCCACCGAGGCCGGCTTGGCCGCGCTGGTCTTCAAAGATCAATACGCCAATCTGGTTGACTATCTGCAAGGATTTCAGTACACGGTGGCGGTGCTGCAGACGCCCGAGGCGCTGGAACGCGTTGCGTATGAATTCGCCTGGGACAATTTCGACGAGGGGGTCCGCTATTTCGAAGTGCGCTTCGCGCCGCAATTGCATGTCAACAGCAAACAGAATATCGAAGACGTGCTGGCCGCGGTGCAGCGCGGCCTGCAGCGCGCCAAAGACGAATTCAACCGGCGCGCGGACGTGGTGGCGGGCAGCGCGCCACCGGCCGCGTGTGGCATCATTGCCTGCGCCATGCGCGCGATTTTCCCGGGCATGTCAGAGCACTATGACCAATTTCTCAATCTGCACCGCTTTACGCGCGCCAAGCGCGTCTTTGCCCTGGCGTCGCTGGAGATGGTGCAGGCTCTGATTTATGCGCGCGATGAACTCGGCCTGCCCGTCGTCGGCATTGATATCGCCGGCCCGGAAGACGGCTATCCGCCGGATGATCATGCCGAAGCGTTCGAACTGGCGCACCGGCACTTCTTCATGAAAACCGTGCATGCCGGCGAGGCCTACGGCCCGGAAAGCATTTTCCAAGCCATCACCCTGCTGCACGCCGACCGGATCGGCCACGGCTACTATTTGTTTGCCGCCGACAAAATCCAGGACATGTCGGTCAAGGATGCCGAGGCGTATGTGCGCAACCTGGCTCAGTACATCGCCAATCGGCGCATCACGATCGAAGTCTGCCTGACCAGTAATGTGCAGACCAACCCGCACATCGGCGACATCCGCAAACACGCCTTTGCCCGCATGATCGAGGAACGCCTCTCGACGACCCTCTGCACCGACAATCGCACCGTCTCGAAAACGAGCATGACCCGCGAGCTGGCACTGGCCTGCGCGACCTTTGGCCTGACACCGGCGGCCTTGCGCGATATCATCATTTATGGGTTCAAACGCTCGTTCTTCCCCGGCACCTACAAAGAAAAACGCGTCTATGTGCGCCGCATCATTGATTACTATGACCAGCTTGCGACGCAGTTCATGCCCGCCGCTGCGCAAGGCTAATCCATGACCATCCCACCCACGATTGCTAGTGCCCAGCCGCGCACGACCGTGCAAATGCGTTTCCCTGACGGCGGCGTCCTCGAAGGTCCGTTGGGGACGACCCTTGAAGCATTTACGCGCGCCTTCTATGACGCACCGTTCATGGTCATTGCCGCGCTGGCCAACGGGCGTTTGCGCGAGTTGACCTACGCGCCGCGCGGCGACGAATTCATCGAGCCGCTCGAGATCGCCAGTTCCGAGGGCATCCGCATTTACCGGCGCTCGCTCTCGTTTCTGCTGGTGACGGCCGCGCAGGAATTGTATCCGCGCGCCGAAATATTCATTGATTACAGTATTCCCGCCGGCGGCTATTTCTGCCAGGTGCTCGGCGACCCGCAATTCTCGACCGAAGAGCTGGCCGAGCTGGAAGCGCACATGCATGCCTTGATCGAACAAGATGATCCGATCACCCGCGTCCAAGTGCCGATTGACGAGGCCAAGGGGATTTTCCGCAGCCGCAACGAAGAAGACAAGTTGCGCTTGGTGGACAAACGCGGCAAAGACCAGTTCATGATGTATCAGCTGCGCCAACGCCGGGATGCATTTTATGGTTACATGGTGCCGTCGGCCGGCTATCTGCGCCAGTTCGCGCTGCGCGAGGTGCAGGGCGGGTTCATCCTCCAATATCCGCGCGCGCATCAGCCGGGCGAGCTGACGCCGCTGCGCGAGGCGCCGAAACTGCACGCCGTCTTTCGCGAGTACGGCTCATGGCTGCGCCTGCTGCACATCGAGGATATCGGCCAGATCAACGAGGCGATCAAGACCGGCCGCGCGCGTGAAACGGTGCTGGTCAGCGAAGCGCTGCATGAGCGCAAGATCGCGCATATTGCCGGGCAGATTGCGGATCTGGATCACCAGGCGCGCCTGGTCTTGATTGCCGGCCCGTCGTCGTCCGGCAAGACCACCTTTTCGAAGCGCCTGGCAATCCAGTTGCTGGCGCACGGCCTGCGTCCGTTCACGCTCGAAATGGATCGCTATTTCCTTGATCGTGCGTTTACGCCGCGTGACGCCCAGGGCCTCTATGATTTCGAGGCCTTGCAGGCCCTCGATTTGACGCAGTTGAACAAGGATGTCAGCGCATTGCTGGCCGGCGCGACCGTGCAATTGCCGCACTTCAACTTCATCGAGGGCAAACGCGAGGCCGGGCCGACCGTGACCTTGGCCGAGGATCACGTCATCATCGCCGAAGGGATTCACGGTTTGAATCCCGCGCTGCTACCGTCGGTGCCGGAAGCGTCCGTCTTTCGGATCTACATTTCGGCCCTGACCCAACTTAACATTGACCGGCACAACCGGGTCTCGACCACCGACACGCGCTTGCTGCGCCGGATCGTGCGGGATGCCGCCCACCGCGGCTGGACGGCGGAAGACACCCTGGCCATGTGGGAAAAAGTGCGCAGTGGCGAAAAACGCAATATCTTCCCGTACCAAGAATATGCGCATGCCATGTTCAACTCCGCGCTGGTCTATGAGCTGGCCGCGCTGAAACCGTTGGCGTATCCCTTGCTGCTCCAGGTCAAATCGTACAGTCGCAGCAATGTCACCGCCCGCCGGCTGCTGGCACTGCTCAACCTGATTGAAGAACTGAGCGCCGACGTGATTCCCGACAACTCGATCTTGCGCGAGTTTATTGGCGGCTCGATTCTGAGCGACTATTTGCCGGGCAAAGTGTGACTGAGGAGATTTGAAATTTGAGATTTGAAAGGTGACATGGTATTCAGCTCGGCTATCTTTCTCTTCTGGTTTTTGCCGCTGACCTTGGCGGTTCATTTCTTGTTGCCGCGCTGGGCGCGCAATACCTGGCTCTTGTTGGCTAGCTTGCTGTTTTATGGCTGGGGCGAGCCGCGCATCGTGTTCTTGATGCTGGCCTGCGTCGGCTATAACTATGTCTTCGGGTTGGTGCTGGGGTGGGTCCGTGACGTGCGCGCACGCCATTGGATTCTGGCCGCCGCCATCGCCGCGAATCTGGCGCCGCTGATCATCTACAAATACACCAATTTCCTGGTGGCCAATCTGAACGATATGCTGGGCTGGTGCGGCGCGGCGCCGCTGTATGTCAAGCATGTCATGCTGCCGATCGGCATCTCGTTCTTCACGTTTCAAGCGATGTCGTACACGCTGGATGTCTATCGCCGCGAAACGCCGGTGCAGTATAATCTGTTCAAGCTGGCATTGTATATCGCGCTGTTTCCGCAATTGATCGCCGGGCCGATCGTGCGCTACCATGACATTGCCCTGCAACTCGCCACCCGGGTGATCACCCTGGATCGTTGCGCCAGTGGTATTCAGCGTTTTCTGATTGGTTTGGGCAAGAAAGTTCTAATCGCCAATACGGTTGCCAAAGCGGCCGACGCAATTTTCGCCTTGCCCACCAACGAACTGACACCCGGCCTTGCCTGGCTCGGGCTGGGGTGTTACACGCTCCAGATTTATTTTGATTTTTCGGGCTACTCAGACATGGCGATTGGCCTGGGCCGCATGCTGGGATTCGAGTTCCTTGAGAATTTCAATTTCCCGTACATTTCCTGTTCCATTCGCGAGTTCTGGCGGCGCTGGCATATTTCGTTGTCAACCTGGTTCCGCGACTACTTGTACATTCCGCTGGGCGGCAATCGCGGGGCGGCCTGGCGCACGCAGTGCAACCTGCTGCTGGTCTTTTTTCTGTGCGGCCTGTGGCACGGCGCGAGTTGGAGCTTTGTCGTGTGGGGCTTGTATCACGGCGTGTTTCTGGTGGCCGAACGCAGCCGGTTTGGCCGCTGGCTGGATGCGCTCTGGTCGCCGCTGCAGCACGTCTATGTGTTGTTGGTCGTGATGCTGGGCTGGTGCCTGTTTCGCGCGGAAACGCTGACGCATGCACTGCAGTTCATCGGCGTGCTGGGTGGCGTCAGTGGCGCCTCGCGGCACACCCTGGGCATGTACGTGACACCGGATGTTGCGCTGGCCATGGTCTGCGGCGCGCTGGGCAGTCTGCCGGTGGTGCCGTGGCTGGTGCGCTGGTGGGAGACCTTCCCGCAGCGCTGCGGCGGATGGTGCGGCGCTGCCTGCACCAGTGCGGGCGCGTGGCTTGGCACGCTCTATTTGAGCGCGCTGTTGCTGCTGTGCGCGATGTTTATCGCCAGCGGCACGTATAATCCGTTCATATACTTCCGCTTCTAACCACATGCAAAAAGGCGCGAATAGAGCGTTGCTGTTGGTGTTTCTGATCGCCATCTATGCGCCGATGATTACCATGTACAGCGGGCTTGCGCCGCGCTCGGCCTTGACGGAAAAACGGCGACTGGCACTGCGCCCGCCCGCGCCGCGCAGCATGGGCGCGGTGCAACGATATCCGCGGCTGTTTGAACGCTACTTTGACGATCAATTCGGCTTGCGCAGTCTGCTGGTGCGGGCCTATATGCAGTTGATGGTGCACGGGCTGCATGTGCCGCAAATTAACAATGTGATTATCGGGCAGGCGGGCTGGCTGTATTATGCCGGCAACGGTGAAATGGCGGATTATCAACGCACGCGCCAGTTCAGCGCCGCACAACTTGCGCGGATTGTCCATACCCAGCAGCAGCGTTGCGATTGGCTGCGTCAGCGCGGGATTGCGTATGTGGTCTTCATCCCGCCCAACAAGAGTTCGGTCTATCCCGAACACATGCTGCCGAGTTTGCCGCGCGCGGCCGGCGCATCGCGCTTGCAGCAAGTGGTGACGGCCTTGCGCACCCGCACTACGGTGCCGGTCGTGGACGTGGAAATGCTCTTCAGCACGGCGCGTTATGCGCGCCTGCTGTATCTGATGACGGATAGTCATTGGAATGACTACGGCGCATTGCTGGCGCAGCAGGTGTTGCTGCGCGAAGTGGCGCGCGCGGTCAGCAATGTTGCGCCCATTGAAACCAGCGCATGCACCATTACGGAAGAGCCGCGCATGGGCAGCGATTTGGCGTTTATGCTCGGCCTGCAAGACACCTATCACGACACCAACGTGCTGGTGTGCCCACTGACCGGTTTTATGGCCACAAATGTGGCGCTGCCGTATGCCCTGCCGAAAGATTACTTGGCCTATGCGACCGAACATCCTAACAAGCAGTTGCCACGCGCGGTGATTTTTCGGGATTCATTTGGCAATCGCAGCAATCCGTTTCTGGCAGAATGTTTTTCACGCAGTGTGTTTTTGTGGACCTATGACTTTGACGCGGCGGTCATCGAACGCGAGCAGCCAGCCGTGGTCATCTATCAATTAGTCGAGCGGGTCATGGATGTACTGGACACGACCAACGTGCTGGTGCGGCCTGGTTCGCAGCGGCGTTAGACGCGGCATCGTGCCTCTCCGCCGATCCCGCCGGCGGCGGAGTCGTGCTGGGTCTTCTGCGCAGATGTAGTCGCGGAACGGCGTTCCGCGTGTGGTGCTTCCCTGAATACGCCGCACGCCGTGCGGCGGCTACGGGCAGAAACGCACGCAGCGATGGGAACGCCGATCATCCCGCCGGCGGCGGAGTCGTGCGGGGGTCTTCAGAATCAGACCTTAACCTTAGAACACCAGCGGCGCGTTGGTCACGAGCGGGATGCGGCGGATGCGCTCGAGCAATGCATCCAGCGTCGCGGGCGCCAGCACCGTGGACGGTGGCGTGGCCTGCAGCAGGTGGGGCAGATTCGAGAGAATGACCGGGCTATTGGTACACCAAAACGCATTGAGGCGCGCAAACATCTCATCGCGGTTGGCGATCGGGTGGGTGGGGCTGATGACATTCCAACGGTCATACGCCGGCGGCCAGTCGCCGTGTTCCGCGAGTTTGTGACACAGCCAGCTGTACGCGATATCGCCGACCCGAATCGGCCAATAGGGGATTGGGTTGGTGACTTCCATCGGCACCTCGTTCTGATCCTGCAGCGCGGCTTGCAGGACAAGATATGACTCGGCATACGGCGTATAGCGCATCGTGCCGAGCACGGTGGCGCGGGCGCGCGGATCCAGTTTGTCGTAGTAGTTCGCCAGCCAGGCCAGCCATTTGTCGGGCGCGACGCGCGCGACAAAGACGACACTGGCGAAGATATTGCTGATGCCGTTGCGCGGCGGTTTTTCCGTATATGGCTCGTGCAGCGCGCAGCCCAGGGCATAGGTGAAGACCGGATCGTTGATGTTGAGATCGTCGCGGACAAAGGCAACCACCGCGCAATCATCGGTGCCGACCGCACCCATGGTGTTGAAGCGCATGGTCCAGACGCGCGCTTCGGCGGCGATTTGGGCCGCGCGCGGGTCGAAGATACCAAAAAACGCACCAGCGGCAAGGGTGTGAACCAGCGCGGCAACTATGGCAAGCTTAACGGTCATTGGTCAACTATCAATGGTTATTTACTTCTTGCGCGGCGAACGAAGTATAGTAGGCATAGCGTGGCATGGGGAACTCGATCGGGCGATAGGCATTCTCGGCATCATTCAAAGCCAGGCACAGGGCACGATCGGTGAGGCCGTCCACAATGCCTTTGATAAAGGCCGTGACCGGGTAGGGCGAGATCACTTCGTTGTTGCTGTAGAAGAAGGTGCCGTGGCGAAAGACATTGAAAAAATACTGGCCGCTGTAGCATGATTTGATGAACAGACGTCGCCAGCGTTGCACCGGCAAGTCGTCCGCGCCGCCACGCACGACCAGACGAATCAGGCGCGGCTCTTCGGTGACGTGCATGCTGCGGGTCGGGCGGAAGCCGCGCCGGCGGAAATGCAGCCGCATGCGTTTGTCGCCGCCCGCCGTGGCGTAGCGCAAGGCGACGGCGCCATCGGGCAGCTCTTCGTAATACATCCAGGCGTCGGCATATTCCTCCGGCGTGCTGGGATCGTCGGCGTAGTCGGCGCGTGCAATCTCAAAATCGGGATTGCCTTGATCGTAGCAGAGGTAGGCCCAGTCAATGCCGACGAGTGGCTCGCCAATGTTCATAAAATCGGACAATTGACGGCAGCCGCCGTGGGCTTGCATGAAGGACGGGCCGAGACCGAAATTGGCGTGGCCATCATAGACAATATTGGCGTTGTCGGTTGCCAGGGCGCGTTGGAAGCCGGCTTGATCGGTGACAAGGTGCACCGCGCACAGGCCGGTGGCGCCGGTCACGATGTAGGTGTCCGCGCAGCGGCCGATGGCGGCCTGCGCGAGATAGGCATACACGTCGGCCGAGGAATTCTCGCCGTCGGCCAAGACCACAAAAATGGTCTGGGTGACGGTCAGATGCGCATCTGGTTGTGCCGGGAGGCCGGCGCAGAACAGCGTGGTGCAAAGGGTCAAGAACAATTTCATGGCGCTAATAATAGCAAGCTGGCGCAAAATGCACAAGTGGCATGTGAGGAAATTCGTTGGGGCAACGAATTTCAATTGCAGCCGCGGAACGGCGTTGCGCGTGATGTGCTGCACGCCGCACGCCGTGCGGCGGCGACGGGCAGAAATGCACGCACGCGGCTGGCGCGATCGTGGGTGGATGCAGTGATCGGTGGTCGGCAGAACAGCAACTGCATTCGCCGCGAATGCAATTGGCGCTTTACTTTCACGCCTGGTTTTGGTATACTGACCACTTAGATAACAAACTGTCAGCACCGGGTTGACAGTGAACGTGCCCTGGACTAGGCGGCCGCACAACGCCGGTCAGCGTGGTCGAGGGCGTAGCGGCTGTTTTCTTGAAAGCAGCGCACCCAAGGTAAGTACTCATGTCTTTCGCCGGCCCCGCGAAACAAGAAGTGATCAGCAAGTACCGCACGCACGAGACCGATACGGGCTCGCCCGAGGTGCAAGTGGCGATCATGACCGAGCGCATCAATCAGCTAACGGAGCATTTGCGTGCGCATCCGAAGGATCACAATTCACGCCGCGGCCTGTTGAAGCAGGTGGCCAAGCGGCGCAAGCTGCTGGATTACCTGCTCAAGATCGCGCACACGCGCTACAAGGCGCTTATTGACGCATTGAATATTCGCAAATAGAAAACACAACGTGTGGGGCCGCCGGGCAACCGGCGGCCACACCGTATACCGAACGACGCAATGACAGGTTCGTGTCCGCAGAGTCAGTTGATCACGTGTCTTTTTTTGGACTACTTCTCTACTGATTTTTTCCCGACACGGATCGCACGAACCTGTTGGCGCGCGGCGCGGTCTGCGGTGGTTTCCAACTGCGCTTTTAGCCAACACCATAAGGTGACCCCATGACAACCCAAGTCTCAACCACATTTCTTAACCGACCACTGACGATGGAAACCGGGCGGATCGCCCGCCAAGCCCACGGCGCGATCTGGCTGCAACACGGCAGTCTGGTCGTGCTGGCGACGGTCGTCTCGCCGGATACCATCCGCGAAGGCATTGATTTCTTCCCGTTGACGGTTGACTATCGCGAACGCTTCACCGCCGTCGGCAAATTTCCGGGCGGCTTCTTCAAACGCGAAAGCCGGCCGACCGAGAAGGAAACCCTGACGGCGCGCTGTATTGATCGCCCGCTGCGCCCGCTGTTCCCCAACGGCTACTTCAATGAAGTGCAAATCATGGTGATGGTGCTCTCGGCCGATCCGACGGAAGACCCGGACACGCTGGCCTTGGTGGCCGCCTCGGCCGCGGTGCACATCTCCGATATTCCCTTTGCCGAGCCGATCGGCGCGGTGCGCGTCTCGAAGATTGACGGGCAGCTCAAGATCAACGTGCCGTTCGAAGAGCGCCAGAAATCAAGCTTGGATATTGTCATCGCCGGCACGCGCAGCAAGATCATCATGATCGAAGGCGTGGCGCGCCAGGCGCCGGAAGCCGAGGTGAATGAAGCCATTCTGTTTGGCCAGCAGCAATTGCAGCCGCTGATCGATATGCAGGAAGAGCTGGTCAAGAAACTGGGCCGGACGAAACGAACGTACACCCCGATTCTGCCGAGCGCGGCGATGACGGCGCTGGTGGCCGGCATGCGGCCGCGGGTCGCGCAAGCCCTGAAAATCGTTGGCAAAACCGAGCGCAACACGCAGTTGCGCGCGCTGCGCGACGAGCTGGCGAGCGCGGCGGCGATCAACGCCGAGCTGGCCGCAGAGAACAAGATGGTGCTGCCGATGGCGTTTGACGAGCTGGTCGGCACGTGCATGCAGGACATGATCCTGAACGAAAAGAAGCGGGTGGACGGACGCGGTCTGGATGACATCCGCACCATCACCAGCGAAGTCGGAATTTTGCCGCGGACGCACGGTTCGGCCCTGTTTGTACGGGGTGAAACGCAAAGCGTGGCGGTGGTGACCCTGGGCACGAGCGACGACGCCCAGCGCATGGAACTGCTCTCCGGCGAGACGGAGAAGAAGTTCATGCTGCATTACTCGTTCCCGCCGTACGCGGTGGGCGAGGCCAAGCCGATTCGCGGCCCGGGCCGGCGCGAGATCGGACATGGCGACCTGGCCGAGCGCAGTTTGCGGCAGGTCATGCCGGACGCGTTCATGTACACGATCCGGATTACGAGTGACATCACCGAGTCGAACGGCTCATCCTCCATGGCGTCGGTATGTGGCGGCAGCCTGTCGCTGATGGACGCGGGCGTGCCGATCAGCGCGCCGGTCGCGGGCATTTCCGTCGGGCTGGTGCAGCGGGGCGAGACGCGCGTGCTGATGACCGACATTGTCGGCGACGAAGACCATTTCTGCCACATGGATTTCAAGGTGGCGGGGACGGCGCAAGGCATCACCGGCGTGCAAGTTGACTTGAAAGTTGACGGGTTGCCGGTTGAACTGATCGCCACGATTCTGGAACGCGCGCGCACGGCGCGCCTTGCGATTCTGGAGACGATGAAAGGCACCTTGGCCGCGCCGCGTCCGGAAATCTCGCCGTTTGCCCCCAAGATTTTGACCATCACCATTCCGATCGACAAGATTGGCGCCGTGATCGGGCCGGGCGGCAAGAATGTGCGCAAGATTCAAGAGCTGACCAAGACCAAGATCGCGATCGATGATGACGGCACGGTTCAAATCGCCGGCGCCTCGACCGAGGAGGCCGAGAAAGGCCGGGAGATGGTGGCCGCCATTGTGGCCGAGGCCGAGCTGGGGGCGATCTATGAAGGCCCGGTGACGCGTATCATGGCCTTCGGTGCGTTCGTCAAAATCCTGGCGGAAAACGAAGGCATGGTGCACATCAGCGAAATCTCGAATGAGCGCATCGACTCGATTGAGGATGTGCTCAAAGTGGGCGATCTCGTCAAAGTCCGGGTGATCGAGATTGATGATCGCGGCCGCGTCAACCTGACGATGCGCCTGCTGGACGAGCCGTTTGACCCGAGCAAGCACAACTCGCGCAGTGGCGGCGGCGGCGGCGAGCGGCGCGGTGGTGACCGCGGCGGTGACCGGCGCAGTGGCGGCGGTGACCGGCGTGGCGGCGACCGCGGTGGCGAGCGCCACCGGCGTTAAGGGCAGCGGGCCGGTGTGAATTGAAGCGCCGGCCGCGCGTCCAATGAGCAGGGAGCTATCGCGATGCAGCACCGACCACAGCTCAAACTGCAATTTCTGCCGCACGGGCAGGGTTTGCCCGTGCCGCAGTATCAAACCAGTGGCGCCAGCGGCATGGATTTGTATGCGGCGGTGGGGGAGCCGGTGCTGCTGCAGCCGGGCGATATTCGCTGCATTCCCAGCGGGATTGCGGTTGAGATCGAGCCGGGTTATGAAGCGCAAGTGCGCGCGCGCAGCGGCTTGGCGCTCAAGCACGGCATCGGGTTGGTGAATGCGCCCGGCACGATTGACGCGGATTACCGCGGCGAAGTCGGCGTGATCATGATCAACCACGGCCGGCTCGCGTTTACCGTTGAGCGCGGCATGCGGATCGCGCAAATGGTGATTCAGCCCGTCTGCCGGGCCGAGTTGGTGGTGCAAGACGAATTGACCGCGACAGCCCGCGCTGCCGGCGGTTTTGGCCATACTGGTCATAAGCGTTGAACCAATGTGAGCGTAAGGACAACGTATGAATCCATGGACGAAGACAGCGCTAGTACTGGGCAGTGTCATGCTGGCCGGCGCTCTGCGGGCCGCGACCAATGCGGCTGCGCTGGCTGACGAGGACGTGACCGTTTTTTCGACGCCGTCGGCGATGGCCCAGGCGCGCAACACGGCGCCCAAAGCGCCGGATGTGCTCAGCGTCAAGCGGACGGTGATGAATGTCGAGCCCAAAGGCGTGACCTTGTTCACGCGCGTCTTTGCCATTGACACAGCGGCCGGGATCAATGAGTTGTTTCAGCGCTATCGCGCGCTGGACAAGCAAGTCAAGGATGCCGGCAAGAGCGCCTTGGCGAAGAAAGTCGAGCAAGCCTTGGCCGCGCCGGCGATCAAGCGCAAGTATGGGCTGTTGCAGCAATCGTCCGCCCATTGTGACCTGATCGGGCCACAGCGGATGCCGATGATGACCAAAGGTAAGCTGATCAATTATAACCCGACCGGCTTGGTGGCACGGGTGCTGAGCAGTGCCGAACGGGCCTATGACAAAACCACCACATTACTGCTGATGCAGCAATTTTTCAATTGGGGCGGCGCGCCGGCGCGCATCTATCTGATTGCGGATGAGGAGTTGTGGGCGAGCATGTTGGCCGCGCGCGCGACGGTTGGCGCAGTGCAGACGGTGGTGGTTGAGCCGGCCAATCGCGAGGTGTTTGTGTATGTCGCGCCGGTGGTGCTTGAATTTGCAGAGCAAGCCGTGGCGACCAGTATCGCGCAGCTGCTTGCCAATGAATATGCCAAAGCGATCACGGGCAAGCCGACGGCAGCGATGCCGCTGTTCTTCACGACCGGGCTGGCTGGCGCGGTGGGCGGCTTGGATGCCGTCCTGACGCGCAATGGCGCGCAGCAAGTTGCGCAATTCACGGTCAGCGGCCGGATGTACAACGTCGGGCGGGTGCGACCCGGTATCCGCGCACCGTTGGCCGAAA
>Ga0268280_1000841_pt1 | contig 22939 bp, 22 predicted proteins | sample saktaG_9_FD_190139 | JGI IMG/M metagenome (GOLD analysis project Ga0268280, IMG submission 190139) | Saline water microbial communities from Sakinaw Lake, British Columbia, Canada - sak_2011_5_24_40m | ecosystem: Environmental > Aquatic > Non-marine Saline and Alkaline > Saline ... | reverse complement strand
TCAGAGCAAAGGCGATTTGCTCTGCCGAGTACCGGGATTTTTTCATGGGACGATCCTCCTTTAAACATATTAATCATCCCACAAAACTCGCATTCCGTCTGGCGCTGTTTTCGGGGAGAGGATCATAGAATCCCCTACAGACGAAGCCTTCACCCTTGGTCAATTCTTCGATATTTGGGGGGTCCGTTTTACCGCTGAATGTATTGGTGGATACTGTAATCAAGGAGAGATAACCCTGAGAGTTTTTATTAATGGCAATCTATTCAGCGGTGATCCCAGAACTATAGTATTGGAACAACATCAAGAGATCTTTGTAGCCTATGGCACTTCTGATGAACTGCCTGACCCGATACCATCCTCATATGAATTTCCTGAAGGCTTTTGAACCTAGAAATAATAATTGCTACTTTTTATCTGCCCACCCAAAATATGACTACGACATTGCGCTACATTGCCTGTTGTGGGAAAGGCAGCTGCTCCCTGTAAATACGATGGCGTCCCTGGGGGGATTCGAACCCACGACCCGCTGCTTAGAAGGCAATTGCTAGCAGTCAGCTTTGAGACAATGAGGTCGCATAGCTGATCAACTGATAGTGGATTGGTCAAGGCATCTGCTCTTTTTTTCATAATTTACTTTTAGTTCCTCCTACCTAGCATTATAGCATCAGTTTGATTTACACAACCAGGAAATTGCGGCTACCAATTGAGACTAAGATAGCATAATCGATATATCGAATATATTACTTTGGTAATATTTTTGTACCCCGATTATCTTCAGTAAAAAAGCCGGCTGAAAGCGTTTCATCCCAATATCCAAGCTCCTCATATTGGCAGTTGATGGGTTTGCAAGCAAATGGTAAGATATTGTCTGTTCTAGCATATGTAAACATTGATTCTGAGATTCGATATGATAATGAAGGGCAACAAGAAAACACCGTTTATAACTATTGAAGGGACCGATGGTTCTGGTATCAGTACGCAAGCTGAACTTCTAGAAAGGAGTCTTAGGGAAGAAGGATGGGAGGTCTATCTTACTAAGGAGCCGACTGATGGACCCGCTGGAGCAATGATTCGTTTAGAACTCGCCGGTAGGCTGATACATCTTAAGGATGCGGTTGTAACACCAATTGCAGAAGCGCAAAAGTTAGCGCTGCTATTTGCTGCAGATAGGATTGATCATATTTATAATAAGATTGTGCCCAGATTAGATATGGGAGTTGTTGTCATTTCTGATCGCTACTATCTTTCATCATTAGCTTTTCAAGGGCTTGACATAGAGAATTTTAATTGGATATATGAGCTCAACTCGAAATGTATCAAGCCTGATCTTACCATTTTCTTGGATGTGGATGCCAAATTATGTATTAAAAGAATGCAGCGTAGACGATGGCATGTAGAGCTCTTTGAGGAAGTAAAAAAATTGGAGGGAGTAAGAGCTAGTTATCTTAAAGCCATAGACTTCCTTTCAAGCAAAGGTGAGAAGATTGTAGTTGTTAATGGAAATCAACCTATAAAAGAAGTACACAATGAGATTATGCGCGCGGTCAAAAAAGCCTTGGCGCAGAACAGAACTGCTACATCTAGCGGAAATGTAGTTCCACAATTGACTTTTGACGGGATCCGAAGTTAACTATTTTGAACTTGTTTGTGCGGAATAGATGAATGGCCGATAGGACTTTAGTAGATAGTGAATTGCTAGCGCTTGCGAATAAGCTCTTGGAGCCATTTGAGCCGAACGGGGTGAAAGGGTCGTCATATGACATTCGAGTCGGGTCAGCTGCCATCCAAAACGTCGATGGAAAGAGCCAATCAATAGCTCTTGGGCAACCTCCGTTGCAGGATTGCGTTTCAATTCCGCCTGGTTCTTCTTGCCTAATCCAGAGTTTAGAAAAAATTCATATCTCGAATACAATGAAAGGTCGCCTTTCATTGAGAGCCTTCCATGCTAAGAGACTGATTTTCTTTGCGGGAGGTATCATTGATCCAGGTTACGACGACTACCTCTTTTTGCCTATAGTTAACCTTGGTGACGTGCCTATCGAACTAAAATACGGAGACGCCTTAGTTACAGCCGAGTTTATTGAGTTGGATAAGGCAGCACGATCCTATAAACGCCCAGCTGTTACGCCAAATCCCACGACAGAAAATATTGTTTTACTTGATCGAGTAAAACTCTCTAAGGAAGTAAGAGCACACGATGAAATCATACAGAAAATATTGAAGAGATTGGAATCTAATGAGTTGATGACAAATGCTAGTCAAAGGATACTTGATTTTGTTGTACTTGCTGCCGTAGCCGCTGGCTCGATTGCAGCCGTTATTATTCTAGTTCCGAACCTGCAACCGCCATGGAACTACATAGTCGTCTTTACTGGTATCATAGCTGGCATATTGTCAATATGGTTTCTTATCAGATCGACTCACCGACAATCTCAGAAGTGATATAGTAAGCAATATGTCGATTAGAGGCTATTAAAAAAAGACATGCTTATAAACAAACTGGTCAAGGAAGCGTGGGGCAAAGGGGACAAGGGTTTACTCACGAGATCGCTGTTTACAAAGACTGTACAAGATGCAAAACGATTCTTCTCCAAAAGAATCGAGAGTCTTTCTCAGACTGACCTGATTAATTTATTGACAGACTATCTGAGGATAAGCGGTTATGCTGCGGAAAGGTTCGATACTGCCACGGAAATGTCATTTGTAACGAGTTCGTTTGTCACCGCAGACAAGGTTGGTTCAATTGGCTATGGCGCCGCTGCACTTATGTGGACTGATGCTCATTTGGAATACCTTGAAAAGCATTTCCCAACGGCAGACTATTATCATGTTTTTGCAGTGAAGGCGTTGCCGAAAAAAACTAAGAGAAAAGTCAAAATTGTTACTGTTAATGGCGTCTTAAGAGTTCTGATGTACGTGTTCATATTTGAGTACTTCTTTGAAGAATACTTCCATAGCATTTTGGCCATGCCTGGTTTTAGGGATTATATGTATGACTACATAGAGAAAGACCTCGGTCTTACTGCTGAACAAATCGATACTCTATCAGCAGGATTTGAAAAACAGAAGCTACTGCCGAAACAATAGCCCGTCAATTATTACAACCTTGCTAATATTCTGGCCCTATCCGTGCCATGCTTTTAACCCCCCATCAACCTTTTTACCATCATTATCTATATTTATAATTCTTCTATTATGCGGGAAAGCGGGAGTGGGAAACCAGGATAACTAATATGCATCATACCACCACCAAGGTATTATAAATATTACGCCCGTCACGGCCAGATATGGGAGCACGTTGTGACAGGTTGTGTGACGGGTTTGGACACCGGAAAACAACTTGTCACGCGGTTATGAAGCTGATTGTGACAAGTGTGAAGGGTTATCGGGGGATGCAGAACCAGTTAGCTGAAGGCTGTACTGACACTGAACGCAAATCCAACGCCGGGCCAAGTCTCGAGCGTGCAAGTAATCCCTGTATGTGGCTTGCCTAGTTTTGAGATAGATACTATACTCCCATGATCGAGACCACCACCAGGTAGGAGGATGCCCAGCCAGCAAAACCCCGATTCAATTACTGAAGGTTTCCGTTATCAGGAAGCGCGTCGATTTTTCAGCGGCATTACAGCGGCACAAACCTGTTGATTGATCGTAGCCCCTGTCTTGAAGACTGAGGGCATGAGATAACGGTCACTCATTTCAATGTGCATAGATAGAAGTATAATTGCGCATGGGTAATGTCATGTATCACGATGGGCTGCGTCTCCCACAACACGACTTAAGCCTCTTCCCGCTTCCACAGGGGCAGTAACAATTTCTGCTAAATGTGAGCGCTTCAGCCTGGCTTTCCCATTGATCCCACTGGTCTTTATCTCTTAAGGCAGCTTCCATATCAACTTGTCCATTCTTAAAGTGTCTTTCTTTAAATAGATGCCTATGGTGCCCCAACCACAGCCATCTCAATGTGGCATCATTAATTACGAGGAGCTTTCGTTTATTTTCTATAAGCTGCCCCTTATAGACTCGTTTCATATCCGGCAAGAATAGGATATTAACCTCACCATCTATCTTGGGTGTAATATCAATCATTTCGTAAAAAGGCGATACCCAAACAGCATGAAATTCAGCTTCCAAGAATAACTGCTTTGATCCCGCCCAGATAATCCAGCCGTATTGAATAGAACCCCCACCCCTGCTGACAAAATTTGATACAGAACCAAAGCACGAATTAATTGCAGCCGTGGGGTCTGGCCTAACTGGAACATAGATTGGTGGCTGGGCAGAGTCAATATCTGCACAGAATACCTTGATAGCCTCGGAAACTGTCTTTGGTGTAGTCGAATTCAATATCATTTGATCTGAGGTAGCTTGTTCTTCTTGGGCCAATTAGTGAACGGGAAGGCAGCAACGGCTAGAAGTATCGCTAGTCCAACAATATAGAAAATATAGAACCAACAGATATCTATCTGCTTGCTAGCTTCTTTGGTAGCAATGCTAGCCAACAGTAAAACTAAAATACATGAGTAGTTAAGAATAAGACATTCAATGTAGGCTGTTTTCCAGACAGAAGTCTTGGTAACGGATATGAATTTAGCAACGAAATTAAACCTCACGGGCAAATAGACTACTACACAGAGAAACACCGAAAATAACAAAACCAAAATACTCAGCCCAGCAAAGAACCAAATGTCCCATGTAGATGCGTCGGGTAGTCTGGATAAGAATACGTAAAATAACAACAGACTTAGAATGGTTAAGATCGGTATTTGCAGTGATAGTTCATGCCGTCCGCTTTCTAACTGGTCTTTAGGATATGTCAATATTCCTTTCTTTCGACCCGTCGCTATTAATATAGCATCATTTGCGGTAGTCATTTTATTATTAACGTTCTCATTAATGAGTAGATTAATTGGCATTGAAGTTTGCAATGTAGATTCCTTTGTATATTGCATCTCAATCTCAATGATAAGATCATTAACTGCCTTATTAGTTCTATCATCCAAATACAAATCATTTTGAATCTTGCAATTTCGGAGATTGTTAACTTGCGGTTCAACTAGATGCCAATCCTGAATCTGGCTTAATGATCGCTCCAGTTTCTGTATATGAGACGACACTTCTTGATAACGTGGAAGTAATTTATCCTTCCAGTCAAGCTCCCTTTGTATTCGGATCTGCGTATACCAAGCAATAAAGCCCAATATAGCAACTACTACTGCACTTACGCAAGTAGGCCAAAACCAGGGTTGATCCATTAATATCATATCAGCCTCCCTATCTAATCATCAGCTTCATTTGCTGCGACATCTTCTACGCTAACATCGCCGATATCGCTGGCATCTTCATCCGCTACTATATCCTGTTTTGAGTTCTTCCAATTACGGTATCTCTCGATGATTGCTTCAGTGGTATGAGATACCCTTATCTCCTTTCCGGGATTAAACGGATCAAATCCTTTTAGAGTATCGGGGGAAACATATGCTAACCGTTTGGCATCATCGCGCAGTTTAATTGTCCCTGTAGCTTTGACAATACAGACGGTATGATGATCTTGAAACTTACCTTTTCCAGAGAATGAGGGATGTTCAGGCCCAAGGTGATTAAAGATGATCTTAGCTTCGTATGGTCGTAGGCTGGTTTCTTCTGTCAATTCCCGTAATGCTGCAACGAATCTACTCTCACCACTATTCGCACCGCCACCTGGCAACATATATTTACCATGATTACCTGCAACAACTAAAATCCCGCTGGGAGTTTCGAGTATAGCTGTACCCCTTCTTCTATATTTAATATTGCTCATACAACTACCTCCCCGATTGTTGATAATATCTCCCAGAATAGAAACGCCAATATTCTATCGTATTCGCATAACTAGAACAACGCAAAGAAGTCTTCTAGCTAAACCTAACCCTAATTTATCTCAAAAGTCCAATGTGAAATTATATATATGCCATCGATAGATACCTTTCTGCTTGCCCGAGACTGTTGACACGCATATTATATCGGACTAAAATCTCGATGGATTGTGAAAGTATTCAAATTGTTGTTAGACAAAATAATAGTCCCGATAATAGTAGCGATCTCAATATCAATCGTTACCAGCATTGGTTCTAAAATATTTACTGGCAATTGGTGGGAATGGTTTGCGAGTGTGCCCATGATAGTTTGGGTTGCTCTAATAGTCATATTCATCATCTGGATTATAGTTATTGTTATTCGCAATCGAATTAAGCATCTACATGGAGATGGACACTCTCCGATAACTATACTTTCGATACCATATGGTGAGTGGCAAGATATCGGCAAAATCACATATGCTGGTGTTATTTGGATTGTCCGTGCTCCTAAACCTTCGTGGTACGAACTTGATCCAGAACCCGTCTCTGCATATGACCTGGACTTACAAACGCCCCCCAGATGTCCGAAATGTGAAACCGAGATTGAACAAACTAGAAGTTTCTGGGGAGGTTATATCTGGAAATGTGTAGGGTGTGGTTTCAAGAAACGTAATAGCGAAAGATATATTAAAGAAAAAGAGAGAGCAGAGAAGATAGCGAGAAGAAGCTATGAAATACAATTGTCGAAATCAAAGCGCATCCAATAAACCAGGCAAGGATCACTAACTGTGCCATTGGATTCAATTGCTGCTTTTGTCTTTTAATTTTTGCAGGTACTCATGAGCTTCCTTAAAAGTATTTTCTTGCACCTGGACAATATCCAGCATGGTACTAAAATCACTGATACAACCAATCACCACCACGATAGTTAACCATAAAGGAATCACTAAAAAAGACGAATATAATGGCTCCGGTATAAGACCACCAGCCCCCATAACCGCAAGCCCTAAAGATAAAATAACGGTCATAGCGCAAACGGCAATTAGACGAGGTATAGTAGAGATCCCACTAATATAATTGTGGGATGCCCAAAGAAACCAAAACTGAAGTACCACTTTACCAACTGAATTGTTTGCATCACGCAGATGCATCTGAAATGAGCTTAGATGTTGGATATTTCCAAAGTCTATTTGGCATCCTTTTTTAAACTCAACTTGAGCCCAATCTTGGAAAATACGGGCAGTTTGTTTTACATTATCCATATCTATTTGCTCACCAGGCCTATATCGATTAACCACATCATAAATGTGACACAGATGTCTTGAAATTTCAGGATAATGGGCCGCAGAGGTTTCAATCTGTTTTCTTAATTTAGCTTCTTCTACAACGAAAATAGTAATTAAATTTGGTTAATATTAAAAGTATTATGGTGATATGTTAAACTTATAAGATGGCAACATTTTGGATTCCTCAAGGACAAATCGCACGCTTCGATAAGATGGTACTCCAAACTTATAAATGCGCTCAATGTGCATCAACAATGATGAGACCCATAGCTTTTGTGCGAGGAAAAGATCACAGTGCATTTCTATTTGAGTGTGTTGATTGTTATAAACATGCTCCCTTTGTGTTTTCCCAGAAAAGAACGTCTACTCCTGATGTGATAATTAACATCGTGGAAAAAGTCGGAGACTTAAATAAACAGATTAATCGAGAATCCTCTCATGGGGAATGTCCAAAATGCGGACTTGGTAAATATAGTTCTATTGATGCTATTAAAAGCAATAGAATGGCTTTGGATTTAGTCGAATGTTGCAGCTGTCATTTTGCAGTACCAATAATCTCCATAGTGCGCAGCACACTTTTTGCCTACAGTCATGATATACAATTAGCTAAAAGTGTCTCGAAGGAATACCCTGAAATATCGTTAGTATTTTGTGTTTCTGCACTGGAAACTTACTTTAGACAACTTTTTCAGCACCACAGCGAAGTCAATGCATATCTAGTGGAAAAAAGACGTATCCATTTCCAGAGTTTAGACGAGACAAAAACAATAATCAAAAAGGAATTTGGGGTGGATATAGTGAAACTTATCGAGAAGGACTGGGCCTATTTAAATGAAAGTTTCCATAAACGACATTTTATAATTCATAATGCTTCCTACGATCAAGTTGGTAAGAAAATACAAGTGTCCGAGCAGCAGATCAAAAGATTGATTTCGGTAGTAGATGAGTTAGTATATAAAACCGAGATGACCTTATTCGATAATAATGTCAGTATATAATTGGGAGTCCTTAATCAATATTCTGCTAGATTAAAAAGACAATTGTAAATGGACTGACAATAGGATGAATAATATCGAATTGTACTAAGGAGATGAAGAAAATATGGTATGTAGCATTTGCCGTGCTGGCGATCATACAGCTCGCAATTGTCCAAGCAAAAAGAAGTGTTCGAAGTGTGGTAACTTGGGCCACAATGCCCAGACATGTCACTACGCCAGAAGATGTAGCATATGTAAAAGCTACGCGCATGATGCACGCAGCTGCCCTAAAAGAAAATAGGCTTATTCATATTGTGCATTCATTGACAATACCGGTAGAAACTGCCACGTGTTATCATGTGCCTGCTTTCGTTCACTCGAATAAGGAGGTACGGCATGTTTGGTTTAAATAAACGGGAGATACAGCGCACAATAGAATTTAGGGCATTGCGTTTAACCAGAAGCCCCGAACTAGAAAACATCGCCAGTCGGATAGCCGAAGGTGTGGCTAAGACTATGGAAGAAAACAACAAAAAAATGACGACACAAATTAAAGACGAAATTAGAAGGAAAACAAGATAATTATATTCCCGTAAATCTTATGATCCCTGATTCTCATGTAAAGTACCACTTCTGAGTTTCCCAACTTCTTCAAGGACTCTAAGGCCAGCCGTTACCAATTGTATTCTCTGCTCATGCAACTGATCCAAATAATTGTTGATAATCTTCCACTCACCCATTGCTATCATATCAGGATGGATTGGCTGCTTTTCCAACAGAGAAACATGTTCTCTAATATGCTCAATAAACATGGTTACTAACTCGACCAGTCCAGTAAAGCTGCCAGATACCTGCTGAATATATTGGCCATTTGCCTGAGATACTTCCAAATCTGCTCTAATATTATCAATTTCATCATATTCGTATCTGCTGCTTACTGTATCACGTCTTTCCCCTAAAATCGCTTTTTCTCGGCAACATCCTATAATGTCCTTTGCCCATTGACTAATCTCGATTAATACCCTTTCCTGCCTATCCCGATTTTCGCGTTCAAGATTTTCCTTCCTAAGTTTTTGTGATTGTTGGATGCTTAAAGCAGAAAATATTGTGGCAAAAACAGCAGCTATGCCTAGTATGATAGTCCTAATTTCCGGTGATTCAACAAATATTGCAAGTACGCCTCCCAAAGCGACGGCAATCCCTAATGTCCATACATTCCGTTTCTTTTGTTTTCTCCCAATACTAATTAAAATCAAACCAATTAATGATAGAAGGAAACTAAATATCATTCTGCTTACACTTAAGTTATCAAAGATAGATAGGGTTGGTGATGGTTGACCAGAAGCAAGCTGAGACGGCGAAGTAGCGTTGGTAGTGCACGCAGGTGTTTGCTGAGTAATTAAAGATGCTGGTGGTTGTGGAGATTTCGCTGGATTGGCACATGCTGTAAGAGTAAGTAATACACCGATAAGTAGATTTACTATTATTCGAGTCATCATCATTTCATTTACTTCTGCAATACACGTTTCTAGCACGGATTCTAATATTCTTACTCGGATATTGTCAAAAGTATAGAACCTAATGTTTATTCATTTTTTTCTCCTATATCGGTCTCCCACAATGACCCGAAAGGGCGTAGGTGACTCAAAGCCCTAGAATGCGAAGCTATGAGAAGTGGAGAAGCTCGATTTATTGATACCTCCATAATAAACCATTAGTAAGTATAGTAAATACAACGTATGTTATAGCTGAGGAATGCTATAATGGTATCAGTGGTATCAATGGTATCAAGCGCTTAGATCAGGCACATATGATCAATAAGGCCGATGAAATAAGGAAGCTCTTAAAGCAGGGCAAGACTACTCGTTACATCGCTCAGAAACTCAGAGTGAGCCTGCGGGATGTCCACAGGGTTAGAGAACAAGAAAACATTGATATTGGAGCGTTAGAACGACAAGAAGCACGCACCAAAAATAACATCGCGGCGCTTGGTAATGTTATTGCCAAGAAGCGCGACGTTGTAGCTGAGCTGGAAAAACAGATTAATGATTTACGGAAGGCCAGTGCAAGTCTTGAAGCTGCAATAAAGCGCAAAGAGACTGAGGTTAAATACGTGCGACAAACGGTGGAACCTATTTACTTTCCTCAGAACTATGGCGAGGTTAAGAAGAACCTTGAGACATTAAGCTCGAATCAGCTGCGCTCTCTAACTCAAGTAATAACTGATGTCATTAATGATCAAGCGGCTAGCGCTATTCAGGATGCGCGCTCTAGAATGCGAAAAGATACTCAGAATAGTATTAATCGTACGCGTAGAAGCCTGCGATTATAAAAATATTTTGAACCTTTTTCAGGTGCCGGCCGTCCATTGGGAGTCTCACAATGCAACGCAAATGTGTAGAATGTGGCTCTAACCTTCGAGAAGGCAACCCCGGACCGTTGTGCGCTCCCTGCCAGGAGAAAAGGCTGAAGAATGTGGAAGATACTGAGCGGCGTCATTATACCGTAGAAGATTTGAGATACATACTGAATTTGGAGAGCGAAGAGTCTGTCAAACGACTTGGACGCAAGGGGATTATACCTGGGCGGATGCCTGGAATTAAGAAACATCTATATTTGAAGGACGCTGTTGACGACTGGATAAAAGCTGAGAATAAGCTGGTAAGGAAGCCCACCAGCCCTATACAAGATGAGGCTTACGCGTTATGCATTATGAGCGACCATACTTGGATGCGGGATGAAAGATTTGAGGGCCAGGCCTATCAAACCATGGAATCACCCAGCGAGATCAGTGATAGACGGGGCATCGTTATGTCCTATAAAAGAGCCTGTTACTTTTGCGGGCATATAGAAGTCGTTCCTTTTTTCTGAAGCGACTGAGCTTCATATCAAAAGCTGATATGCTTCGTCAGACCTTGAACCAGAATTAAGTCAACTATCCTTTCAATCTGTCAGCCACCCCAAAGCGCAGATGTTGCGCTCTGACATCGGAGTCCGCAAGATTGGAATAGTGGCGCGTCATGGTCAGCGAAGTGTGTCCGAGCTTCTTCTGTAGGCTGAATGGGTCGCCACCGTTACGCAGGTAGATTACAGCGCTAGTGTGCCTCAGTTTGTGCGGATAACAGCGTTTGAAGCCGGCGCTCCTGCCATAGCCACTGATGAGCTTTTCCATGCGTTCTGCATTTAGAGGCCTGCCGTCGGCGCGCAGCCAGAAATTTTCGGTGCCAACAGGCTCCGCTCTGTGCTTTAGCTTGTATTTAAATAGTACCTTGGCCACTTTATGCCCAAAGGGCACAAAGCGCTCCTTGCTGCCTTTTCCCATTACTTTGAGATAGCCGTTCTCAAAGTCGACGTCATCAAGCTTTAACTCGGCCAGCTCGCTTATTCTCATGGCAGTATCAACCAATGTCAGGATGATGGCATAGTCCCTGAACCCCTGGTTGCTTTGTTTGTTAGGTTGACATAAAAGTTTATCTAAATCATTGGCTGAGAAGGTGGGCACTACCTTTTGCGGAACCTTGGGCAGCCTAATCTTCTCCATCGGATTGAACTCAATAAAGCCTTCCCGGTGGAGAAAGCCGAAGAATGCGCGTATGGCGCGGCAGTAGGTTTCAATCGACTGAATTGAAATTGTAGTTTGCTGCGGTTTGTTGAAGGGATGATCAGCGAATTTCTGGCGATCCTTAAGTGCTATGATGAACCTTCGCAGGTCGTTACCGGTGATTTCCGCTATGCACTGGTGCTCGCTGCCGAGGAAGATGCTGAAGTATCCGAGGCTGGACGTTATCCACCTGACGGTCTTAGGGCTTTTACCTTCGGCCTGGGCGAAGATACGGTAGGCTGCCAGAGCGTCAGATAGGGTAGTCACGTTATAACCCTCATGCTGACAGCTTAGACGATTCCGGGAAGGGTGACTACGACTTTGCGCTACTTTGCCTGTTGTGGGAAAAGCAGCTGCTCCCTGTAGATACGATGGCGTCCCTGGGGGGATTCGAACCCACGACCCGCTGCTTAGAAGGCAGCCGCTCTGTCCGCTGAGCTACAGGGACGTATACCGAGTTTAACACAGGGAAACGAGCGGCATCAACAGCCGGTAGAAGAGGGTTGGGGTTTTGGGGCCTCACCGGCAGCCGGCTTGGTCTGTTCGGGCTGCCTGGCCACGGTCACCTCTTTGCTTGTCTCCGGCACCCTGGCCGGCAACTGCTGCGCGTCCAAGGGTTTCCTGCTGTCGGTGACATAGAATCCCGACCCCTTAAAGATAATGGGAACCGGCACAAAGCGGCGCTTGGTTTCGCTTTTACACTTGGGGCAGGCGGCCACGCCCTCGTCGTTGAATCCCTGCCTGAGCTCAAAATTAGTGTTGCATTTTGAGCAACAGTATTGATATATCGGCATCGGTCCCTCCGGGAGCTGTAATCAATCTAAAAATTAGCACTCAAATATCCTGAGTGCTAATTAGATATTGTAGTTATCTTTGCTGTTGCAGTCAAGTACGCTTCACAAACCGGATTTGGTAGCGGCCTTCAAAATCATCGATATTATCCGGTTAATCTTAGAGTATTAGTCTTCGTAAACTTAGAACATTTACGACTTATCGTTGTGCTGATAGAAAATTTGTGTTATGCTGTTTCGATTTAATTGTTGACGGGCATGCTTTATGAAGATGTCGGGAATTAAATGGCCGAACCTGGATGGCCGGCTGGGCGGGGAATTAGAGAAGGGTTACCGGCTGTATTCACTCCGTGATGACGGCAGGCAGGCCACGGTGGGGATATTGCTGTTGGCGGCCGTTGTCGCACTGACTGTACCCAATGATTTCACCTTTACGGTCCAGCCGGCCGTGCTTAGCTTCCTCATGATACTGCGCGTTATCTTCATTATATACAGCGTTGCTTTGATCGTGTATGTGCGCAGAAAAATAGACCCGGAAAGCTACGATCACAGTATATTTATCTGGGGTTTATTCGGAGTGGCCTTAAATATCCTTATCATCTTCACCAGACCGGCAATCTATACGGGGCACGCGCTGGCAGATCTGGTAATCCTCGTTGTTATCTACCTGGGTGTGCCGTTCAGGCTATTATACCGCGTGACACTTGCGCTATTATTCACTGCAGGTTGCCTCGTATATTTAGCGGTAAACGCTCAGCAATTGACTCTTCCGTGGATAAGGGTGGAGATCTCCTCACTTGTATTTATCAATATCGTCGGATTGATCATTTCACACCACCTATACTCGTACAGGCGAAAGCAGTACGCGACTCAGGTAGAGGAAGAGAAAGTGAAGGAAGAGCTGAAACAGATCGCCACGCGTGACAGCCTGACCGGCATAGTGAATCACAAGGCCTTTTTCGAGCAGGGAGAGCGGGAACTGCGCAGGTTTGTGAGGTATGGCAAACCTTTCTCCCTGATGGAGATCGACATCGATGATTTTAAAAATATCAACGACAGCTACGGGCATACCGAGGGGGATAACGTGCTGCTAAGGCTGGTGTCCCTGGTCGCATCGCACGTTCGCCAGTCGGACATATTCGGCCGGACGGGCGGGGACGAGTTCTGCCTGCTGTTGATCGAAACACACAAAGCGGAGGCGGTGGAGATCGCCGAGCGCATACGCGCCGCCTGCTGCGATGCCGCGCTAACGGCAGGCACGGGAGTCCCGATCCATTTCACCGTGAGCGTGGGCCTTGTGGAATCATCTAAAAACGATACGGTCATCGGCCATATATATTCAAGGGCGGATGCCGCCATGTACAGGGCCAAGAACGAAGGACGCAACAGGGTCTGCGCGTCTTAAGAGTTTACATAACAAGACATATCGTCATAGCACAATCGTCTCGTTCATCGCCGGTACCCTCACCTCGGTACCCGGGCAACTCTCACAGACTTTCATTACAAACGGCCTGATGTCCACGGCCGTGGAAATGGGCGGGTAAAAATCGTCCTGGTGATGCGGTATGACCAGGCGCGGCTTTATCATTCGTACGTATTCCAGGGCGATATCGCAGATATGGGTGTGGCCCTGCAGTGCCACCAGCAAAAGGTCCGGCGGATTCGCTGCAAGGCGTTCCAACTCCCCGGGCATAAAGCCGGCGCTGCCGAAATGGTGAATGCTGTAGCCGTCGACGGTAAAACGCCAGCTCAAAACCTGGCCCATCGGGTAATTGCGCGATATGCCGGAGTTGGATATGCGGAGGATGCCCGCCGGGCCCATGCGCCAGAGGGTGCGCGCGACCAACGGTATATCGAATTTGACGTGACGGCTGAAAAAGGCCTGCGCCCGGTAACCACCGAAATCCAGGGCGAAGCCGTCGGCGGTAACCGCATGTATACGGCCGCTGTCGACCCCCTCACGCAGCAGCGTGGCCGCGGCTGTCTGTGAGCAGTAGACGGACGATTTGCCGGCAGCCATGATGGCGGGCACATCGTAGAGGTGATCGAAATGGCCGTGAGAGATAAATATCTGCCCCGCATCGGAGATGTCCGACGGCTTGAGGGTCTGTACGGGCCGGGACAGAGGGTCACGCGATAAGTAAGGGTCGATGAGGAAAACCTGATCATCGGTTTCGATCCTAAAACCGGCTGTGCCCAACCATTGAAGTCGCATACCTGCCATCTCCTTATAATATTTCTTATAGTAGGGGCGTTGCTTTAGCTGCGCCCGCCATACCGGGCGGGTTTAAAAACCCGCCCCTACAATATATCATCTTCACTGCTACAACAGGCTGTGCTATACTATGAAATTGCCCGGCAGTTATTGTAACGTTAGCCGGTGTACATTGTGAGGGCTCGTAGCTCAGGGGTAGAGCGGTCGGCTCATAACCGATTGGTCGCAGGTTCGAAACCTGCCGAGCCCACCATTCATTTATCCACCCTTCAGGTAGCCGAAAGCAGATTTTGCCGCCACTGCTCCGTCGCCGACCGCCGCGGCGACCTGGCGGGCTGAGTTGCTGCGGATATCGCCGGCGGCAAATACCCCGGGCAGGGCTGTGCGCATCATTGCATCTGTCGGTATATTGCCTGCTTCATCGAGCTCGACAAATCCCCTGAAGGCATCGCTGTTGGGGATCAGACCGATGGCCACGAAAACGCCTGAGACCTCCAGCCCGGATGTGCCGCCGGTCTTTACATCCTTGATCACAACCCCGCTCAATTTCTCCTCCCCCTCGAGTTTGGCTACAACGCTGTTCCAGACAAACTTGATCTTGTCATTGGACATGGCGGAGCGCTGAACCACCTGGCTGGCCCGGAGCTGGTCCCGCCGGTGTATGACGTAAACCAGCCGGGCATGCTGGCTCAATTCAAGGGCATCCGTCACGGCCGTATCGCCTCCACCCACCACGGCCACATCCATGTTCCGGAAGAGGAAACCGTCACAGGTGGCGCAGTAGGAGACGCCCCGACCGGTCAACCGCTCCTCATTTTCAATGCCCATCTTGCGGTAATTCGAGCCGGATGCAATGATCACAACACCCGTCTTGTAGGTCTCGTCATCGGTGATAACCTCAAATGACTCGTTTTTATGTTTAAGGCCGCTCACCTCGGCCGTTTCGAAGTTAAGACCGAATTTTGAAGCCTGGTCATGCATCAGCTGGCCGAGGTCCATACCGGATACGCCACCGGGAAAACCGGGGTAGTTATCCACCCGGCCTGCGTTGACGATCTGTCCCCCGCAAAGTCCGCGCTCCAGCAGGAGCGTATTGAGGCCGTACCTGGACAGGTAGAGGCCGGCGGTTAACCCGGCAGGACCGCCCCCGATAACTACGGCTTCATATTCTTTCATCTTAACCTCCATGATAGCGTAGTAATTGACATAATATTATTTGCGGCTGTGGTATTTTCTATAGACTTCCTTAAGGTGCTGGTTCGTGACATGTGTATAGACCTGTGTGGTGCGGATGCTTTCGTGTCCCAGCATCTCCTGCACGGATCTCAGGTCGGCGCCCTGTATCAGCAGGTCGGTGGCAAAGGAATGCCTCAAGGTGTGCGGGTGCGCATCGAAGGGCAGTCCGGCTTTTTTGGAGTACTTTTTGACGATCCTTTCTACAGACCGCGGCGTCAGTCGCATTTTCTCACCCTGTTTCAATTCCGACCTGTCACGGCTGTAGCGGATGAAAAGGGGCCTGTAATCATCCTTGCGCACGTCTAAATACCTTTTCAGCCATCCCGCCGCGGTGTCTGATATAAAGACCAGCCTAATTTTATTGCCTTTGCCTTTGACACTGAACTCCTGCGTATCCAGGTTGATCTGGTCGCGGTTCAATTTGGTCAACTCCGATACACGCAGCCCGGTGCTGAAAAATAACTCCAGTATGACCTTGTCACGCAAACCCATCTCGTCGGAGATCTGCGGGCTGTTGAGCAGGCGGGTCAACTGGTCGGCGTTGAGAAACTCAATGACGCGGGACTCGGTCTTGGGCAGGTCGATCTTGTCCGGATTAAGCACAGTCAGGTCCCGACGGGTGGCCAGGTAGCGTAAGAAGGAGCGAATAGCGATCACATGATAGGTCTGAGTGGACTTCTTGAGCGGAGCACCGTTCTTGTCTACGTAGTGGGCAAGGAAAAGTCGAAACCGCCCGGCCGACTCCAAATCGACATTTGAGGGCGATAGGGGAATGGAATTTTCCTCCATCCATGACAGGAAACGGGTCAGGTAATGGCGGTAATTGCGCACCGTTAAAACCGACAGCGATTTCTCAACGACCAGGTACTCGAGGAAGTCATCGACGAGTCGGCGCAGGTCGGGGCTGCTTGATACGCTCATATTTTAATTATAATACAATCACTCTATGTCGTAAAAGGTACAGTGTACGACATGGCAACAAGTTTCAATTATGACCCCGGCCAATACATCATGACACGTCGTCTTCATTGATCACATCCTGGCGCTGCTTTCCCAGACCGCTGATCTCGAACTCCACCCTGTCGCCCGGCTTCAGCCAGTAATCATCACCCCACGATTTGGCGTTTCCCGGCGGAGATCCCAGCAAAATGACGTCGGCCGGGTAAAGGGTGAAGAATCGGGACAGGTAACTGACTATGCCGGCCGGGCTATGTATATAGTCGCTGGTGTAAAAATCCTGCCGCGTTATCCCGTTTACGGTTAATACCGCGTGCAGGTCAGAAGGGTCTAATACTTCGTCCGAGGTCACTAAAAAAGGCCCCAGGGGGGCGAAATTGTCGAAACTCTTGCCTTTTGTGTACTGCTTGTCATTGGTCTCGAACTGCCAGTAGCGCTCCGAAAGGTCCTGGCCGCACATGTAACCCAATATATAATCGCCGGCAGCGGCAGTATTTATATATTTCCCCTTCTTGCCCATAACCACCGTCAGCTCCCCTTCCCAATCCAGTTTTTGGGTAAACCGGTTATGTAAAATCGGGTCGTTGGGACCGCACACCGAGCTGTTGGCCTTTAAAAATACCACCGGCTCCGATTTCTCAGTCAGCTCCTCCCCCATCTGCCTGGCATGCATGCGTGAATTATATCCGATGCAGATGAGCTTGCCCGTAACCGACACCGGCGCGCCCATGCGCTGCCCGCTGTCTACAGCGGGCAAATCCCCCGGATTCAACCTGCGCAGCCTTTCCAGCATAGCGCCGTCGCCTATAGTAGCCCGGTCCCAATCGCTGATTACGCCGGTCAGGTCGCGCAGCACACCGGCGCTGTCGACGATGCCGGGCTTCTCGTTACCAGGCGCACCGAAACGAAACAGCCTAATTGGCCTGCGCCCCCCCGCTGTTTGCATCAGCAGCAGTTAGAAATTCGCCTATCATCTCCATAAGCTTATCCAGGTTCCAGCCCTTTGTGGCCGACACCGCGATGGTCGACTCCGGCGGCGATTGCACCTCAAAATAAGCGCTCTGCGCCTCCTCCAGGCTCTCCACCACGCGGTCCATCTTGTTGATGACGGTGATCCGGGGCTTCTCATCCAGCTTTAGCTTATGTAAAATCCCCTCCACCGTATCGCTCTGGTTGACCGCCTCCGGGCTGATTATGTCAACAATGTGCAGCAGCAGGTCGGCCTCGTCCAGCTCCTCCAGCGTGGCATGGAAGGCTGCCACGATGAGGGTCGGAAGTTTATGTATGAACCCGACTGTGTCCGTCAATAATATGGTGCGTCCGTCATTCAGCCTCAGCCTCCTGGTAACGGGATCCAGTGTTGAGAACAATTTGTTTTCGGTAACGACATCGGCCTGGCAGATGGCATTGAGCAGCGTGCTCTTGCCGGCATTGGTATATCCCACCAGGGCCACCAGCGGTGTGTTGGCTTTCTTCCTCTGCCTGCGGTAAAGCTCGCGGTGACGCCTCACCGCCTCGATCTGCTTGCCGATGCTGGCGATGCGTTTCCTGATCAGCCGGCGGTCGGTCTCGATCTGTGATTCGCCGGGACCCCTGGTGCCTATGCCGCCTCCCAGCCGCTCCAGATGACTCCACTGTCCTTCCAGCCTGGGCAGCAGGTATTCATGCTGCGCCAGCTCCACCTGCAGCTTGCCTTCCCGGGTCCTGGCGCTGGCGGCAAATATGTCCAGTATAAGCGCCGTCCTATCGATAACCTTTACCTCCAGCGCCTCCTCGAGGTTGCGCTGCTGCCTGGGCGCAAGCTCATCGTTGATAACAACGGTGTCATAATCCAACTCCTGCTTGAGCTCGATCAGCTCCTGCATCTTGCCGGCGCCTATATAATGGGTCGATGACGGGCGCTCAAGCTTCTGCGTCAGCCTGCCCACCACATCAGCCCCGGCCGTTCTGGCAAGCTGGTTTAATTCGTCCAGCGAACTGGCCAGGGACCACCTGTCCCGCCTGTTTGCCACCTCCACGCCCACAAGTACAGCGCGCTCCCTTCTCTCCTGTGTGCTGTAGGTCGTCTTTACCATTGGTGATTTTGCGCGCCGTCTATTTTTTACTGAGCGTCAGCAGCCGCCTCACACCCTCATCGAAACGGTCGTCGGGCTGTGTGATAGACACCCTGACATAGCCCTCTCCCGCCTTCCCATAGCCGGCGCCCGGCGTAACCGCTACGGCAACCCTGTCCAGCAGCTCGGCCACGTACTGCGCCGAGGTGTATCCCTGCGGTATCCCGGCCCAGATATAAAACCCTGCCCTGGGACTGCTGACACTTAAACCGATGTTGCGCAGCGCCTCCACCATCTTATCCCGGCGGGCCTGCAGCTTCTTGTTGCGGGCGGCGATATCGCCCTGGTCTCCCGTCAGCGCCTCGACAGCCGCCAGCTGGATGGCCTGAGGGATGCCCGAATCCAGGTTTGACTTGAATCGGAAGAGCGCATCGATCATGCTGCGGTTGCCTACGGCCATGCCGATACGCCAGCCGGTCATGTTATAAGTCTTCGAGAGCGAGTGAAACTCGACACCCACTTCCTTTGCGCCCGGTATCTCGAGGAAGCTGTGCGGCCTGTAGCCGTCAAAGGCTACCTCCGTGTAGGGCGCGTCGTGGCAGACGGCGATATTGTTCTTCTGGGCAAACTTGACCACCTTCTCGAAGAAGGCAGGCTCGGCCACGGCGCCGGTGGGGTTGTTGGGATAACATATCCACAGCACCTTGGCTTTCTTGAGAGCCGAGGCCGGTATGGCGTCGAGGTCGGGCAGGAAACCGTTGCCCTCCATCAGCGGCATATAGTGGACCTCACCGCCGGCCAGTAGCGTGCTGACCGAATAGACGGGGTACCCCGGGTCGGGCACCAGCGCCACGTCGCCCGGGTCCAGCAGGCAGAAGGACATGTGCCCTATGCCTTCCTTGGAGCCGATCAGGGGCAATACCTCGCTGGTGGGCTCCCAGTCCAGCGAGACACCAAAACGCGACTTATACCAGCCGGCTATGGCCTTGCACAGCTCCCGCATCCCGTAGGTCTCCGGGTAGCGGTGGTTGGCCGGGTCCTGCGCCGCACGGCAGAGGCCATTGATTATATGTTGCGGCGTCGGAATATCAGGATCGCCGATGGCGAAGCTTATGACATCCTCGCCCCTGGCCCGCTTTTCAGCGATCTTCCTGTTTATCTCCACAAACAGGTAGGGCGGTATCCTGTCCATGCGCTTCGATAGATTCATATGTCATTCCTCTCAGCGGGCGGCTTTAAAAACCCGCCACTACAGATTAACACGTCATTGCGAGCGAAGCGAAGCAATCCTGGGTGTAATGATGCGAAACCACCAGATTGCTTCGTCGCTTCTCTCCTCGCAATGACGGAAAGATTTAATTAGTATATCTCATCGGGCAAATCAAGACTATTCCCGGGCTCTCTTACCCGTTTTTCCCCACCAGCAGGCCTATCCTCTCCTGTCCTTCGGCCACGGGCCAGCCGTTCCTGGCGTTGTAATACATGTACCATTGCCCTTCCGCCTGGCGGTACCTGACGTCGCAGGCATAGATATGGCTCCTGCGCCATCCGTCCGTCGGCCTCAGCACCGGCTCCTGCAGCAGCCTTTCCCACTTTACCCCGTCCTCGGATTTGAGCACGATAATGGCGGAGCCGCTCTGCTTTTTAACGTCATCCCAGTAGATGCCGTTCTCGAAGCCGGCATAGCCGTCATCGCATGTCAGCACCTTGATCGAACCGCAGCTCAGGTTGAGCCATGGATCGCTTTTATTGACCTCGATCACGGGTTTACCCATTACTTCGTAGGGACCTTCGGGAGCAGCCGAACGGGCCAGGCCGATGGAGTCCGGCTCGTTGAATCCGCAGTCCGGGATATAGACCAGCGAGGCGCTGAAGTACAGGACGTAGGTTTCTCCCTGCTTTACCAGGCAGGGGTTGCTCACGGACCTGTCACCCCCTGCTGCGTGCCAGGTCAGATCAGGCCTGATGAGGACTTCAGTCGCCGACCACTTCTTTAAGTCGGTGGAGCGCGATACGGCTATCTCAGAGTACCATTTCCTGCCCTTTATCCAGGAGAGCACCAGAGACAGCGGCCGGTATTTCTCGTAGAAAAGGTAGTATGCGCCGTCTTCGCAATACAGGTAGGGCCGCATGGCATTGGCGATGGCCACGCCCAGGTCCTTCCACTTTATGCCGTCCCCCGAAATAAAATGGTGTATGCCCCACACCGAGTGGGCAAAAAGGTGCCAGCGGCCGTCTGGAGAGCTCTCCGGGAATGTAAAGGTCGGGTCGGCCAGCACCGGGGACAGCGCCGGGTGGTCTATTATGTAATTCTGCGAATAATCGCTCCAATTAATAGCCCTGATATCTTCCAGTTTCATTTTTTTCACTCCCCTCTAATATTTTGATCACGGCATGAGGTCCGCTTTCCCCTGCCCGACAGTCTGCAGGAACCCTTCCACAGCGTCCAACGGTTTATCAGCCTGTGCCCCTCCTACCTCAAACCACCTTATCCTGCTGTCCGAAAGCCGGAACCACGCATACTGGTTGCGGGCAAAGCGGTGCGTCTCGTATTTTATGGCCTGCACCGCCTCCTGCAAACCCATGCGGCCGGCCAGGTGGTCCGCCATTTGCCCATAACCCAGGCTGGACATGGAGGCCAGACCCCTATGGTAACCCATCTCCAGCAGGTTTTTCACCTCTTCAACAAATCCGGCCTCAACCATCCGGTCGGTCCGCCTGTCGATAAGATCGTATAAATGCTCCCGTCCGGCGGTCATTCCCAGGATCAGTACAGGGTATGGGAGCCCCTTTTTACTGCGAAGAGACGACGGTATTTTGCCCGTCTTCTGGTAGAGCTCTAAAGCCCTTATGATCCGCCTCAGGTTGTGAGGAGATATCGCCGCAGCAGATACAGGGTCTATAATTTCCAGCTCGTGGTAAAGGCCGGCGCCGCCGTCGGATTCAGTCCTGCTCATCAGCCCCTCCCGGAAAACCGGGTCCGGCTCGACGGCCGGTATGCTCCATCCCTCCAGCAGCGCCCACACATATTGCCCGCTCCCCCCTACCAGAACCGGCAGCTTCTCCCCTTCCTGGATATGAGAGATACACCGTAATGCCGCTTCCTGGTACAGCGCCAGGCTGTAAGGCTGATCCGGTAATATTATGTCAAGCATGTGATGCTGCACGGCTTCTCTTTCCCCCCTGCCCGGCTTGGCCGTGCCTATATCCATGTACTGGTAAATCTGGCGGCTGTCGGCATTAACGATCTCGCCGTTGAACTGCTTCGCGATCGAGATGCCCATCCCGCTCTTGCCGACCGCAGTGGGCCCTACTACAGCGACCAGGCACTTCATGGCTTTGCTTTTATCGATGCCGTCTGTCTTGCAATGCCCGAAAAATCGGCGGCCTTAAGGCTGGCCCCGCCGACCAGCGCGCCGTCGATCTGGTTTTCAACGACAAATTCAACGATATTGGCCGCTGTTACACTGCCCCCGTACAATATGCGGGTTGCCGCTGCCGCCTCTTGACCCAGCACCCCGGCCGCCACCTCGCGGATGAGACCTATGGTCTGACCTGCCTGGACACCGCCAGCCGCCCTGCCGGTGCCTATAGCCCAAATGGGCTCATACGCGATGACGACCTCTTTTCCTGAGAGCATGTCCTTCAATCCCTCGCTCACCTGCCGCGTCAGTACTTCTCCGGTTTCTCCCGCCTCGTTCTCCTCAAGCGTCTCGCCCACACAGAAGATGGGGATGATGCCGGCGTTCAAAGCCGCTTTAACCTTTTCATTCACCACCTGGTCGGTCTCGCCGAAGATCTGGCGGCGCTCGGAATGTCCGAGTATAACATATCGACACAAAGTCTTGAGCATAAGGGGTGAAATCTCGCCCGTAAAGGCGCCCTGCTCCTTGAAATACATGTTCTGCGCTCCCAGTTTAACCGATGAGCCCCTGATGACCTCGCCGACACTGTACAGAGAGATGAAGGGGGGACACAGGACAAC
>Ga0268280_1000839_pt1 | contig 22993 bp, 33 predicted proteins | sample saktaG_9_FD_190139 | JGI IMG/M metagenome (GOLD analysis project Ga0268280, IMG submission 190139) | Saline water microbial communities from Sakinaw Lake, British Columbia, Canada - sak_2011_5_24_40m | ecosystem: Environmental > Aquatic > Non-marine Saline and Alkaline > Saline ... | reverse complement strand
GTAAGAAACTAAAATGACTAATCAAAATACAGTAAAAGATAATAGACCAATAACTGCTTGTTCAGGAATAGCTTATCCTATGCCTGAGAATACAGTAAAAGAAAAGAAGATAATGAATAAAAAGATAATAGAAATAAATCAAGAGATATTACATAAATTAGGTTATGATGCAGACACAGATATATATTGTGTTTGTGGACATTGGGGAAAAATAGGTTATCACTATCCCCACATATTAGGACACTTAAATGAAACAAAATAAATTAAATAAAGAACCAATAATAATTAACCGAGCTGTTTATGATACAGATAAAAAGTATTCTGAAAAAGAACTTCAAGCTGAACTATCTAAACAAAAAGAAGATATATTAAAAAAACTTGTTGGTGAACCTATTAATTGTAAATTATGTGAAGGAATATGTAAAAAGTATTTAAGAAACAGAAAAAAATATGAGGATATACTCAAAGAACTGAAATGAAAAAAATCAAACTCACACAAGGAAAGTTTGCAATAGTTGATAATGGTGATTTTGAATCATTAAATAAATGTAAATGGTATTATGTAAAAACACACGGACTAGAATATGCTCTTGGGAATAATCCTTCAACTCTTATGCATAGAGTTATTATAGATGCCAAGAAAGGTGAAGTTACAGACCACATTAACGGGAATGGACTAGATAATAGAAGAAAAAACTTGCGTATTTGTACTATACAAGAAAACACCAGAAACCAACGCTTATCAATTAAGAGTACGTCTGGAGTAAAAGGAGTTACTTATCATATTAAAGCAAAAAAATGGCAAGCTCAGATTACTGTAAATGAAAAAGTCACTTACTTAGGAATATTTAAAAAGAAAAGTCAAGCAAAAAACGCCTATAACAAGGCTGCTAAAAAGTTTTTCGGTGAGTTTGCAAGATTAAATTATTAGAACTATGATGTACTTTGGAATTTTTACAACAGGATATATTATCGGAGTGATGTTTACTTTATGGGTAGTTAGCGGATTGAAAGGGAGTGATTAAAATGAAAAAAATGGAATGGTTAAAAATAGTCGGGTGGTTTGGAATGACATTGATGTTTTTGGCATCAATAGCAACTGGAGATTTTGTGTCTTATTTATTACAAGGAATTTTCTTATTAGTAGTGTTATTGCACTCATATAAGAAAACACAGGCTAGAACAATTATTTTAGTAGGATCATTACTACTGCTTTTGATAAGAATGGTTACTTATTCAGGGGCAATAGATTTAGTAGATATAGCCCTATGGGGCTTAACATTCTACTTTACGCTTTAATTAAAAGGTAGCCTTGATAGCAGGGCTACCTTTTAAACCAAAATAACTGCCTATGCGAAAGTATGAAAAAATTATCTATAGTTATAACAAGAGAGATAGTGATATAATATACGAAATGACTGCTCACGCCATTGCAAACAAGTTAATAAAATGCTTTGATAATGGAAACAAACTTCTAATATGCGGTAATGGTGGATCAGCAGCAGAAGCCCAACATATGTCAGGTGAGCTTATAAGCAAACTCTATGTTTGGAGGAAAGCACTTCCAGCCATTTCACTTACAACAGACACTTCAATAATAACTGCTATTGGAAATGATTTAGGCTTTGATAATGTATTTTCAAGACAAGTAGAAGCACTGGGTAAAAAAGGAGATGTTCTATTAGTTTTAAGCACTTCTGGAAAATCTGTTAATTGTTTAAATGCAATTGATGTAGCTTATGAAAAAGGTCTTGAAGTTATTGATTTTCCAAGAGAGGGCGGAAACACACCTGAAATACAGGAAAGACAATTAAAACTAATTCACGATGTTTGTAACATAGTTGAACAGCATTACGTATGAAAATAATATCACAAGCTCCTACGAGAATAAGTTTGTTTGGCGGTGGAACTGACGTAAATCCTTATGCTTCTACTTATGGTGGAGTAGTTTTTAATATGGCTATAAATATAAGACAGCATATTGAACTTACTGACTCTAGTAATGAGTGGATAATGCCTCAGTTGGCAGTTAGTGGGTTTTATATACCATTCTTTGAAAAGTTTAAAGTTCATACATTATTGGGAATGAAAGCTGTTAGTGATAGTGTAATTGAATCAGGGTTAGGATCTTCAGCTTCAGCAGCAGTTGCTTTAATAGGGGCTTTAGCTAAATTCAAAAAAGTAAAACTTACTAAACAAGAGATAGCTGAAATGGCTTGGGATATTGAGGTTAATAAATTGGGTATGTATAGTGGAAAGCAAGATCAATACGCAGCTGTTTATGGTGGTATTAATCTTATGGAGTTTAAAGATAAAGTTACTGTTACTCAACTCTCACCAGCATTTGTAGATTTTATGATTCCTTACATGATCTTATTTCATACAGGTAACAATAGAAAATCAAGCAAAATACAAGACGGTTTTAAAGAGCTGTCCGAAAACCAAATATTAGCTTTAGACGAAATTAAGAAAGTAACGTTTGAAGGTATAGATGCTGTATCTAACAAAGATATAGATAGGGTTGGCAGGCTACTTGATTTTATGTGGGATTTAAAGAAAAAATCTAACAAAGGTGTAAGTAATGACAAGATAGATAAAATATACAAAGAGGGTATATCAACTGGGGCTTATGGCGGAAAGATACTTGGTGCTGGTGGTGGTGGGCATATTATATTTATTTGTCCTCCAGCTAAACAAAGTAAACTAAAAGAAAAAATGTTAAAGATGGGTTGTACTTGGAAGGATTTTTCCATAGATTACAACGGCTTAGAAACGAGGGTTATATGAAAGCAATAATATTAGCAGCAGGATATGGTACAAGATTGAAACCTCTTACAGATGATTTACCAAAGCCTATGATTAAAATTAACGGTAGACCTGTATTGGAACATATAGCAAACAACCTTAATTACTTTGGAATATATGATATTGTAGTTAATACTCACTACCTACCTGAAAAGATAATGAAATACTTCGGAACACGTTTTTTATATAGTTACGAGCCTAAACTATTGGGAGAGGAAGGGACTATTGAAAGCCTTAAATATTGGTTAGCTGATGATTGGTGTGTAGTTTGCAACGGAGATACCTTATCCAATGTTAATGTATTAGATATGATGAGAATATCAGATGGTATGAATATAAAATACATGGATAATGGAGTTTATGCTGGAACTAGAATATTAGAGCCAGGTTATTTATTGGGAGATAGGAAGTCAGCCAGTTTTGAGTCTAAAGATTGTTTTTGGATAGATATAGGTACGTTTAAGGGGTTAGAAAGGGCGGTAAAAGAATATGAAGAAATTAGTAAAATGTCCTAATTGTGAGTTAAACGGAAAATCTCAAGTCTTAGGAGAAATAAACGAGAATGGGGATTTTGTTGTATTAAGATTTCACAAAGGTTCGACAATAATATCAGGAGAAAATTTGAAAGTAACTTGTGGTGGTTGTGGTGAAGTAGTTTATAGAAAGGAGGTGCAAAATGAACAAAATAGGAGTATCGGGATCCCATGGATTCATAGGCAAACATTTATGCAAGTTGTTGGCACACTATGAGGAATTGGGAAGAGATGGTAAGTTTCCAGATAATATTAAGTTAATTTTTGATCTTGCAGCGTATGGTAACTTAGCTGGACACAAAGGTTTACCTGATGATATTTACGAAGCAAATACACAAAGAGTTTCTAAAATACTGACACAAATAATTAAGAGTAAAAAAGACGTTAAGTTTATTTATATGTCAACGAGTTCAGTAGCACTTCCTTATCAGACATTCTATTCAGCAAGTAAATTAGCTACTGAGGAAATGATTAAGATAGCTGTAAGAGATTATGGAATTAAGGCTGTTATTATAAGACCTTATACAATAATTGGACCAGGTGAACATATGGAACACTTGATACCTACAATTATAAATTCATGTATAAATGGAAAAGAAATGCCTTTTGTAGAAAACCCAGTGCATGATTTTATTGATGTTAGGGACTTTGTGAAAGCACTAGTCTTAATATCTAAAAAGGCACAGTTCAAGGGAGAGATTTATGAAATAGGATCAGGTAAACAAACGACAAACAAAAAGATTTTAAGTATTGCTGAAAAAACAATAAATTGGAAAGCAAATACAAAGTTAGTAAAAAGCGTTAGAAAATACGACACTGACAAATGGAGAGCTAATACTTATAGAATTAAAAAGCTAGGTTGGAAGCCTGAGATTAGTCTTAGTAAAAGCATTCATGATATGGTTGAGTATTTCTTACCGCTATGACATTAAAGAAAAGAATAATTGACTTAAGTTATAAGCACAAACTATCCCATATAGGAAGTTGTTTAACTGCTATTAATTTAATTGACGCTGTATATGCAGTCAAAAACGATGATGAAAAGTTTATATTATCTTCAGGACATGCAGCACTAGCTTTATATGTAATACTAGAAAAGTATAAAAACATAGACGCTGAGTTTTTGCTTAACTTCTCAGGTGTTCACCCAGACAGATATAACACAATGACTAGTTCAGGATCAGCTATTGACTGCTCAACAGGCAGCTTGGGACAGGGCTTACCTATTGCGGTAGGAATGGCTCTTGCTGACAGAAATAAGAGAGTGTTTTGTTTAATAAGTGATGGTGAGTGTAGTGAGGGATCTGTGTGGGAGGCACTACGTATTGCTTATGAGAACAAACTAAAAAACTTAGTAGTATTGGTTAATGTTAATGGATATGGAGCTTACAAAAAGATAGATGGTGAGGACTTGTTCGAAAGGTTTAAGAGTTTTGGCTGGATAGTGGACATTTCAAGCGATATATTAAAACACATTAAAAGGTGTATATCACAAAACGTTCAAGTTCCTACTGTTGTATTTGTAAGGACTGATGTTGAACAATACCCTTTCCTTGATGGGATTGGGGCTCATTACTGTACTATAACTGATGAAGACTATGAAAAAATATAATTCACAAAGAGGCTGGTTTGCTTATGAGCTTTATCAACAAATGAAAAGCAACAAAGATATATGGTTAATAACTGGGGATTTAGGTTATGGAATGTTTGATACCATAAAAAAGAATATACCTGAAAGATTTATAAACTGTGGAGCTGCTGAACAAGCTATGATGGGTGTTGCTGTAGGTTTAGCTATGGAAGGCAAGATACCATTTGTTTATTCAATAACTCCTTTTCTCTTATACAGGCCTTTTGAAACTATTAGAAACTACATAAATAGAGAGTTAATACCAGTCAAAATGATAGGTGGAGGTAGAGATCAAGATTATTTACACGATGGTTTTTCTCACTGGTCAGAAGAGGACAGATATATAATGAAGTTGTTTAACGGTATAAAATCATATTGGCCTGAAACAATGGAAGAGATACCTGATCTAGTTAGAGCTATGATTAAAACCAAAAAACCATATTATGTAAATTTGCGTAGGTAGTCAAATTATGATAATATGGTTATATGAGAAACAAAAAAGGTCAGTTTGTTAAAGGCAATACTTACGTTATGAGCGAGGAACATAAAAATAAGATTGCCATTTCTAAGTTAGGAAAGAGTAGGCCTGCTTGGGTAAAGAAAAAAATTAGCGAAGCGAAAAAGGGTAAATATCTTGGGGAAGATGCTTGTAATTGGAGGGGTGGAAGAATTTTTACTAGTAATGGTTATGTTTTTGTTTATTCACCGAACCATCCGAATAAAACAGCTGATGGTTATGTATTAGAACATAGGTTGGTTATGGAAGATAAAATAGGAAGATTTTTAGAAAAAGATGAGGTGGTTCACCATATAAACCACAATGTATCAGATAACAGAATATTAAATTTAATGTTAATAAACAAAGCAAAACACAACACAATCCACCATAAGGGAAATAGTATGTCCGCAATCAAAGGATGGGTTACAAAAAGAAAAATAAAAAGATGAATATAGCGATTGATTTTGACGGTGTTATATGTAAAAGAGAAGGAATACCTACTGACAGAGATTGGGAGGATAAACCTATGGATGGAGCTTTGGACGCAATTAAACTCTTACTCAAACAAGGACATAAAGTGTGGGTATTTACCTCAAATCCAGAACTTAATGAAGTAGAAAAATGGTTAAAGTTTTGGTTATTTCCTGAACTTGAAGTAACTAATATTAAAAAACCTGCTAATATTTATATAGATGATAGAGCAATAAGATTCACTAACTGGCAGGATATGAGAAAATATTTTTGCTAGACTATTGATAAATTTGACAAAAAAGTATAATATATTATTACCGATAAATATAATCGGCAGTCGTAGTGAACTAGAAGACACGAAATAAGTGTCTTTTTTTTATGACAAGCAAAACAAAAAACAAAGTAGGGAGACCTACCAAATATACTCCAGAGATAATTATTGAATTAAATAAATATCTTGCAGAAGCAATACCAGAAAATATGAAGATTCCAACTGTTGAGGGAATAGCCCTTAAACTTGGTATAAACAAAGATACTCTTTATGAATGGGCAAAAGTACATCCAGAATTTTCCGACGCTTTGGAAATACTAAAAATGAAACAGAAAGAAGCATTAACAGAAATAGGTATATTCGGAGGTAAAGAAATAAACTCTACAATCGTCTCTCTTCTTCTTAAAGTGAATCACGATATGATAGAAACAGAGAGAAAAGAATTGGTTGGAAAAGGTGGAGAAGAAATAAATATAAACATAATAGAAGATAAAAAAAATGAATAAATGGACTTTAACCTTGCAATCCAGAACTTTCCTAAACAGCAGATTATCTTTGATTCGAAAGCACGTTACAAAATTGTTTCTAAAGGTAGGCGTTTTGGATTAACCAAAGGTGCATCTAATGATTTTATTAGAGCTGCATTTAAAAAAGAGTTCAAAAGAGGTTTATGGGTTGATACAGTAAACGCAAATATAGAGAGATATGTAGAAAGATATTTTCTACCGCACCTTAAAAAGTTGCCGACAAGTATGTGGAACTGGAGAAAACAGGCAAAGATACTTGAAATGAGAGATTCCTATATTGATTTCAGGTCATCAGACAGACCAGAAAATATAGAAGGTTTTGGCTACGATAAACTATTTATAAACGAAGCAGGTATTGTACTAAAAGATGAATATCTTTGGAACAATGCTATAAAGCCAATGCTTTGGGATTATCAACCAAGTTGTGTTATTGGAGGAACTCCTAAAGGAATGGGGGTATTCAACACTCTTGCAGAGTTTGGTAAAGATAAAGATAAACCAGAATACGAGTTTTTTCATTTTACAAGTTTTGACAATCCATATTTACAACTTGATTTACTCAAGGAAGATATGGCTAATATGCCAGAGAGAGTAGTTCAACAGGAAATATACGCACAGTTTTTAGCAGATACAGGAGTGGTATTTAGAGAGGTATCACTAATAGCTGATGCTCTACCTGAAAAGCCTAAAGATAATCACGTTTATGTAATGGGAGTTGATTTAGCTAAGGTTACAGATTACACAGTTATTACAGTTTACGACAGAGACAATAATAAACAGGTATATCAAGACAGATTTAATAAATTAGAATGGCCATTTCAGCAAGCAAAAATTAAGTCTATCTCGGATCATTATAATAAAGCCTTAGTTGTTTTAGATGCAACTGGATTAGGCGATCCCGTAGCAGATGCCTTAACTAGAGCTGGAGTACCAATAAAACCAGTTAAATTTTCAAATCCAGTAAAGAAGGAACTAATTGAGAAGTTGGCAATTTATATAGAACAAAGGTACATTCACATGTTAAATATAGAAGATACTATTAAAGAGTTTAATAACTTTACCTACGATGTAAGTTCATCAGGTAGGATAATGTATCAAGCCCCACAGGGTTTTAATGACGATATTGTGATGGCACACGCTCTCGCTATATCATCATTGAACCCCTTACATAAGGGAGTTAAAGAAAAACCAAAAACAGAAATACAAAAAGCCTATGAGCAAGCAAAAACAGCTTACACAGAAGAGGATGACCTCCTCGCAGAGTTCGACGACTCAGGGTACTGAGTTAAAGACCGCATATAAAGACGGCCGATGTGTCTTTTGTGGTGGACATGAATGTAACGACAAAAATCCTTGCAAATGGAGAAAGGATTTAGCTAAGATGGGTTCAAATGATGAGTTTGCTTTAAATTCAGCACTTGAGCATGTTCAAGACTTATTAGAAAGAACTACTGTACCATTTATATTATTGGGTGATGTAGTTGAGGGAATAGTTAAACACAATAGTTTAGCAGGTGTTAAAAAGATTGAGATAGGTATTGAGCAGAAGTATTTAATACCTGAAGTATTATCAACTATAAAGACGCTTATGGGAGATATAAAAACAGAGAAAGGGTTCGGCTACCTTTTTGACAAAATCCCCGTAGAGATTAAAATTATAAAGAGAAAGTACGCTTTTTTTAAGAATCCAGATATGATCATTTATAGGTTACAGGATTATAGAATCCCTAACCCAGTCGATGATTATCTGAAAGCGAGGTGGATAGTAAGATGATATGGGCATTAACAATAATTATAATCGGTTTAATAGGCTTAATAGCTTGGGAGAAATATCAAGGTAGAAAAGAAAGAGCCAAGTTAATAAATGCACTTATAGGTAAAAACGCACAAGAGATAGCAAGTCTAGAGTTAGCTGATAATACAAAAATAGAATCAAAGCCAGTAGATACTGGTTTAATTTATCCTCAGGAAAGCGGAAACATAACAGATGAGCAGTTCGACAAAGTAATAGACGAAACAAATGGCTGAATTTAAAAAGATACGAGAATATCAAACAAGTAAAATACCGTCTCTAAGTATAGGACAAGCGGTAGATGAGATAATGACGGCTGATGTTAGTCAAAGAAAAGGTTTCGAGAGACGATGGTACGATAACAACTTCTTTGATGATGGTTACCATTTTAGGTATTTATCAAGAACACAAAACAAGATTGTTGATTTAACTGAACGACAGAATATATGGGCTCCAATTCGTGCAATACCTAAAGCCTCAAGGCAAATAAGAGGTGTTGCTAACTTATTAGTAAGTAGAGACTTCACTCCAACTATATATCCTGAAAGAATATCTAAATCACAATACCCAGGTCAACAAGGTATAGATCCTCAAACAGGGCAACCAAGTATGCAAGAAAACCCTGAATATAAAATGGCACTAGAGGAAGCAAAAAGAATTGCTAAGGCTTCAGGACACTGGCTAGAAGAGGAAATGAAAGACAAGGATATAGTTGAGACAATAGCCTACATGGTTATATTAGCTTCTAAACACTCAGTTTCATATCTTAAAGTATGGCCTGATGCTAGAGAACAAAAGATTAAAATAGCAGTTAAAGACGCATTTGAAATATACTTAGCAGGTAATGTACTTGAAATTGAAGACTCTCCACATTTAATAGACGCTGTACCTAAATATATAAGTGAGATTAAATCAAACCCTGATTTTGATGAGGAACAGTTGGCTAAGATTAACCCTGACAATAAACAAGCATCAAGTGAAATTAAGAACGCTTACATGACAACTAGGTTTGGTAGAGAAACAGTAGCCGATTCAAGTGCAACACTTATTCAAAAAGAATCATTTATTAAAGAGTATTTGGACGATGACAATATGGAGAGAATTAGAGAGCAAAACGATAAAGAAGCTGAAGATATATTATCTAAGAGAAGGAAGGGAGATATAGTAATAAGACACTCATTTACTGCTGGCAAAATAACATTGTACGACAAATACACAGCACTACCTAAATATCCTTATGTAGACTTCAGATTTGAGCCAGGACCAATATACCAAGTTCCTCTAATTGAAAGATTTATACCTGCAAACAAATCACTAGATATGTTAGTTTCAAGAGGCGAAAGAATAGCTCACACAATGGTTGTAGGTACTTGGTTAAAATCTAAAGGACAAACATTTAATATAACTAACCAAGCAGGTGGACAGGTTATTGAATATGAAGGTGTACCACCAACTCAAGGACAGATGGCAAACATACCAACATTCTTCTTTGACCTTATTGGGTTTATGCAGTCTTTAATAGAAGAACAGGGAGTATCAACTTCAACCTTAGGTAAACTACCAAAAGGTGTTAAGGGAGAGGGAGCAATAGAGTCAATTAAAGAAAGTGAATACGCCAACCTTGTTATAGCAGATAGAAGATTAAAACAAACCCTAAAGAGAATAGCTCAAAAGTTCTTAGATATAGCAGATGACTACTTCGTACAGCCTAAGACAGTTTACTATCTTGAAAAAGGTGAACCACAATATTTTGATGTTATAGGTGGAACAGCAGCAAAGAAAAGAGAAGAGTTGGGAATTGAAACTCCTAATGAAGTAGTACCTCTTAAAAAGGATTATAAAGTAGATATAGAAATATCATCAGCACCTGCATATACCAAACAAGGACAGAGGGAAGTATTAAACAGCCTTATAGACAAGATGACAGTATTAGCACAGCAAGGGTTAATACCTCCAGAAGCTGTTAAAGTTGTAATACAACAGTTCTTAGAGACCTTCCAATTTGGAGCAACAGCAGAGTTTATGGAAGCTATGGAAGAGTTCGGACAAATGGGTAATATGGAACAGAATCAAATAGACGCAATTAAAGTAGCACTTATGGAAGTATTTAAGGATCTAAAAGGAAGTGAAATGTTCCCAGATCAAAAGACTAGAATTGAAGAGAGTAAAGTTGCAGCACTTGAAGTTGTTAAAGACACAGGCGGATCACAACCTCAACAAGCAGAAAAAGCACCAAGCAGGTCAATATCATTTAAAGACTTACCAGCAGAAGGTAAACAACAACTAGCAGCACAGGCTGGAATACAATTATCACCTGAAGCGGTTAATCAACAGGACCAAATGGAAATTGCTAAACTGGCTATATCAGACAAAGGAAAAGTCGGAGAAAAGTCAACCAATAATGATAAAGGCTCAGAAAATTGACAGTAGTTTAAAAATTAAGTAAAATTATCCCAATAGCAAATATAGCTATCAAGTAGACAAATGAGGAGGTCGACACTAGTCGGCCTTTTTTATTGGCCGAGAGACTGGAATCACTCTTACAAGTTGATTCAGGAAGGAGGTGAATATTATGGCAGACGATATAAAAGATAATACAGAAGTTGAACCTGACGAACAGGAACTAGAAAAAACAGACGAAGTTGGGAAGATAAAATTGGGTGAGGAAGAATACACTCAAGAAGATCTTAACAGCTTAGTAGGTTTGGGAAAGATAGCCAAGGAAGCAGAGGAAAAATACAACGTTAAAATCGAAGGTATTTGGCCAAAGTTTCAACAAACTATCAACGAAAACGTAGATTTTAGAAAACAGAGAGAACAAGAGGAAAAAGCAAAGGAAGAAGATACCTTAACCCAAAAGGCTAGTACTGATCAGGATTTAACAGAAGAAGAACAATTAAAGCTCGCATCTTTAAAATTAAAAGAATTAGGCTTTGTTAGCAGAGAAGACGTTATGGGCGAAGTTAACAATATCATAGCTGGTAAGCAATTACTTAGTGAAGTTGATAACTTAGTCAAAACACAAGCAGAAGCTGGCAACCCTAAAACAAGTTCAGAAGAACTTTTAAGTTATATGGAAGCTAACGGAATTAAAAATCCAGTAGCAGCTTATAAGTTAAAGTTCGAAGATGAACTAGATCAGATTAAAGAGAAAAAGATTGGAGGTATCAAAAAAGATAACTTCGTAACCGAGGAAGCTGGTTCAGGGAATAAAATCCCTCAACAGAAGCCTATTACGAGAAACAATCTAACCGAGGCTTTATCAGAGGTTCTCAATCAAAATTCTTAAGTTGGCTATTAGATTTGTAGTCTATTAGATATGAAAGGAGGTGAAAATTTATGGCATTACAATTAAGCGATGTTACGGCAGCCCTTAAAGAGGTTGTTTTACCTTATGTCAGAGATAACTTTCCAAAAGATAAGATCTTAGTCGATCAGATGAAGAGGAACGCAGGAGTTACTTTTATGAATGATGAATTCATAGCTCCCGTTTGGACTTCCCGACACGGAGGGGTATCAAACTTGGCAGATGACGGTAATTCAGTCATTTCTTCAAGTGGTAGAAGTACGAGTAGAGGTACTGTGTCAGTAAAAATTCCAGTAGGTGCGTTCGATATATCTAAATTAGTAATCGATGCGACCAAAACCGTGAAGGGAGCTGTTGAGAATATGCTCAACGCTCAAGCACAAACTCTTTCGTCAGATTTCGGGCGACACATCAACCGTATGATGTACGGTGACGGACATGGAGTCGTAGCTCAAGCCAGAGAATCTGGAGGTTCAGCAGGTGCAGCAACAGCAGCTATCGAAGCTGTAGGTGCAGGCACAGGCCCAGACGATGGCAGAGTAGAGGACATGTACGGGACTATCAATGGAGATATTGCCCCAGCAAAGTATGTATTCGCAGGTCAAATCTTGGGAGTAGGTACAGGTGGAGCAGCAAACGGTACAGTTTCTTCAGTTACAGGCACATCTATTGTCTTTACAGGCAATACAGCCATAGCTGCAAGCGACTCTATCTATCTAGAAGATGGTTCTTTGGAAGGTGCAGGAACTTCTGAGTTCGATGGACTCAAAGGAGCACTTTCTTCAAGCACAGGTTCATCAACATACGCGGGACTAGCAAGAACAGTAGCTGGGTGGGCTCCTCAATTTGGTTCTGCATCAGAGGCTTTGACCTTAAGCAGAATGGAGGATTCATACTTAGCAGCAAGAGAATACGCTCAAGCGGGCGACACTTTTGTTATTATTGTTAATAAATCTTTGTTCAAAAAATATGGAGACATATTAACTGCTATGAGAAGAACAGTCGATAAGGCTGATTTACTCGGTGGTTTCAAAGGTTTAGAGTTCGCGGCAGGTGATGGAAGCGTTGGCGTATTCCTAGACTATGATTGTCCAGACGGAGCAGTATTCATTTTGGATATGGACTCTTGGACATTGTGTCAAGTGAACGACGTTAACTGGCTCGAGGATCCAAGTGGTGGAGGACTTTTGAGACTTCAAAATACTCTTACCTATCAAGCAGTTATGCACTGGTTTGCAAACATGTTATGTTTGGCACCAGCAGCTAACGGGCATGAGACTCGAAAGACAGATTAAAACGGTGTAGGTCGGCCTATACATCGATGAGAGGTCATCAAAGCAGAACAAGATAAGCAGCGAAAAACCTCAGAATAGGCCGAAACGACGGGGAAAGGAATTACTGAGTTCGACTCTCAGCCCCATCGCACAATGGATAAAATTACAAAACCAGACTGGAAGTATGTTAGGGTAGATCCAGATCCCAATTTTAACCCTGCACATAACCGTAAAGTTATGGACGAGGTAATTAGGGAAACTGATTTATTGGCTAGAAAGAAACAAAGGGAATTCCAAGAAGGTGTTGGAGAAAGATCGGCAGCTTTAGCACAGTTTATATCGGCAGTTAATTTAGGAGGTAAACATGAGGCAGCTGAAAAATACTTTGGTAAGAAATTTCTTAAGCACTTAACAGGAGACGACAAAACAGCCGAGAAACAGTCTAAAGATGGTTTAACAGTTGTCGACAAAAAAGGTAAAGTCGTGAGGAAACCTTACGAAGTTACCGTCAAAGATTGAATTTTATATACATCGGGTAGGGTTGCTGGCATTGACTCAGCGATGTTTGATTATGGAAATGCCTTAAGAGGGGGTGAAAATTATGTCATTAAAAAGAGCTATACCAGGACTTAGATTCGATTTAAGTTCAAACGCAATTACTCCTGATGAGCAGGATGCTTATACTGTGTATTCAGTTATTTTTCCTAATGCTAATGAAAAGTTTTTAGGAACTACAGCAGTAACAGGTACATCAACAGCACAAGCAATAGTATTTGATAATATATTATTGGACTACCCTAGAAATCTAGAGTGTGTTCATTTAGGAACTCATGGACACATGAATGGTACTTTTGTTATTAACGGATTTGATCAGTTTGGCAACGCCATTACTGAAAACTTCGCTATAGCAGATGCAACTAATGGAGGTACAACAGCTGGTACTAAAGTTTTCTCTTCAGTTAGAAGTGGAACTTTCACACCAGGTACAGCCGTTGGAAACGGAACACCTAAAATTGGTGTTGGTACTTCAGGAACAACCTGTTTATTCGGACTTCCTTGTAAAATAGGAGCAGCAACTGATGTAAAGATGCTAACCTTTGCAGCAGGAACAGGGGCAGCAGCAGTAGCGGGTGGAACTATAGCAGCATTCGTAAATACAGGAATGCACGCAATAGCATCGCCTTTCGATTTAGCAGGTACAACAGTAATTCAAGCGTGGGTTAAATCAACCTACAATAATGAAGAAGCAGTACAGGCTAATATGAGTCAACAAGTTTAAATTAGGTATTGATTACTTAAAATAAAATTGTTAAAATTGGGGCTAGATCAAAGAATTGGGCTTTATCTAGCCCCTACCCAATATGAAAGCTATATTTTTTGAAGGAGAAATACAGGACAACTACCTAGGACATATAATGGCTGAGGTATATAAGGAGCAACTATACGCTCCTTTTTTAGTGGGAAAAAAAGATTTAACTATATTAGATATAGGAGCTAACGTTGGTGTAACTGCACTATACTTTTCAGACTTTGGTAAAGTTTTTTCAGTAGAGCCAGCTAAAGAGCATTTTAAATGTCTATCAGAAATGGTTAAGTATAACAAGCTAGAAGATAAAATAACTCCAATAAACAAAGCACTATTTATAGACTCAAACAAATTACCCTTTTACCACAATAAGAATAGAACTATGTATAGTTTACATTCAGCAGTTAATGACAACTCAAGTGAGCCTGAAATGGTTGATTGTATTAGGTTAGACGATCTTATGAAAGAGTTTAAAATCGATAATGTAGATATGATGAAGTTAGACGTTGAGGGTAGTGAAGTTGAAATAATATCTAGCGATGGGTTTAAAAACGTAGCAGATAAAATAAAACTTATTATAATTGAAAGACACGCTTGGTCAGGCAGAAACCCTAACCAATTAGTTGATGCTCTTAAAATGAGAGGATTCTTTGTCGAACCTATTCCAGCCGAAGCAGATATTGTTGTTGCACGAAGATGAGTAACGTTCTTGAGTTATACCAGAAAGTTTTAAATGATAAAGGAATATTTACTAATGAGATATTTAAAGATGAGGTATATTCTGTTGGTATAGATAAAAAGGTTATAGTTGATTTAGGAGCGTATGAGGGAGAGTTCGGTTATTATTGTTATAACTTTGCAAGTAAAATTTATGCTATTGAGCCAGATATTAAACCTTTTGAAGTATTAAAGAAAAACGTAGAAGATTTTAAACTTGATAAATTTAGTATATTTAATATAGGTATTTCAGGTCAATCAGGCAGAAGAAAGTTTTCAGCACCAGGATCAGGAGCAAGTACATTTTATAGGGATTTAGGACACTTAACAGAAGTCGATACACTATCACTTGATGACTTTATTAAACAGAATGAAATTAAACACATTGATATTCTAAAGATTGATGTAGAGGGATCAGAGAATGAAATATTTAATGAGACTAGTAAGGAAACATTTAGTATAATAGACAAAATAGTCGGTGAAGCTCATATTAGTAGTGATATGGGTGGAATACTAGGAAAGCAAGGATTTAAAGTTCAGTTTTTTGAACATCAGACATTTTTAGCAACAAAATGATTAAACCATTACAAATTGTTAGTAAGTTTTATAAATATAGGATTATCTTTAACTTTATTAAATTTATGGACAATAGAGTGGCAAGACTGGCAAAGAAGAATAAGATTTTCAATATTATTGTTAGGTTTTTTGCTTCCCCTGCCATTTCCGTCAATATGGTGGATAAGAAGGTTTTTTTCTTTTTTCTTAACAAAACATATTTGACACTTGTTCATATCTCTATCAAAAACTTTTTTTCTATTACCTCCAAATCTCAGTTCTTGACCATATTCAATAATTCTATCTTTATTTTTTTGGTAATATTTTCTCCTCATAGCACGCCATTTTTCCAATTTAATAGGATCTTCTCTGACTTTTTGATAGGCACTTTTAATATTCAGAAGATTTTTTTCTCTGTTTTTAGAACGCCATTGTTTAGCCCATTTACGAGCGTATTCTCTTGCTTTTTCTTTGTTTACATATGGCATTGGTTCAATTATAATAAAGAAAGGATTTTATGTCAAAATTAATCCCTCTTCCAGGACATGTTTTAGTAGAACCTATAAAAGAGGACACAAAGTCTGGTGGCATTTATTTACCAGAAGATGCAAACGACAAGCCAAGCAAGGGGAAAGTTGTTGCAGTTTCTAAAGAAAGTCCTGTAACAGATGGTCAAATGGTTGTCTATAAAAAATGGACTAATCAGGAGGTAAAATTTGAAGGTAAAGAATATTTATTGGTTAAGTTTGATGAGTTACTTGGGATAATTGAATGAAACTGCCTAAAGAATTACTATTTGGAACTAAAGCAAGAAATAAATTATTAAAAGGTGTTAACCTAGTTGCAGAAGCTGTAGGTACTACACTAGGACCTAGAGGAAGAAATGTTGCTATAAACGATAGGTTTGCAACACCAGTCGTTCTTCACGATGGAGTATCAGTAGCAAAACAAGTAAACGTTAAAGACCAATTTGTTGATATGGGTGCTGAAATACTTAAAACAGCGGCAATTAGAACCAATGAGATAGCTGGAGACGGGACTACAACTGCTACTATATTAGGACAAGCCTTAATTAACGAGGCTTTTTCTGCAATAGCTTCAGGAGCAAATCCTATGGTTATCAAAAAACAAATTGAAGATACTATGGTCAAAGTCTTAGAGGAATTAAAGAAGTTAACCAAGAAAATAGAAACAGACGAAGAAATTGCACAGGTAGCCACAATATCATCAACTGATCCAAACATAGGTAAGCTAGTTGCTGAAACTATTAAAAAGGTTGGAAAAGACGGAATTATTACCACAGAGGAAGGAAATAAGGTTGAGACAGAAGTTGATTATAAACAAGGTATGGAGTTTGATAGAGGTTATTTATCTCCTTATTTTATAAATAACAAAGAAACAGAATCTTCAATAATGGAAAATCCGTACATTTTAATTACAGATAAAAAGATAAACCATCAATATGAGTTGGAGCCATTACTTAAAAAACTATATGAAAAGCAAATCCACAATTTGGTTATTATAGCTGGCGAGGTTGTAGAAGAGGGATTGGCAATACTTGTTCTTAACAAATTAAAAGGTGTATTTGATTTAGTAGCAATTCAAGCCCCATCATACGGAGCAAGGAGAATTGATGAGCTAGAGGATATAGCTACCTTAACTGGTGGCGTAGCAATTATAGGAGACAGTGGCAGAACACTAGAGAGTATTGAGATTGAAGAATTGGGTAGGGCTGAAAAGGTTACAGTTGATAGAGACAAAACGATTATATTAAACGGTAATGGAAACAAAGATGATATTAAAAAGAGGATAAATGATCTTAAGGGACAAATTAAAAACTCTAAGAATGATTTTGATACCGACACTAAAAAACAAAGACTAGCTAATCTTACATCAAGTGTTGCAGTTATAAATGTTGGCGGTGCTACTGAAGTTGAGGTTAAAGAGAAAAAAGAAAGGGTTATTGATGCTGTTAATGCAACTAAAGCTGCAATAGAAGAGGGAGTTGTTGCAGGTGGTCAAATGGCGTTGGTCAATATATCGAAAATGCCTTTCTGGGGCGACGTGAGCGATTTTGGGGCGACTATTCTTAGAAAAGCTCTAAGGATGCCTTTTAAACGTTTAATTGAAAATACAGGGTTAGACTATGCAGAAGTATGGGGAGAATTGTCAGATCAAAAATATCCTATGGGTATTGATGTAATAGATGGTAAAGTTAAAAACTTAATAGAAGCTGGCATTATAGATCCAGTTAAAGTTGAAAGGGTTGCCTTAGAAAATGCTGTGTCAGTAGCTACAATGTTAATGACCACAAATGTTTTAATAACGGAGATAATAGAAGATGAAAAATAAAGTAATAGCAGTATCAATAGCTGACGCTAACAATATGCAGTATTTTGAGAAAATGAAAAACTCTCTCAGGAAGTTTCACACTGAGGAAGAGTTGCCTTTAGCTTTAATAGGACCAGAACAGCTTAAAGAAAATCCAGATCCACAGTTGTTTTATAGAGCTACTCCAATTTTGGGTAAACAGTTCTTTGATTTGGGTTACGATACTGTTATTAAACTTGACGCAGATCAAGTAATTACTGGCAAACTAAACCACATTTGGGAAGGGGATTTTGACGTAGCGGTTGTTCAAAATAGTAACCCAAGAGAGGCTAAACTTTTTCCTGTTTCAGTTTGGGATATAGTGCCAGCAGTTTATGTAAACTGTGGGTTGGTTGTTATGAAAAGTAAGAAGTTTGTTCAAAACTGGATGAATTTATGTTTTTCACCACACTTTAATAACTACCAAATGAGGGAGCAGGATTTACTTAATATATTGGTTTATTATGGCGGTTATAACGTGAAGATGTTGGATAACTCAAATAAATGGCACGGTCTTATTCACAAAGGTTACTGGATAGATATGAAATTAAAAGATGATAAACTTATACTACCTAAAAACGAAGAGTGGCCTACTGATGAAGATAAAGAAATAGTATGTATTCATTGGGCAGGCGGAAATACACCTAATAAAATGAATTTCAATACAGCGTTTAAGGAGGACGTAGCGAAATGGCTAAACAAACTAACAAAGTAAAAGATAGGAGAATGAAGATAATTTGGAGTTCTAACTCCCATTGGAGCAATAGTGGGTATGGAATATTTACTAGGGACATTATATTTAGGTTACGTGATGATGGTTGGCCAGTAGCTGAGGTTGCTTTCTTTGGGCTTGATGGAAATCCTATAAATGTAGATGGAATTAAAGTTTATCCAAGAATGGGAGACGCTTATGGATCAGACGCTCTTTATCACTCAGCAGTTGATTTTGGTGCCAATGTTGCTTTTAGTATGCAGGATATAGGTTTCATTCAGCCACCATTTTTAGACGCTTTGTTTAAAAAGAATATTAAGTGGATTCCTTATATGCCAATAGACCAAGAACCTGTACCAAGTACAATTCTTGAAAAATTAAACTATGCTTACAAAATAATTACTTTCTCAAACTTTGGTCAAACAGCGTTAGAGAAAAATGGATATGCTTCAACAATGATACACGAGGGAGTTGATACCAACATATTTAAACCTATGGATAAAATAGCTTGCAGAAAAGAGTTAGGAGTACCTGAGGGAGAGTTTTTATTTACTATGGTTGCAGCTAATAAAGAAAACCCACCACGCAAAGGGTTTCAAGAAGTGTTGGAAGCATTTAAACTATTTTTAGCTAATCACCCGAATGCTTCTATTTTGTTTCATACACAACAAGTGGCTCCTGGCAATTTTCCTATATCTGATTATGCTAAATATTTAGGTATAGCAAACAAGATTTTATTTATAGACCAATACAGAGCAACTCACTTTTCAGGATCTGAACAGGTAGCTAAAGAAATGAACGCTTGCGATGTTTACTTACAGCCATCAATGACGGAAGGATTCGGACTTACAGCGGTTGAAGCCCAATCTTGTGGTAAACCTGTAATCGTTAATAATTGTCATTCGATGCCAGAGTTGGTTATACCAGATAAAACAGGTGAAATATGCGATACTAATTATGCTTGGTGGAGACATCAAAATGGGTATGTTTATACAGCCAGTGTCACATCTTTACACGAGAAAATGGAGAAGTTGTTTAACAAGTTAAGTAAACCAAATACAATAGCTAAAGATTGTAGAAATCATATTTTGACAGATTTGAACATCGATAGTATATTTAAGAATCAGTGGGTGCCCTATTTAGAGGAATTACAAAAAGAATTGCTCGGGGAACCACAGGAAGAGAAACACTCTTCCACAAGATGAGCTGACATATAGAGCAGCCGATCGTAGAAAACTAGAAGTCCACGAAAGTGGATTTTTTGTTTAGGGGGTGAAATAAATGGCGGACAAAGCATATAACGTAGAATCATTTAAAGGCACAATAACTATTCCAGCATCTGATACTGTTTCGACTGGAACTCAAACTATTGGGAACGTTAATGGTGTAACAAAGACAATATTTTTAACAACTCCTAATATGGAAGATACAGATTCAACAGCTATGACAATAGTTAACTCTTCTGGTGCAACATTTTTTAATTCAGGAACAAAGGCAGAAAGTGCAACTTCCGTAATTGGAAGTGAGGTTGGAATAGTGCTTGGAGATCAAATAATAATGACAGCAGAGGGAACTCAATCAGCAGCTAAAGCAGTAGCATTTGATATTAGGTATTTAACTTAAATGAGCAACGTTATAGATGTAAAACCTAAAATAGGGATTGTTAAAGAAAACAAACCCAAAATAATGGTTTTAGATATTAAACCGTCATTGTCTATTATAGGTAAAGAGCAAACAACCTATACAGATCACGTTATGGCCTATAAAGGTCAAACAATGGGGCTTTTATTAGCATTAACATATCCTGTTGATACAGTATTAGGAGAAACAGCTAGATTATAAAAATGGCAGTCAAAATTACACAAGGAACAGAGACAAATATAAAATCTACGACAGATGGCGTAAATGGAGAAATCCAGCACGTCAGAAATGATGGTGGAACTATAGTTGAGATTACTTCACTAGGAACGGCTGTTGGTTTAGGATCAATATCAAATATAGGAACAATAAAAGAAGTTTCTAATGCTGGTACAAATGTCAATATTGTTACAGGAACAGTTGATTCTATTGGAACAGTTGATGAAATTACAAATCTTGTATCTGGAACTTTAGATGAGATTTTAAATGTTGGTACTCTTGGAAGTATTGTTAATATAGCAGCAATACACAATGCTGGAACAGTGTCTGCTTTGCCTACTCTTAATTTAACAACTGGTACAATTACAACAGGATCTATTGGAAATGTAGCTATGCTTCATGCAGGAACAATAGATGAAGTTACAACAGTTGGAGCTTTACCTGACCCTCTCGGTTCAGTTGTAGTAACTGCTGGTACAGTAGAAACAACACTTGGAGATTTGGTTGGTGGCACCATAGATTTAGTAACTAGACTTGGTAATATAGGAACAATTGAATCAGGAACAGTAACAACTTCACTAGCACTAGATACAGGCACAATCTCAACTATTGCAGCTGGTACTCAAAACACTCTTGGTACTGTTGGTACAGTTATAGGTATTGGAACATTAACTGATTTAGGATCAATAGGAACAATAGCTGGACTTGGTGGTGTAGTACAAGTTGAAGGAACTGTTTCAACAGGTGGTGCAGGAACTCAACCAGTTAGCTTCACAAATGATCCTCTTGGTAGCGTTGTGGTTACTGCTGGAACTGTAGATACTACTTTAGTTTTAGATTCGGGTACTATATCTCAAGTTCAGGCTGGAACTTTAGAAGATGTAACTATAACTGCATTACCAGATCCTTTAGGTTCAGTAGTAGTTACAGCAGGAACTTTTGTAGCAGGAGATACAGCAGGTGGAACTCTTGACCTTATTACAGGAGTTGGAACTTTAGGTTCTATTTCAAATATAGCAGTAGTTCATAATGCTGGAACAGTAGCAGCACTTCCAACTTTAAACGTTACTACAGGAACGTTAACTACTGGATCAATATCAAATATAGAAATGCTTCACGCTGGTACTATAGATAATATAGCTAATTTGGCAAAAGGTACAATAACTACACTTGGTACTTTACCAGGAGTCGGAGTATTAACTTCTTTAACTTCACAATCAGCAGGAACTTTAAACACTTTAGGAACAGTAGGAGTAGTTAATAATATAGTTACAGGAACTCTTGCATCTGTATCACTTAATCCTAAATATACAGGAAGCCAGATTTTAATTTCACACGCAGTCGGAACTACAGGTGGAACAGTTGTTGGAACATTATCAGCAGCATCAGGAGCAGGTACTTATCATTATGTTTCTGGTCTTCAAATTGTAGTTGGGGCAGGAACAACAGATGTATTCTTAGGATTTGGAACTACTACTACTGGTGGCTCTGTTCTTGCTAGAGGTATCTTTACGCCAAGCGGAGGTATTATGAGGAACTTCACTTTTCCAGTAAGAAGTGTAGGCACAAATTCAGAAATTTGCTACATTATTGCAGGTGCAGGAACAGTTTCAATAGCTGTTGATTACTGGAAGGGTGTTTAAAATGAAAACTGATAAAGAACTTCTAATTGAAGTCAGAAACAAAGTAGCTGGTAGAATTATGGAAAATAAAGCCAATATCTCTTATTGGCAATTTGTAGTTCAACACGCAAAACACGACTCTCAAGAAATAATTGATGCCCGTAAATTCGTTGAGGCAAACGATGGCAACGTAAAAAAGGACATTTTGTATTTGAAGTGTATTGACTTGATGCTTAAAAAGGAGAAAAAATGAGCAAAGAAACTAAAATACTTAAGATTCTTATGAAATATCTTTATCCCACCAATAACGAAATGGTAGTACTTAATAAAATAGTAAAAGATATATTAAAGATTAAGGAGAAATAATATGTCACTTTTAACAAATCTTGAAGGTTATTGGAATTTTGACGAATCAAGTGGAAATCCCGCCGATTCTAGTGGAAATTTAAACACATTAACAAATGTAAATACCACTCCTTTCACTCCTGTAAGAGTGAATAACGGAGCTAGTTTTGTAGAGTCAAACCAAAACAGTTTTTATAGGACAAACGCAGACGTATCGGCAGGATTACATTTAATAAGTGATTGTTCTTTTTCGTTTTGGATAAAATTATCAAGCCAACCAGGAACAGATGATAGCTTTTCAATAATAAGTAAAGGAAACGAAACAGACAATCAAAGGGCATATCAAGTTTGGTATGGTCCCATTGGTGGGGTAATGCGTATCCAACTTGGAATTAACCAA
>Ga0268280_1000836_pt1 | contig 23023 bp, 19 predicted proteins | sample saktaG_9_FD_190139 | JGI IMG/M metagenome (GOLD analysis project Ga0268280, IMG submission 190139) | Saline water microbial communities from Sakinaw Lake, British Columbia, Canada - sak_2011_5_24_40m | ecosystem: Environmental > Aquatic > Non-marine Saline and Alkaline > Saline ... | reverse complement strand
ATTCTTTGACCGATTTGGACTTGAGTCGGTCAGCAAGCGGTTTGTCGAACATGTGATACCTCCAGCGATGTTGTGATGAAAATACTGTTTTTTCGCCTTGGTATCACCTGATACTAACTAAAAATAGGAAATTTCGGAACCCTTCCAAAGGTGGGGACGATACCTTCGTTTGGAAGGAATCCGTGCCGTACGGGAAGTGTTGATTTCAAATAAATCCGGATGGGACTATTTCTCATCAGAGATGTTCACGAAGTACTATTTATGAAAGGAGCACAAGCAATGAAAACTAAACAACGGTGTTCTCTCTTCTGCCTCATTGCGGTAGGTTTCTTCGTGTTGGTTCCCATGTGTGCCTTGCAGTCACAGTCGGTCGTGGACGATCTTTGGGTCACGGATGGGACGGTCCGTGCCGTCGCATACAGCGGGAACACCATTTATATCGGGGGATACTTCAATTTTGTGGGTCCCGCCACCGGGAGCTTTGCGGCCCTCAATACTTCAAGCGGCACGTATGATGCTTCTTTCCCCAAAGTTGCAGGCGCTGTGAGGGCCATTGCATCAGATGGCTCCGGCGGTTGGTACATAGGGGGGGATTTCACCGCCGTTGGCGGAGTAGCACGTAACCGTATCGCTCACATAAAATCCGACAAAACCGTTGACACAGACTGGGATGCGAATGCAGACGGCACTGTCTATGCCATTGCCATCTCGGGCTCCACGGTGTATGCAGGCGGAGAATTCACGAGTATCGGCGGAGAGGGACTGCACTACCTTGCGGCGCTCGATGCCTCAACGGGCGATTTTATAGAATGGAATCCGAATGCAAATGACATTGTCAATTCCCTTGCCGTTTCGGGATCGACGGTGTATGCGGGAGGTTGTTTCACGAGCATCGGCGGTTCGGCACGGAACCACATTGCAGCGCTCGATGCCTCAACGGGTGATGCTACAACCTGGGCCCCGGATGCGAATGGCGAGGTCTATTCCCTTGCCGTCTCGGGATCGACGGTGTATGCAGGAGGTTACTTCGAGACTATCGGAGGAGAGACACGGAACCACATTGCAGCGCTCGATGCCTCAACGGGTGATGCTACAACCTGGGCCCCGGATGCGAATGACGAGGTCGATGCCATTGCCGTCTCGGGCTCCACGGTGTATGCCGGAGGTTACTTCACGCAGATCGGCGAAGCAGATCGGAGCTGCATTGCAGCGCTCGATGCCTCAACGGGCAAGGCTACACTCTGGGATCCGTCTACAGATGGACCTGTACTTGCCCTTTCCGTCTCCGGATCGACGGTCTATGCGGGAGGTGGTTTCACGAGCATCGGCGATTCGGCACGGAACCACATTGCAGCGCTCGATAGTGTATCACCCGGGAATGCAACGAGCTGGAATCCGAACGTCAATGGTGCTGTTTCTGCACTTGCCGTCTCGGGCTCGACGGTCTATGCAGGAGGTTACTTCACGAGTATCGGAGGAGAGACACGGAACTACATTGCGGCGCTTAATGCCTCAACGGGTGTCGCGACAAGCTGGAATCCGAATGCAAATGACATTGTCAATTCCCTTGCCGTCTCGGGATCGACGGTCTATGCAGGAGGTGCCTTCTCAAATATTGGAGGACAGACACGGAACAACATTGCAGCGCTCAATACCTCAACGGGAGCAGCCACAGACTGGGATCCGAATGCAGACAACAATGTCTATTCCATTGCCGTCTCGGGATCGACGGTGTATGCAGGAGGAGACTTCACGAGTATCGGAGGACAGTCCCGAAATCGGATTGCGGCGCTCGATACCTCAGAGGGAGCAGCCACGACCTGGGATCCGAATGCAAATGACGCTGTCTATGCCCTTACGCTTGATCTCACAAATGCCAGAGTGTATGCTGGAGGGTATTATACAACGATTTACTCAGGAGCACACAGTTACTTTGCCGGACTAACAAATCCGGATGATGCGGCTCTCCCGGTGGAACTGACAGCCCTGAATGCAACGGTGCGAGGCGCCTCTTCTTCTGCTCGGTGGATTGAACTGAACTGGAGTACAGCAACAGAGAGGGATAATTATGGATTTGAGGTGGAGAGGAGAGCAGTGGTCGGTGATCAGTCATCAGTGATCAGTGCTCAATGGCTCAAGGTCGGATTTGTAAATGGATCCGGCACATGCAACTCACCCAAGGAATACAGTTTTACCGACTCGAAACTCACAACCGGCCGCTATGCGTACCGTCTCAAGCAGGTGGATGTGAACGGGTTGTTCAAGTATTCGCAAAGTGTTGAAGTGGAAGTCGGTGGAGTACCGAAAGTATTTTCGCTCTCGCAGAACTATCCTAATCCCTTCAACCCAAGTACCACCATCGAGTTTACGCTTGCCGAAGATGGATTGACAACGCTGAAGATATATGACTTACTCGGGCGTGAAGTGGCAACGCTGGTGAAGGATGAATTGAAGGTAGGGATTTTACATCAAGCAACATTCTCGGCATCGAACCTTTCGTCAGGTTTATATTTCTACAGACTGGAATCCGGAAAGCAGACGCAGGTGAGGAAATTCTTGCTGATGAAATAAAAAATATTGGCAACCTTTCGAAAGCAGAAGCGATACCTGGCGGCCTTCGGAAGGTAATCAATGTTGGGTGTGAAGTGGCGACATTGGTGAATGAGAAGAAGCCGGCTGGACGGTATTCGATACCATGGAATACGACAGGATTGTCGAGCGGAATATATTTCTACAGACTCCAAACAGAATATTATACCTTCATAAAGAAAATGATTTTATTACATCAATGCTGAGAATATTTAATGCCTTGATGCTTGTGGAAGGCAAAATGTACTTAATACAAATCCTGAAAAAAGTTCAGGTAAATTATAGCTCTAAAATAAGGAGTATAAAAATGAAAATACAAATCTGTTTGATGCTTGCAGTAATAATGTTTTCCGCAAACCTATTTGCAGACGGAACTCAACCGGGTGGTTCAGGTACTTTCGAGAGTCCCTACCAGATCTCAACATTGAATCATCTCTTATGGGTGAGTACCAATTCAAGTTCCTGGGCTGCATATTTTGAACAGACTCAAAATATCGATGCCTCGGAAACCGCCACGTGGAATTGGAATGGCAGCGTTTATAATGGCTGGTCGCCTATAGGTAATGATTACAATGGTTATTTCACCGGTGTTTATGATGGTCAGGGATTTACGATCGATGGCATATATATCAACAGGACCGGTGAATATAATTCAGCCCTATTCGGTTCTGTAAGTGGTGCCACAATTAGTAACCTTGGTGTGACAAATGTTGATATTACTGGTTATGGCTATATTGGTGGACTTGCGGGTTACTTTAGAAATGCCTCTGCCAATAATTGTTACACTACCGGCTCGGTTACATGTGTATCAGGCGGAACTTATATAGGTGGATTAATAGGGCAATGCTTCGGCGGTTCTGTTACAGTAACAAACTGCTATAGCAGCTGTACTGTAGCATCGAGTGGGAGTCAGGCCGCAGGCGGATTGATCGGAGAAATCTGGCAAGAAGGTACTATATCCGAATGTTATGCAACCGGGGCGGTAAGCGGTACCAAAGGTGTCGGTGGATTTATAGGTCAGGTTGGGTATGGTACAATCAGTAACTGCTACAGCCGCGGTAATGTAAGCCGCATCAGCGGAAGCACTGAAACTTATTTAGGCGGCTTCTGTGGATGGAATATTGGAGGGGTCACTATCCAGAAATGCTATTCGACCGGTTCGGTTACGTATATCGGCTCAACCAATCCAACCGATAAGGGATTTGTTGGATATGATGAAGATGGTTCATTTAGTAATAATTTCTGGGATAGTGAAACATCCGAACAGTCTACCGGCACCGGAGCAACTGGAAAGACCACATCGGAAATGAAACTTCAATCCACATTTCTAAATGCGGGGTGGAGTTCGTCCATTTGGTATATGGACGCCGGTATTAATGATGGATATCCAAATCTTTCGGGGACTACTCCCTTGCCTGTTGAGTTATCAATGCTGATTGCAGAATGTAGAATGAATAACGTCAAACTTCAATGGCGAACCGCAATAGAAATGGATAATTATGGATTTGAAGTGGAGAGGAGAGCAGTGGTCAGTGATCAGTCATCAGTGATCAGTGCTCAATGGATTAAGCTTGGATTTGTACCTGGTGCGGGAACGAGCAACTCACCCAAGGAATACAGTTTTGCTGACTCGAGACTTCATGCAGGCCGCTATGCGTACCGTCTCAAGCAGGTGGATGTAGACGGCTTCTTTAAGTATTCGCAAAGTGTTGAAGTGGAAGTCGGCGGAGTGCCGAAAGTATTTTCGCTCTCGCAGAACTATCCTAATCCGTTCAATCCAACAACTAAATTCGAATTTCGAATTTCCAATTTCGAACTTGTAAAGCTTTCAATATTTAATCTCCTCGGCCGTGAAGTGGCTGTGCTGGTGAACGAGGAGAAGCCGGCTGGACGGTATTCGATAACGTGGAATGCGAAAGGAATGTCGAGCGGAATATATTTCTACACATTTCGTGCAGGTGGATTTCGAGAAACAAAGCGGATGATATTCCTAAAATGACGAATTCATCCCTTGAGGACAGTTTCGAGTGATACCGGGTTTCGCTCATGCTCACTTTTTTACTGCGGAGCCGCAGGTATGATCGGACAATTACTGAATTTTTAACTTTATTAACCACATGATCTATTAGCGATGGGATTATCCACCGCAGGGAGGCCACCGCCCGGGCTGTATCGAGATATACTCTCTTCTTCTTTGCATCCCTGAGTCCTTTTCTCTTTCCGCGCATCATATCCAGGTAACAATTTTTGCGTTCGTTCAATGAAGGAGCGCAGGATAGGACAAATCATGGGTTCTGTCGAAGCATTCTAACAATTTTTGCCGCAATTGTTATCGGCAATATCTGTTTTACCGATCAGAACTCAGGTACTGCTGCATTTGGCGTGTTAGATCTTTTAGGGGGAGATGGTCCCTTGCATATTCAGCAGTTTTTAACTTTCTTGGGATAACGGATCTTGGCCGTCAAGGTCCATTACTGCCTTTAGTCCGGCACCATATTAACCGCGGGAAATTGAACAATCAATACTTCCTCACATCAAAGCAGGCTCAACAATGACAAAAGAAGTTCACATTAGACAAATTAAAGGCAACACGCTCGCTGCAAAAGCCGGTACCAATCATTGGGTTGTCATGGACACAAAACATGAGGTAGGAGGCAGCGAAGCCGGATCCGCCCCAAAAGAACTCCTCCTCATGGCGCTTGCCGGATGTACATCGATGGATGTTATCTCCATCCTGAAAAAGAAACGCTCCCCCGTCGTTGCATATGAGTGCAATGTGAAAGGAATCGAGCGGGATGAGCATCCGAAAATCTTTACCGAGATTCACATCGAGTACGTCTTCTACGGCGACGGCATCAGAGCAGAAAATGTGGAACAAGCAATCGATCTTTCAACAACAAAATACTGCTCTGTCTCCGCACAGATTGCATCAAGCGCAGCCATCACTCACTCGTATCGAATTGAGTCAACAGCAAAACTCTCCGGGTAATCTCATTTTTTCCCGATAGGTAATTTCTCACCCCGATCTCATTCCTCGAGCCTGGGGTGAGATCGTCTTTCCCCCGCACCAATACAATATTTATAAAATCGAGAAAATCGGCACCCAATCGTCTCTTTCAGGCGGCAGCCATTCCATCGCTTGCGTCTGCGAGTGCCCGCCGGGTATTTTGGCCTTGCTAAAAAAAAATATTGATTATTTGCTCTTTTTTCTGCATATCCTCGATACTGCGCTGGGGCCAAAAAGCGCAGGATCAAGTCCCGCGCCTTCCCAGGGCAAGGGTTGTTGGGGTCATAATTCACAATTTGGAGGAGTCTATCATGAGAACACGTCTTCTGTGGTATGTCCTGTTTTCCATCACCTTCTTTTTCCTCTCGCTTGCGCAAGTGCCGAAATGGAATCTGGACATCGGTGAGCAGATCAAGGATTACAGTTTTCTTCAGGAAGGAAAATTTCTTTTCCTTTCAAATTATGAATATTCCTGGCTCTTCGATGCCGCAAGCGGTGCAAAGATCTATGAACTGCGTGTAAAGAAATATGAAAAGCAAGGAGTGCATCAACTCATCGGCGAGAAATTTCTTATCGGCACCGGCGAGGGACTCCAGTGTTACGATGCATTGACCGGTAAACTGCTCTGGCAGCAGGAATATGCGAAGGTGGACCAGGATGAATACACCAATCTCAGTTTCCGAAACAACAACATCATCCTTCGGTACGGAAAAATTCATATTGGCGTTGATCTGACGACCGGTAAAGAACTCTTCCGGATGGATATTACGTACAACGGTGATTTGGTGAAAAAGGGAACCTGGAATTGGACATCTCTTGAGAAACAGAACAAGCTTTTAGTGATGCTGGATGATGATAAACTCGGACTCTTCAGCTACGATGACGGGAAACAACTCTTTGAAGCGAAGGATTACGAGGTGAACTCCAAGATCGTTGAAAAGAAATATGAGTGGTGTTATCAATCGCCCGATCAGCGGTTTGCCCTGTTCCTACTCGATTCCCATGTGGCCATTGTGGATATTTCCCAGAACAAAGAAATCGTGCGCAAGGAAATGAAGTACGACACCGACTTCCAACCGCTGATGAAAACCGATCTAGGGTGCGCAATATTGGGAAAAGACAAAGTCATGTTTTTCAACGACAATACAGGATCGCTAGTCGAGGTGCCTGCTTCGGTTGGCGATTTCCGTACATACGAAATTCTGCACATCGGAGACAAGGAGGTCTTTCTTGCCGGCATGTCCGATGCCATGTTTGCCATCGATCTTGTTGAAGGGAAAGTTCTTTGGAAGACAGCAGAAAAAGATGCCAACTTCGAGGGATACGCGCATCATTACATTAAGGTGGACGGCAATAATGTGATCGTAACCTATACAAGAGGAAGCGGTTATTCCGACGATGGTACGAATGTCCATGTTATGAGTATCCAAGCTTTCACAGGCAAGGTCAATTACCGGACGCCCGCAATTTTCAATTCGAGGCTGTACATACCCAATTGGCAGCGCTCTCTTGGAAAATTTGTTCTTTCAACTCTTGCGGGCCAGAAGAATACATTCGGTTATGAGAATATTGGATTTAGCTATACGACAGACGAATTCGAAGGGAATCTTGTATTCGGATTGATATCGACAAACCTGCTGCGCAATCCGGATACGAAGGAAGAACCGGGTGATGGTGTTGTCATTGTTGATCCGAAAACGGGACAGATTCTCCTTAAAGATTACGTGCGCGTGTCGGATTATACATCATCACCTCCTGCAGCACCAGCGATGAAACCAGTGATTATCGAAAACAAGATGTTCCTTATAGGAGATGAAAATATTGCCGGGTACGATCTGAGCGCAAAAAAAAGAATGTGGTACAGTGAAAAGCTCTTAAAGGGCAATCCTCGCGAGGCTATGCTCGTGGATAATGTTCTCTATATCAAATTCGGTGAACGAAAATTTGACATCGCACTCGAGCCGCCGAAGGGACTCTTCGGCACTCTCGGGATGAAAATAAAAGACAAATACGATATCGATCCTTATGGTTTTGCTGCGTACGATGCTGCGACAGGCAAGCAACTCTGGCGGATAGAGACCAAGGTTGACCCGAGTTTCCTGACTCCGAACTTTTCGCTCAAGAACAATTACGATCCAGCTTCCAAGCGACTGTATTTTGCCGATGAAGAGAACATTTACGCCCTCCAGATGCGCGCTGACGGCGGCAAGTTTGATTATACCGTGAACCTGGATAAGAGCGGACTGGGTGAAATGCAGTTCAAGAAGACGTATGCTATTCAGGAATGGCCGATCGGACATAAGCGGACGAGTGTCTCTTCTGGTTATGGTTATTCTGTCACCACAACAACGACAGAAATTGGCGGAGCCGATTATAACAAGTTTATCTCAGATAAAGAAGAAGCAGATGCCGCCTGCCAGTACCAGGGTTGGGGATCTACCATCTGGGGAGCAACAGCAAAGAAATGCCTCCGTGCAGTGTACGTCGGTACTCACATTTTTGCCATCGGTCAGGAAGCGATAGCCTTGCTGAATGCAGAAGATGGAAAAGTGATCTGGAAACATGCATGGGACTTTGACCCGAAGAACATCCAGTATGTTCCAAAGATCATGAACGGAAAGCTCGTCTATTGCCTCGATCGTCAGCTGACCTGTGTGGATATTGGAAATGGCAATATGCTCTGGCAGCAAAAAGAAGCAAAGAGACCGCTTTTCTTCAATTCCCCCGATGAGAACTATCTCTACACCATCGATGAAGAAGTCATTAAGGGGTATGAGCTGGTAAAACAGAAGTAAGAGACTTTTCAAGCGACTGTGAGCAGTTCCGGTTCACTGGAACTGCTCATACTCTATTTATAAATCAAGTGTGCAGTTTTTTTGATGGATATCTGTGAACAATGCTTTTATTTCCTTCGCATGAAACTTATTTCTCTAGATTATTTTTTATGGGGTATCGGAAGGGGGAAAAAATGAAAATATTATCATACGGATTTATTTTTTTCCTTTTCATGTCCTGCGTTGCTCGAGAGAAAACACAATGAAATTCTTCCATAGATCGGGTTTGCATCAACATATACTCCTTCCAGGACTCTCCGCATTTACTTTCATATTCATTCTCTTCGATGTTTGTCTGGAAGTACGGGGCACAGTACATTGTTCTATGAGAAGAGCGTAAGAAAACGGGTAATAACAGTACGGGACATAAATTGCCGCTTGCTTCTTCGCAAAAAAATTATCACCCTTGAACAGGCATACTCATACCGGCACAATTAATGTACACGCTCAGTCGTATTCTCTGTCCCACAGACTTTTCAGATGCTTCGCTGCAAGCAATCCGTTTTGCCGCATTCCTTGCACAAAACGAACAAGGGCGTATGAAGCTCTTATATGTCGACGAAAGTGAGAAGGATCCGTTAGGATTCTTTGGCCGCGATGAACCGCAGAAGACAACGTACCGGGAAACAGTGACATCCTTTGCGGAACGTAAATTCGCCGAACTGTCCAAGCGTGCTGCACTCAACCCGCAGACATTAAGTACGCATATTCATTTTGGAACGGCATACCACGAGATCATTCAGGAGGCAGAAACCAATCGGTTTTCCGCAGTGGTGATCGCTACGGAAGGATTAGGGCATGCCTCTCCTCACTTGCTGGGACGTACTGTTGAACGTGTCGTTCGTCTCTGCCGGACACCGGTGTTCTCTGTTCGTCCGCGTGAACAGGTACCGCAGTGGAATATTCAAACTATTTTGTGCCCAACCGATTTTTCGGAGTATGCCAACTATGCCATTCCTTATGCCGTCTCGATTGCCCGCCGCCATAAGGCAAAAATCATTCTTCTTCATACTGTCGATTTGATGGTTCAGCATCCGGAGCTCCTTGAAGATAAGTTTCCCGACCTGAGTCTCTATCATGAGCAGGCGGCAGAAATTCGAGTTGAGCGGATTATTGGACGCGATGTTGAACCGGAGAATACGATTGTCCGCCTTGCTGAAGAATATCAAGTCGATCTCATTGTTATGGGCACACACGGGAACCGCGGTATGCGACGTGTGCAAATCGGCAATACAACAGAAGAAGTTGTGCGCCGTACGCTTGTACCAGTTCTTACCGTTACACATCCGGTTCATAAGACCGTTTTTCCTCACCGATTTATTGAAGACTACAAGCCGCAAGACCCACACTAAGTATTGTTCAGATTTCTCTTCACGGCTTTGAATTTTTACAAAGCTTCATTATCTTGTTTTCGGTCTTTCATTGTTGATAATATTGAGAACTGTGGGAGAGAAGTTCATGAAGGCTTCAAGAGATCAGCTTTGCATCAATACGATTCGCACATTAGCGATGGATGCCGTCCAAAAAGCGAAATCCGGACATCCCGGTATGCCGATGGGTATGGCATCTGTGGCGTATGTCCTGTGGACAAAACATCTGAACCATAATCCTGCCAATATGCACTGGCAAAACCGCGATCGGTTTATTCTTTCGGGCGGTCATGGTTCCATGCTATTGTACAGTCTGCTCCATCTTACCGGCTACAACGTGACATTGAACGATTTGAAAAGTTTCCGCCAGCTTGGAAGCAAGACTCCCGGCCATCCGGAATTTCGCCACACCGACGGTGTGGAAGTCACCACAGGACCGCTGGGCCAGGGTTTTACAAACGGTGTGGGAATGGCGATTGCCCAGAAATACCTTGCCGCACGATATAATAAGCCCGGTTTCAAAGTCGTTGACTATCGTATTTTCGCAACGCTTGGCGACGGCGATCTTATGGAAGGCATTTCGGCAGAAGCTGCTTCACTTGCCGGACATTTGAAACTCGGAAACATGATCTATCTGTACGACGACAATCATATCAGCATCGATGGTCCTACGGACCTGGCGTTCACGGAAGATCGGGCAAAAAGGTTTGAAGCATACGGCTGGCATGTTCAGAAAGTGAAAGACGGCAACGACCGCCGTGCCATTGACAAAGCAATCCGGCAGGCGAAACAAGAGACCGGACGCCCCTCGATTATTATGGTCCGGACACACATCGGTTTCGGCAGCCCCAACAAACAGGATACCGCCGAAGTGCATGGCTCTCCCCTTGGTGACGAAGAGATCAAGCTGACAAAAAAGAATTATGGCTGGGATCCGGAGAAGCAGTTCTTCATCCCCGAAAAAGCCCTCGCACAATTCCGGAAGGCCCTTGAGCAGGGGAAAAAGAAAGAAGCAGCGTGGAACGAAAAGTTTGCGGCGTACAAAAAGAAATTCCCGAAATTAGCAATGGAGCTGGAGAACATCCGTCAGGGAAAATTCGGCGAGGAGTGGAAAAAAGCACTGCCTGTCTTTACAGAAGCGATGGCTACACGCGATGCTTCCGGTAAAGTATTAAATGCCATTGCTCCTTATCTTCCCTCGATGATCGGAGGTTCGGCAGACCTTGCACCGTCGAATAACACCTACGTGAAAAGCATGGGTGAATTTCAGGCAGGGAGCTACGGCGGACGGTATATGCGTTATGGTGTCCGCGAACACGCAATGGCCGGGATGATGAATGGCATGGCAGTGACAGACGGTATCATCCCTTACGGCGGAACATTTTTCGTATTCTCGGATTACCTTCGCCCCGCTATCCGCCTGGCGTGCTTGATGCACATACGGCCGATCTATGTCTTTACGCATGATAGTATCGGAGTTGGTGAAGACGGCCCTACTCACGAACCTGTCGAACATCTTGCGGCATTGCGCTGCATTCCCAATATGATTTCTCTCCGTCCCATGGATGCAAACGAAACCGTTTCCGCATGGCGTTTCGCGATTGAATACAACGATGGTCCCGTTGCCTTGATGCTGACACGTCAAAAATTACCGACCGTCGACAGGACGAAATTTCCTTCTGCGGAGAATCTGATAAAGGGCGCTTATGTCTTAGCAGGAAACTCTCCAACTCCCGATCTTCTTCTCATCGGCACCGGTTCCGAAGTACAACTGGCGCTCGGTGCATATGAGCAGCTGGTGAAAGAAGGCGTGAAAGCGCGTGTTATCAGCATGCCGTCGTGGGAGTTATTCGAACGGCAATCTAAAGAGTACCGGGATTCTGTTCTCCCGCCCGGTGTCAAGAAGCGCATTGCGGTAGAAGCTGGTGTGACCATGGGTTGGGAAAAATATGTGGGCGATGGTGGAAGGATCATCGCTATGACCTCCTACGGCGCTTCGGCTCCGGTAGATACGATCTTCAAGCACTTTGGATTCACAGTAGAGAATATTGTGAAAACGGCTAAGGAAATTTTGTAGCATTTTATCAAGCCAGTAACGGCACGGAATAGGAAAATCTGAAAAACTCTATTACATGAAGTTGGCATTATAGTTTTCCCTAAAGGATTATTCCCTTGAAAGAGAAGAAGCTTCTTTAAAAGATACTTGCCGGTTCAAAGAACATTTCATTTCGTGATTTTGTATCTTTATTGCAAGCGTTTGGATTTCGATTGGCACGTACGCAAGGAAGTCACCATATTTTTCAACATTCGGACATTCAAGAACTCATCAATATCCAACATGTTCGCGGACAAGCAAAACCCTATCAAATCAAACAGTTTCTTGAGTTAATTGAAAAATATGATCTGCAAATCGGAGGAAAGAAATGAAAGATTATCATATCAATATATTCTTCAGCGAAGATGATAATGGATACATCGCCGACATTCCCGATCTCAAGTATTGTTCAGCGTTTGGCAAGTCTCCTGATGAAGCACTGAAAGAAGTTCTGCGAGCAAAACGAGCATGGCTCGCGACTGCCCGATCTTCCGGTAAAAAGATTCCTTCGCCGAAGTATCGCCCTGCAATTTATCGGATCGCATCATAATGAAATTCTCCTGGTAGAGATATCATCAGAATTCTATGCGCACCGGCATAACTCTCTCATCACAAATCCAAAATCATTAATCTTAAAATCCTATGACCATACCCCAAGTCAGCAAACCAATCCTCAGCCCTGAATTTCGCAGACAGCGCACCATCAACTGGATGTCGCTGGGAATCCTCTATGCCTTCTTCTATATGACCCGGTACAATTATACTGCAGTGGCTCCCGCACTGGCAGATTTACTCGGCTGGAAGAATACCGAGCTTGGTGTGTTTGAAACCATGATGCCGCTCGTGTACGGATTATCCGTTGTCTTAAACGGGCCGTTTGCTGATCGGATCGGCGGAAAGAAAGCATTCCTCTTCGGCGCTATCGGAGTCGCAATCATGAATTTTCTGTTCGGTCTGGCTGGTCTGGCTGTTGTCGATCCGGCGGTGTGGGAAGGTGTAGGAATGGCACGCCATGTCGTTATTCCTGCGACACTCAAGTTCGGTCTCTCAGGGGGAATGATTCTTACCTTGATGGCAATCGTCTGGGGATTGAACGGATATTTTCAATCATTTGGTGCACTTTCGATCGTGAAGGTCAATGCACAATGGTTCCACGTCCTGGAGCGCGGCACCTTCTCCGGCATCTTCGGTGTTCTCATCCGGATGGGACTGCTTCTGGCATTTCAGGGTGTTCCGCTCATCCTTCTCTTCTTCCCGTGGCAATATGCGTTCTGGATCCCGGGCGCCTTTGTGTTGGTGCTGTTCGTCATCAATTACTACTTTATGTTCAACACTCCAAAAGATGCCGGACTGGGTGACTTTGAGACCGGCGATGAGGTTGAAGATAACAGCGACAAACCATCATCTCTCAAGTTTATTCTTCAGAAGGTGTTCGCTTCGCGGGTCATGTGGATGATTGCTCTTGGTTCAATGATGATCGGTTTTGTGCGCCGAAGTGTCGTGGATGCATGGTGGCCAAAATACTTTGTGGATTTCCACGGTGCCGATAAGACGCTCTTTGCTACGTATCTACCCTACCTTGTCGCTACCTGGGGAATTGCATTAGCCGGCATCGCCGGTGGCTTTATCTTCGGTATTACTTCCGATCGTACGTTTGGCGGCAGGCGTGCACCCGTTATTACGTTCGGATTTATCGGCATGGCTGTAGTACTGGCACTGTTTGGTATTTCGGATCTCCTTAACTTCGGTCCGGTACTCGCTGCATGTTGTCTTGTACTCCTTTCATTTTTTGTGAATGGTGCACACGGAATGATAGGTGGTGCAGCATCGATGGATTTTGGAGGAAAGAAAGCTGCTGCAACTGCAGCCGGGCTGTTTGACGGAATGCAGTATCTTGCCGGTGCTTTTGTCGGAATGGGGGTTGGATACATCACCACGAACTGGGGGTGGGAAGCGTGGCATTGGGCACCTATTCCATTTGCCCTTATGGGCGCTTATGTGATGTCCCGGTTATGGAATGTGATGCCGAAAGGTCGGTCGGCACATTAGTCTCGTGAGGTGCTCGAAAGTACCGGAACCGAGATTCAAGATGCTGTGTTCATCAAATGGAGAAATACGACGATTCATCCATGGTATGATGTGACACCGGGCGAAGATGTCCCCAAAGAATTTAACGCTCTTATCGAAATTCTGTACGGTTCCAGTGTGAAGTACGAACTCGAGGAAAAAAGCGGTTTGATCAAGCTCGACCGGGTGCTGTACTCTGCTGTCTTCTATCCTGCAAACTACGGATTTATTCCCAGACTCTTGCAGATGATGATGACCCCCTGGATGTACTGGTGTTTTGTCAGGAAGCAGTGGTACTCTTAACGATCATTCATGCGCGTACGATCGGATTGATGACGATGATCGATGCCGGAAGAAAGGATTATAAAATTATTGCTGTTGCTACGCAGGATCCGACCTATAATTCCTACCTCGAAGCTGATAAAATGCCGCCGCACCTCATGAACATGCTGCAGCGATTCTTTCACGATTATAAACAATTGGAAGGAAAGGCTGTGGAGGTGGATGAGTTTGCCCACTCATCGGAAGCATACCCCATCATTGAAAAGGCGCTGGACTCTTACAGCCAGCAGCGCCGTGCCGGCTTTCGCCACGAAGGTTAACACCGGATTGATGGAATTCGGCTTTGTCGTTTTTAACAATTGAAAAAGAAGAGGGCGAATCTGGTGTGGTAGTTTCACCATGAATTCGCCCTCGTGTTGTCTTCCTCCCCATCCCCGAAGGAGACGCTTCGCTCCAATATTCTTTAGATGAAGACCTTCCGACAGCCGCCTGCTATTATGTGATTCTTCAAATTCTCTGCTTTGCATCCCAACATTAGTATTATCTCCATAGATGAACGCTGACGATACTGCTTTAGGCAAATGGTTCCTTATGGTACGTTCAGGGGGAATGATCTTGTGCGCCGCATTGTGAACCAGACGTAGAAAATATTGCAGGATACGCTTGCTTCTTGCCGGAATTCAATATTTTTCGAATACTTTGCAGCACATCATGAGGAACATACGGTTTGGGAATATATTCACATAGACCCGCCGTGAGAAAGTCCTGTCGTTCCTCGGCTCCATAATGGTTGCTGGCGAGAACGACGCGCTGCTGGATATTCAAATCTCGCAGTGCGGCGAACACTTGTGCTCCATCCAATGGCGATGCGTCGAGATCCAGGAAAACAATATCAATCATATACTTGTTTTTTTTATAGCATTGTATTGCGGCACGTCCGTCCCGGACGAGGAGTACGTTATACCCCTTCAATTCAAAACATGTTTTCACAGCAAGAGCAAGTCCTTCATCGTTTTCGGCGAAGAGAATTGTCTCGGGTCGTTCTTGACTCCGAACCTCTTTGATGGGATGCGTAACCATCGGCGAAGAGCTAATTTGTGAAAACGGGAATAAAAGCTTGACTGTTGTTCCCTCTCCTTCTTTACTCGCTACGTCCATGAATCCATGATGCTTTTTTGTTACCATCTGAACAATAGTCAGTCCTAATCCCGTCCCTTGATTTTTTGTCGTAAAAAAGGGATCCAATATTTTCTGTGTTAGAGATGGATTCATCCCCTTGCCGGTATCTGATACTTCGATGCAAAGGTGCTGAGGTGCATCGGTTTGATGCTGCTGGATATTCACCAGGGATGTCCGAATTTTCAGCACCGGTATTGCCGAACGGGTCCTTGCCGTGTCCGCCATAGCATCGCGTGCATTGAGACAGAGGTTTAAGACCGCCTGTTGGATCTGCGTCGGATTCATAGCAACCATGGGGAGATGGTCGTCAAGTTCCAGTTCAAGTCTGATGGATTTCGGGAGAGACGCTTTGACCATTTTTGACAATCCCGTGATCACCGTGTTCACATTCATGGTTTCCATGGCAACCTCATTGGTTCGTGCATAGGTGAGAAAATTCTGAGCAAGATCAATGCCGCGCTTCAGTGCTTGCTGCATCGATGTGAGAAGTTTGGGAATTTCTCCCTCCTGCGGAAGCTTTTTTTCGAGCAGAGTACAATTCCCAAGGAGAATGTCGAGGATATTGTTAAAGTCATGAACAAACCCGCCCGTGAATAATCCAAGACTTTCCATTTTTTGCCGTTGGAGAAGACGTTCTTCCAGCATCACGCGTTCAGTCTGATCAAGCAAGAAACCACGAATCCCAACGAGTTCGTTTGACTCATTGAACATTCCGGCAATTGTCTCAATCACATGCAATACCCTGCCATCCTTCCGATGCATCGTACGTTTTCGGCCCCCGTACTTCGTACCATCCGGCAAAAGCGTATTCCCCGCTGGCAGATATGAGAGATCATCCTTCGTTCTTCCCATCGTATATGAAAGAGCATCTTCCTGCGTTGAAAAGCCTATCAACTTCACAAAGGCATAATTACACACCTGGATGCGTCCATCGAGTAAAGATTGATAATATGCAAGAGGACATTCTTCAAGAAGTGTGTTGAGCTTCTGAACCGGTTGATGAGCGGGGTCCAGGCGTACGTCGGAAAAATGAATGTCGGATCGGTTCTTAACACGACCGGGTTTCGGAGAAATTATTTTGATTTGTTCCGCACGCATTGAACACCACCTGCTTAACTATTCGTTTCTTCTGCCTTTGTCTGGAGGAAAACTTCCCTGTACTACCTACCATGAGAATAGTATCTATCAAATTAGTAATCTGTCGAAAAATTCTTGGTCGCTTGCCGATTTATTACTACACAAACTATCGCGGGTTGTTATTGAAGCAAAAGGATTGTTTTCGATTTTGATAAATAAAAAAGGGTGTTATATGTGGCTATTTTTTGATGAAAAACGGGGTTGTCCAATCTTTGGAAGGAGGGTAATAATGAGACTATCGTACAATCTCATTCTTCAATGCATAGCGGACTAAATCAAGGTGTGATTTGAAGTGAAGTTTAGTAATAATTCGTTTACGATACGAATGGACAGTACTGGTAGTAAGCTGGTACTGGCTTGCTATTTCTTTTACACTTTTCCCCTCTGCTATTCCCTTAAGGACTGCCAGCTCGCGGTTCGAAAGGACTTCATGTTTGGGGCGCTCAACGCTTTCATCAATGAGACTGGGGAGTTCTTGCTGGACGTCAGGGCTAAAATACTTCATGCCGCGGACAAGCATCCGGACGGCCTTGAGGAGCTCTTCTGCAGGTTCGCCCTTCGTCAAATATCCGGTCGCTCCTGCTTCAATGACTCTTCTGATGTATTGAGAGATGGGAACCATACTGAGGATCAAGATCGGGACATCTTTATCTATTGCTCGAATAGACCGGATGACTTCCAAACCGCTCTTTCCGGGAAGATTGATATCGAGAATGATAATATCCCATTTCCCGCTGTGGGCGTGTTCCATCGCTTCTTCATACGATCCTCCACAGGCAATTTTTGACGTTTCAAAATTGTCCGAGAGAATGCGAAGGATTCCTTCCCGTGTGTACTCATGATCATCGACAACGAGTATTCTCATGGTGATCCTTTCTCTGTCGGTACGTCCGCTGTGACCTGAGTGCCTTTGCCCAGAGTTCCGAGAATTGTCGCGCTGCCGCCAATCATTCGGGCGCGTTCTTGAATACTGAGGAGACCCAAGGATTCCGGATGATCAAGCAAGGCATGATCAAAGCCTCTTCCGTTATCTTTAATTTCTACGTGCAGTTGATGATCGCGAACTTGTAGTACAATAGTGACCTCTGTGGCCTGGGCATGCCGTGCAACATTGGTTAGCGACTCCTGAACAATCCGATAGACACCGGTGTTCGTGCTCTCATCAAGGTGAGGAAGTTCGGCCGCCAGTTGAACCTGAGTTCTTATGCCTGTGCGCTTCTGAAATTCGCTCGCCTGCCACTCGATCGCCGCTGCAAGGCCAAGATTGTCCAATATTTTAGGACGCAGCTCTGATGAAATACGCTGCACTGTTTTGGTTGTTGTATCGATGAGGTCTCTCATGGCTTTGCACCGTTGAGTCACGTTCCCTTGTCTGGAAGTTTGTTGTTCCATCCAGAGAAGATCGTACTTCAGGCTGGTGAGTGACCCGCCAAGTTCGTCATGAAGTTCGCGGGCAAGGCGTTTTTGTTCTTCTTCTCGCACCGATTGGAGTTTATCTGAAAACAACTGCATTTGACGGATTTTTTCGCGCTGGGCGGCTTCAATCTTCCGATGATTTCGCACCATCATGAGAACAAAGAACAGGAACATCCCCAGCACAACGATCGTAATGCTGAAAATAGCTGTGATTATGATGTTCGGGTCTTCTGGCATAAAAATCCTATCATGAACATTGCATGCGAAAGAATAGTAGCGATCCACGTGATGGACCATAAGCGAAAGAGATGCTCCCGGGAATATGCAAACACGATACCGGCAAACACAATCGGCAGCAAGGAACCGGTGTAATTGATGACCAGGGACAGTAAAACCCAAAAGCGATCATATCGAAGCAGAGGCTGTGCTTTTTGTTCAATGACAACAAACAACGTGTAACCGGCGCATAACGTGAGGAGCACTCCTGAGATCGTTCCACTGAGATAATATAAACCATTGATCGGCTCAAATGTACATTTTGCTACGATCCAAAAAACACTATAGAGGCCTGTGAGCACGAGAAAAACTCGGTTCATAATCTTGGACTCTTGCCATAAGGAAATTATACTCATAAGGAGGATGAATTCTATGATGATATAAACATGAACGAGCCATTGTGCAGATTGTGGACCAAAATACTCCCAATAAGAAATGAGATCGGTGACGAGTCCGATGATAAGAAAATAGAACAGAATTTTCAATTCACGGCCGAGCGAGCGGTATCTGAGCATGCCTACGGGAAGAGGCAGGACATAACTCACCACTGCAAAATAATATAATATTGGAACCGACATATCGTCGCTCTGATTTGCTATGAGTTCTGCGGCGGGACAAGTACGAGGCTACCCCACCACACAGAAAATTCACCTCAAGGTAGCAAACGTTTTTTCCCGTTGCAACACAGATGGTGCAGAGCCGCAGTCGGGAGGACATGGAAGTGCTTTTTGAAGAGCTATCCCGGCCGTCATATCATTTCCTGCACGATCAACGCCAATGATCACAAGCGTGGACGATCCATCCTTGTGCTTGCCGTAAAACATGCGCACCCCCACACAGCCCGGCTGTGCAAGTGCTTTTTCAATCGCGTTCTTGCCAAAATAATGCGCTAGTACCGTTTCCGAAGAGACTGCAAGCCGATATGCCTGGGTCAGACCGACAGCATCCTGAAGAGTAATATCGTGATTCTCATTGCCTGTGTAAAGAGACTGTTCGGCACTTACAGGATGATCGAAAGATGGGAGAACAAGAATCGCAATGACTAAAGCAGCAGCGATAAAGAGCGGGATATATAGCTTATGAGTTGACATGATGTTTCTCCTTGTTTATTAGATGATGATTCTTCACTGGTGGTTAATTATGCCTAATTCAGCGCAAGACTTGTCTGGGATGAAGTTCTTTCGCAATCTTGTTCTCTGCGAACAGAAGTACAATTCGATATTTTTACTTGGAAGAGACGGTATCACTCAATGGAAGGCGGTGAATGATTATGTCGCGACGCAAACTCTTCCGTCATCAAAGTTTTCATCTCTTTTGAGATCCTGTTCTGTTCATGCAGATTGATCCATAGCGCCTGGATCAATATAGATGGCTTGTGTTTTTTTAGTAAAAATACGAATGCTCTGTCGTTCATCTCCCTGTTATACTACATGAATTCTTCGTAGAAGTATGTCATATATTTTCAAATCGCATGTACCCAAATTTACTACAGGAGGTGACGCAAAAATGATAACTTTCTATATCCGAAATCGCAGGAATATATCAGAAATGAGCATATTGTGGAGAATCAAGAGACAAAAATGGAAGGAGAGATAATAAAGAGAGGGGGGTGTACATTCCCCTCTCTTTATAGTACCAGCAAGGATAAAGAGTTCTCCGGTGTAATAAAGAATTCTCTCAGAGAACACTAGTCAGACTATTTTTGTATCTTCCACAGCTTCGCCGTGGCACGGGCAAGCTCTTCGCCAATGAGTTTCGGATCGTGCGTCTTCTCCGGCATATTGTCAAAGACCGCATAGGAAATTTTATACCCCTTCACTTCTATGAAATTCGGGTCTTTTGCTTCCAGCTTGTCCCAATCATTCGTTTTATAATAGAAATCCATTTTTTCATCCGGCAGGGAATGATAGAGGATGGAGTCTTCCTGCCCAGGCCGTGCACGTTTGCGGTTCTTACGGACAGATTCTTCGTACGGGACTTTGATATATACCAGGGATGCTTTGCTGAGCATTTCATCAGAGAGAAATGTCATTGCATGATGAATTCCATCCTCGCCTCCGCGTGCAAACTCTACAAGCGTTGTCATTTTTTCATGATATGAAGGATCTTTGAGAACTTTCTTCTTGTAATCCAGTGCCATCCGATCCATATACAGGTCCCAGATATATTGTTCTTTGAACCAGTATTTTTCATCGCTCCAGATCCGCGGTTTCCCAAATCGCGTCATCAAATCATCGAGTTCGAATGTTTCCCACACATACAGGAAATCGTCCAGCTCTTCAAAATTCGCAATATGAAATTTTTCAAGCCGCACAATAGGATCGCACTTTTTCAGGAAATCGATCACTTCAGACTTCCCGGCCGCCGGCCGGCCTGTGATAATAAGAATAGGAAAATGGGTATTCATAGCGCTTCCTTTCGAATGATCTATTGGATGTTCTGAATTCTATGTTCTACGGTGGTAGATATTTCTTTCATGGTCCGCACTTTTTTTTCGACAACGGCAAATACCGTTTGATTGAGATAAGTAACCTTTGGCACCTCCATCCCAAAATACTTTTTCGCCTCTCCCATCATATAATCGCTGGCCGCACCGATATAGATCTTGTTCTCATCCAGTGGTTTTCCATTCACGAAGAATGATTCAAACTCTATCCTTCCGTCTGCCTTCTTCTTCCATTCGCATCGGATACCTGAAGTTTGAATGCCGGAATGTTCTGTTAGAAAGTATTCAACAACCGACTTGATTTGCTTGCCGGTCATCTCAAACGTTGTAAGAATATTGCGAAAGGGGAGGATTTCAAAGACATCGCGCTTGGTTACCGGGCCGGCCGATAGGTCTTTCCGGATTCCGGAAGAATTCATAAATCCCACATCTGCACCTGCACCTTCGCGCTGTGCGTCAGCGATAAAATTACCGATCCCGCTTTCTCCGCCTCTGCCGCGAGTCCAATCCGTTTTCAACACGGCAAGAACAGCCGAATAATCCTTATCAATACATGTTTTGATGGAATCGATAAAACTGGAAAGCACTGTCTTGGGTCGTGCACCATTGTACCAAAGTTGCACCAGATTGCCGTCATAAGAGAGGATATGATGCTTCTCAACCGTCAAATCAAGAACGCCGAGGTTCTCACAGTTCGATCCCGCCTGCACAATCAAGACACCATTAATCTTCTTAGGGTGTTTCAACCGCGTATGAGAATGCCCCCCGACGATGACGTCAAGCCCCTGAACATTCATAGCAAGAATAGAATCATCGTCAACACCTTGATGCGTAAGAGCAATGAGCAAATCGGTTTGCGGATCCAGTTGTGCTGCCAGGCGCTTCACGGTTTCAATGGGCGGGAGGATCTTGATGCCAGCGCTGCTGGGCTGGTTCACAAGCGTGTAGAATTCGCCTGACATGATACCGATAATCCCAATCTTCAAACCATTTTTCTCGATGATCACATACTCTTTATTATTCACCGGAAATCCGCCCTGTGTATCGAGGATATTGGCAGAAACTGTTGTGAACTTTGCAATTGCGGTCAACCTGCGGAGATTTTCCGAGGAAATATCGAAGTCATGATTACCCGGTGTCCAAACTTCATAGCCGACCCGGTTCATCATTTCAAACAGCGCACCGCCTTCAGCACCTTGATAGGGATATTCTGTTATGGGATCTCCCGTCATCACATCACCGTCATCAAGAAGCAGCGTAAACGGCTTGACGCGCCGGAGACTGTCGACGATAAAGGAGAGTTCATTGAATCCACCCACCAGCGGTTTTGGAGTTTCCTTTATCCAAAATGCTTCATGGGGAAGAAAATTCGCATGGATATCGTTCGTATGCAGGATCGTGATTGTTTTAGGCTGAGGAAAAAGCCCGTTCATTCCAAGACAAGAGAAGAGAATCGCCATGAGGAATCTATGGCGATGACAGCTGAAGGAATTCATAGTAGACCTTCCAAAGAAAGTGACTGATTGAGGTAAGGCAAGATACAGAGAAAAAACAACTTTTGAAATAACTCTTTCCATCTTCATAACTTTCCTCTATCTTCTTGTACACAGTTCAACGAAACATCCGCCATGCAGTCTTAACATTTCTCAACGTATGACTCATCCCCGCATTGAACATGACCTCCTCGGCGATCGGGAAGTACCCGGTGACCGATATTATGGCATTCAAACTATCCGGGCATTGGAGAATTTTCAAATCACCGGAATTCCGATCTCCCATTCCCCGCGGCTTATTCACTCGCTAGCGTATATCAAGAAAGCAGCGGCAAGGGCAAACGCGGATCTTGGCCTTCTTTCCCCTCACATCGCCAATGCGATTGGAAAAGCAGCGGATAAAATTCTCGCCGGACAATATCATCACGAATTCGCTGTGGATGTCATTCAGGGCGGTGCCGGCACCTCAACGAACATGAACGCCAACGAAGTCATCGCCAATGTAGCGCTGGAAATCCTTGGGTATGAAAAAGGACGCTACGATATTATCCATCCGCTGAATCATGTAAATATGTCCCAGTCGACGAACGATGTCTATCCCACGGCCTTACGCCTGACACTCAGTCAAAAGATGGATGGGCTGATGCGAGAAATGGCAGGATTGCAGAAAGCTCTTACTGCCAAAGGAGAGGAGTTCGCAGATGTCAATGAAGCTCCCCGCCGCAAGCAGCGGGGTATCTGTGACGCTCTAAAAGAGTGTGAGTTGGTTTGTCTTGTGTATTACTTTATATTCACTTTCAAGCCCTTGTTCTCTGACATATTTTGATATCGT
>Ga0268280_1000834_pt1 | contig 23031 bp, 20 predicted proteins | sample saktaG_9_FD_190139 | JGI IMG/M metagenome (GOLD analysis project Ga0268280, IMG submission 190139) | Saline water microbial communities from Sakinaw Lake, British Columbia, Canada - sak_2011_5_24_40m | ecosystem: Environmental > Aquatic > Non-marine Saline and Alkaline > Saline ... | reverse complement strand
CGCGTTCTTCGCCATCCACCGTATCTTCAGTATATGCGTCAGCAATAAGAGCAAGAAAGAGACGGTCGCATCCGGCAGAGGTCTCCACCACATAGGGAAGATAACGCTCTCCGCTGAGCTGGTCTATATACTCCATGCTCTTTCCCGAAAACTCCTGATGCTGTTTCAGGTCAAAATCGGTTCTTGAATGAATCCCTTCGATCTCCTCGATTCCGAAAGGAAACTCGAACTTGATGTCATAGGCAAGATCGGCGTAGTGAGCCAGCTTATCGTGCCTGTACCAGTGCAGCTTTTCCCGGCTGATGCCGAGTGCGGTTGTATACCAGTTAAAACGCTCTTCTCTCCAGGCTTCAAAAGCTTCTGCCTGTGTTCCGGGTTTCACGAAATACTGCATCTCCATCTGTTCAAACTCCACCATGCGGAAGATGAAGTTGCCTTTGACTATCTCATTGCGGAAGGCCTTGCCGATCTGAGCAATGCCGAACGGCACCTTCATACGTGAGGATTCGCGCACGTTGTGGAAATTCACGAAAATACCCTGTGCGGTTTCAGGTCGCAGGTAGACGATACTTGACTTGTCAGCAAGTGCACCCATATTGCATTGAAACATCAGGTTGAACTGGCGAACCTCCGTCCAGTCTCCGGAGCCTGTATCTGCCGCCTTGATGTTTTCGGCAATGATGAGATCATAGAGCGCGCGATTCGGATCATCCGAACCGGCAGCAGCCTCATACGTCGCCTGCACCTTCAGGGCCTCATCATCCCTGCCGTCACGACGCAGTTTTTCGATATGGTTCTCGATCAGATGGTCCGCGCGGTAGCGTCTTTTAGTCGTGCGTTCATCAATCATCGGGTCGTTAAAGCTTGCCACATGGCCTGATGCCTCCCATACCCTCGGGTTCATCATGATCGACGCATCAATACCTACGATATTCCTGTGGCGTCGGGTCATTGAGTTCCACCAGAGCTCCTTGATATTCTTTTTCATTTCGCTGCCCAGCGGGCCGTAGTCAAAGCACGAGGAGAGGCCTTCGTAAATTTCTGACGACGGGTAGATAAAGCCGCGGCGCTTGGCCAGCGAAACCAGTTTATGCATGACTTTATCAGGAGGCAGATTTACCTTCTGCACCCTTGCCTGATCGGAATTGCTCATCGTTGGTTCAAAATGTTATGGATAAATCACCGGGGATTCTTTTCCAGTAGATAAAAAATTCAATATAACAAACCAAGGGGGATAATCAGTGAATGGGCGGAGTTGCTTATCAGGGAGTTGGTTCAGCGTCTGTTGAGTTATTGAGCAATTGCCTGAAAATATTTTCTTGAGTCTCCTTTTCCTGTTCCATATACTATCGGCGGGTAGCTATCATCTTGAACAGCTTTCGGTTGTTCGCGAAGGCTGAGGATATTAATGGTGCTGAAAGCTTAAGTGAACCTCAGCAATGGCTTTTGCTTGCACGCATTTTAACGTAGAGATGCCTTTAAAGAAGCTTTAAGTAATTATATTTAATAACGTTGAACTGGATATTAAATTATAATGCAATGAATTATACGATTGAAAAGGCCTCCCCAGCTGAATATGAGGCGATCCTGAATGTTATGGAGCCATGGAACATGCATCACATCCCTTCACCGGAGATGGAGGCGCTTGATCTTTCATGCTTTTTTGTGGCTCTTGTTTCCGGTAAGGTTGTGGGAGCGGCAGGGTACAAACTGTTGTCCCCGACTAAAGGCAAAACAACGCTTCTCGGTATTCTTCCTGAGTTTTCAGGTTTGGGAATCGGCAGGGCACTTCAGGATGCCAGACTTGAAGCGATGGCAGCTCAAGGTGTCAGGAGTGTCATGACTAATGCCGACAGGCCGGATACAATACTCTGGTACAAGAAGCATTACGGGTACCACCATGCCGGAACGCTGAAAAAGCTTTGCGATTTCAGTCTTTCAGATGTCGGATACTGGACCACTCTCGATATGGATCTTGAAGGGTACATGATGACAAGGCCTGCCCGCGAGGAGTACCGGAAAGCTTATATAGAACGGAATGATCCCCATCCGCTGTCGCCATATCCACCGCTGATCATCAATGCCTGTCTGACCGGGATGGTCCCGACAAAATTCAGCAATCCCAATGTTCCGGTGCACACAGATGAAATCGTCGAGGATGCGCTCCGTGTTTTTGATGCAGGAGCCAGGGCGGTTCATCTTCATGCCAGAGATGAGCATGGAGTGCCGACTCCGGATGCGAAAAAGTATGAAAAAATTATATCAGCCATAAGAAAAGAGCGGCCGGGGATGGTCTGCTGTGTCACAACTTCAGGCAGAAACTGGAGTGCGTTTGAGCAGCGAGCAGAAGTACTGTATTTAACCGGGGACGCTAAACCTGATATGGCGAGTCTTACACTCGGCTCGATGAATTTTTTTCAGGGGCCGAGTGTCAATTCAATCGAGATGATTGAACGTCTTGCAATGTCCATGAACGAAAGACGCATCAAGCCTGAAATAGAGGTCTTTGATACCGGAATGATCAATCTTGTCAAATATCTTGAGCGAAACAGGCTGATTTCAGGAAGGAAATATTTCAATCTTCTTTTCGGTAATATCAATACTGCTCCGGCAACCATTTTAAATCTTGCTGCAATGGCAGAGTCGCTTCCTGGCAATTCTATCTGGGCGGGGGGCGGTTTCGGGCAGTTTCAGCTGCCGATGAATACCGCATCGATTGTTGCCGGAGGTCATGTGCGGGTTGGTATTGAAGACGCTCTCTATTTTGATTACGAGAGGAAGGTCCCGGCTTCCAATGAAAATCTCGTCAGGCGGATTGCCCGTATCGCAGAAGAGATACAGCGGCCTCTTGCAACGGTACAACAAACAAGAGAGATGATGGGATTGAATGAATGATTTTTCTGAGCTGAGGAGAGGTTAAGGGTTCCGGAATGGCTTTATCCGGTCTGGATTTCTGTTATAAGGGCAATCTCTTCGAGAATCGAGCTTACCCGAAGACAAAAGGCAATGGGGCCGGCACAGACTATGCTGCGCCCTCGTGTATGGACTTCCCATGTACAGTGCTCAGCTTTCTGTCGGCTGCACTGTGTCGCTTTGATGATTTGTACGATCACTTCATCAAAAGAGTGCTCCTCATCATTGTAGAGTACGACACGGTAGGCGTCAAGAAGATCGGGGTCCGAGCTTTTCGGAATTAGCTTCGTTTCATGTGCCGGTCCGGATGCCGTCCAGCTTATAGAAAGGGAGGATTCCATTTGAATTGCCCGGATACGTTAAAAAAAGTAAAATACACAGGAAGGTGCAGAGCCGCAAGTGCCGGAGTCACTCTTCAACGACCGGTTCAAGTGCTCCGAGTGAAAATGCGCCTGATGGTGATATTTCAATGCTGAAACGTGCGCCGACGGGAATGGTCATAAGGTTCCGGATATGGCCATACGATAGCCCCCTCATAACGGGGCCTTCCATATGGGATGGCCCGCTGTAATAATCAAAGATATGCTGCATGCGCAGGTTTTCTTCTTTTGTATTCTCCGCGTCATTGCCGAACTGGCCCAAAAGCATTGCCCTGCACTGCGAAAGGAGATCGGCATTTGAGAGATGCGACAGCATCCTGTCGATACGGTATGCCGGTTCATTGATATCTTCCAGAAAAAGGAGGGTATCTTTAAAAGCGGGAAGAAAAGGCGTGCCGATCATCGAGGAGAGTACTGAGAGATTTCCTCCGATAAGCCGTCCTTCAGCCTTCCCTGCCCTGATACAGGTGACGGTGTGGCTGCAGCTGTTTTGCAGTGAAACAGCATAGGTAGGGGATGTGAGCATTCCCCAGAAATGTTCTTCTGTATAAGGGGTTGGGCCGTAGAGTTCAGTTGCCAGCATCGGTCCGGAAAAGCTGATAAGCCCTGTTTTGGCAAATACAGCAAGTGATAGAGCGGTTATGTCTGAATAACCGACCAGTATTTTCGGATTTGCCGCTATAAGACCGTAATTAATTTTTTTCAATAACCGGGAAGAACCCGCACCTCCTCTGAGACATATGATCGCCTTTACTGAAGGATCACAGAACATTTCATGAAGATCATGCAGTTTTCCGTCATCGGCAATGGCAGGATCGGTGTTGATAGAGTTGAGGTGGACGGAAGGTTTGACCCGGAAACCATTTTTTTCAAGATAGCTGACCGCCTGCCCGATTTTTTCAGGAAAGGCGCAATGTGAAGAGGGGGAGATAAGCCCGATGGTATCTCCCTTGCGCAGGGCTTTTGGTATGATGGTTTTCATAAAACCAAAAAACATCAGCACCCGTGAAGATGCTGATGTTTTTTATTCATTGGCATGAAATCAGGAAATATTTTCGGTCAGCAGGATAGCCTTGTTGCCGCTGACTTCAAAAAAGCCGTCAGTGATGGTAAATGATTGTTCACTGCGGTCCGCCATTGCAAGCTTGACCTTGCCGTTTTTCAGTGAGGCAAGCAGAGGCGCATGGTTTCTCATTACCTGAAACAGACCATCCTCACCGGGAGCGGTTACACTTACAACCTCTCCGGAAAAATAGAGCTTCTGAGGAGTGACAATCTCTATCTGGAAACCTTTATCGGAATTCGCCATGGTTCTTGCTTGTGTTTAGAGCGTTTTTGCTTTTTCAACGGCTTCCTCGATGGTTCCGACAAGGTAAAAGGCGTTTTCCGGAAGATTGTCATGACGTCCGGCAATGATTTCCTTGAACCCTTTGATGGTTTCCTCAAGCTTGACATACTTGCCGGCAAGACCGGTAAATGCCTCGGCAACGAAAAACGGCTGAGAGAGGAACCTCTGCACTTTTCTTGCTCTGGAAACAACAAGTTTATCCTCATCGCTCAGTTCGTCCATACCGAGAATGGCTATGATATCCTGAAGATCCTTGTAACGCTGCAGAATCTGTTTGACTGCCTGAGCTGTGTCGTAGTGGTCATCGCCGACAATGTTGGGGTCAAGAATCCTTGACGTTGAGTCAAGCGGATCAACCGCCGGATAGATGCCAAGCTCGGCAATGGAACGGGAAAGTACAGTCGTTGCATCAAGGTGAGCAAAAGCAGTGGCAGGAGCCGGATCGGTAAGGTCATCAGCAGGTACATAGATAGCCTGTACCGAGGTTACTGATCCCTTCTTTGTTGAAACGATTCTGTCCTGCAGTTCACCCATTTCTGTCGCGAGAGTCGGCTGGTACCCTACCGCGCTCGGCATACGTCCGAGAAGTGCTGAAACTTCAGAGCCGGCCTGTGTAAAGCGGAAGATATTGTCAATAAAGAGCAGTACGTCGCGACCTTCCTCGTCACGGAAATATTCTGCAATACTGAGACCGGTCAGAGCGACCCTTTGACGGGCTCCGGGGGGCTCGTTCATCTGGCCGAAAACAAGAGCGGTTTTGTCAATAACGCCTGATTCCATCATCTCATGCCACAGGTCATTTCCTTCACGGGTACGTTCGCCTACACCGGCAAAAACGCTGAATCCCGACTGCTGTTTGGCAATATTATTGATCAGCTCCATGATCAGAACTGTCTTGCCTACGCCGGCGCCGCCGAAAAGGCCGGTTTTGCCGCCGCGGGAGTAAGGTTCGAGAAGATCGATAACCTTGATGCCTGTTTCAAACATCTCTGCTTTCGTAGAGATCTCGTCAAATTTTGGTGCCTGGCGGTGGATTGAATATGATTTTTTTGTATGAACTTCTCCCCGTCCGTCAATCGGATCTCCGACAACGTTGAGCATTCTGCCGAGAACTTCGGGCCCTACTGGAACCTGTATTGGTTTTCCTGTGTTGGTGACACTGATACCTCTGACCAGGCCGTCGGTGCTTTCCATAGCTACGGTACGCACACGCTCCTCTCCGAGATGCTGCTGTGTTTCAAGAACCAGCTTCGTGCCGTCAGGTCTTGTAATCGTCAGTGCGTCCAGAATTGACGGCAGCCGCCCTTCAGGAAAATCAACATCAACAACAGGACCGATGATCTGGGAAATCTTACCTTCTTGCATAGTGAAAGTGTGGATAGGATTTATTGTGTAAGCAAATGTTCAGGCTTCAGGGCCTTGTTACCCTTTTTAAAACATGGAATCATGAGTAACATTATCCCGTTGTTCATGGCAGTTCAGGATACGAGCCACCTGCGGGAGTCGAACCCACGACCTACTATTTACGAAACAGTTGCTCTACCAACTGAGCTAAGGTGGCTGAAGCATAAAAAAATCAAGCCGAAATATAATTTTTTTGATAGAGAAACACAAAGAGTAAATGCAAAGCTCATTTAGAGCTGTCAAAAAAAAAGAAGAATAGTATATTAAACATGCAAAGCGGTGATAAAGGATTGCCGCGCTGATTTTATTAACCTGAAAGGGATGGAAGTGATTATGGTAAAGATGTTCAGGTATTCTGTCAAGGTGTGGATGTTCAGCTTTATCATGCTTGCCTCCTCTGCCGGGTCACTCTTTGCTGTGCCTCCTCCTCAGGCACCCGTATTTTCAGCTCTCTCAATGGATGGAAAGAGTGTAGGATCTTCAGGACTTGCAGGGAAAGCATACATTGTGAATTTTTTTGCATCGTGGTGTCCTCCCTGCAGAGCGGAAATTCCGGATATGGTTTCACTCCAGAATCAATACAGAAGCAAGGGATTTACCTTTATCGGTGTGGCTGTCAATGAAACAGTGCCGTCTATAAGCGCGTTTATAAAAAACAACAGGATCAGTTATCCAGTTGTCATGGCTGACGAGCAGCTGGTCAATTCTTTCGGCAGATATGCAGAAGGCGGGATTCGCGTCATTCCCACCTCTTTTGTGGTCAACTCTTCAGGCCGGATTACCCAGGTTATTACCGGACCGAGAAGCAGAGATGCCTTTGAAAAAATCATTCTGGATGCCCTCCGCAAGCCGGTAAAAGCAAAGTAAAGCCTTTGATATATATGGTTGACGGTTTTCGTGTCAGGTGGCAGATGAATCCTGATATTACCTTTTTTTCTTACACGTCCGCAGTCAGTGGTGACTGTGGACGTTTTTTTTTAACCTTCAGCAACGAAAATAGCAATCATGACTGCAACGTTGATTAATCCTCCGGCTTATGTCAAGAACAAAAAGCTGATTCAGTGGGTACAGGAGACGGCTGAACTCTGTCAGCCGGCCTCAGTTTACTGGTGTGACGGTTCACAGGAAGAGTATGACCGCCTCTGCCGGGAGATGGTGGAGAACGGCACCTTTATTAAACTTTCCGAAGAGAAGCGTCCCAACAGTTATCTGTGCCGTTCTGATCCGAGTGATGTGGCGAGGGTTGAGGACAGGACCTACATATGCAGTATCCGTCGCCAGGATGCCGGTCCGACGAACAACTGGGTCGCACCAAAAGAGATGAAAGATACCCTCAACGGCCTTTTCAGAGGGTGTATGAAGGGAAGGACCATGTATGTCATTCCTTTCAGCATGGGCCCGCTCGGATCGCCTATTGCTCATATCGGGGTTGAGATTTCCGATTCGCCCTATGTCGTTACCAATATGCGTATCATGACCAGGATGGGACACAGGGTCATGGAGCTGATTGGTGAGAACAGCGAGTTTGTTCCCTGCCTGCACTCTGTCGGCGCACCGCTTGAGCCGGGAGAGATCGATGTCGCCTGGCCATGCAATGACACAAAATATATTGTCCATTTTCCTGAAGAGCGCTCAATTGTCTCTTTCGGCAGCGGTTACGGCGGCAACGCACTGCTCGGCAAGAAATGCTTTGCGCTTCGTATCGCCTCTTCAATGGCACGGGATGAAGGGTGGCTGGCTGAGCATATGCTGATTCTCGGTGTTGAATCTCCAGAGGGGCAAAAAACCTACATCGGCGGTGCATTCCCGAGTGCCTGTGGTAAAACAAATTTTGCAATGCTCATTCCGCCTCAATCTTTTGAGGGATGGAAGGTGACCACCATCGGCGATGATATTGCGTGGATCAAGCCAGGTGAAGATGGACGTCTCCGGGCGATCAATCCGGAATACGGCTTTTTCGGTGTTGCCCCCGGTACGTCGGATAAATCAAATCCGAATGCCATGGCAACGCTTGCAAAGAACTGTATTTTTACCAATGTCGCCATGACCCCTGACGGTGATGTCTGGTGGGAGGGGATGACTGATGTTGCTCCCGATCAGCTTATCGATTGGCAGGGCCACTCATGGACGCCTGATTGCGGCAGACTTTCCTCCCATCCCAATGCCCGCTTTACCTCTCCGGCAAGTCAGTGTCCTTCGCTTGATCCTGACTGGGAAAATCCGAAAGGGGTTCCGATCAGTGCATTTATTTTTGGCGGTCGCCGCGGAGATACGGTTCCGCTTGTTTACCAGTCGGCAAACTGGAATTCCGGTGTCTACCTTGCTGCAACCATGGGTTCTGAAAAGACAGCTGCGGCGGCAGGAAAGGTTGGCGATGTTCGCCGCGATCCTTTTGCCATGATTCCTTTCTGCGGCTATCATATGGGTGATTATTTCAATCATTGGCTCCATATTGGTCGTACTCTGCCTGAACTGCCAAGAATTTTTGGTGTCAACTGGTTTCGCAAGGATGAGAACGGCAAGTTCCTCTGGCCTGGTTTCGGTGAGAACATGCGGGTGTTGAAGTGGGTATTTGATCGTGTTCAAGGCAGAGCCGGAGCTGTCGAGAGTCCGCTTGGCTGGATGCCGAAATACGATATGATTGACTGGACAGGTCTGGAGGAGATGACTGAAGAGAAGTTCATCAAACTGATGTCGGTCGATCGTGAAGCGTGGAAGAAAGAGCTGCTTTCACATGAGGCGCTTTTTGAAATGATCTACGACAGGCTTCCCAAAGAGTTTTCCCATATTCGTGAACTGATGCTCTCGACTCTCTGGATGTCTCCCGCACACTGGTCACTGGCTCCCGAACGTTACTCTTCCGAGCATTGATCAATCAGCATTCCCCGTGCGCGGCGGATTTATCGCTGCGCACAGGTTTTTTTGTCCGGTTTACATCTTTTCTTTATCCGCCTGCCGGAAGTAATCCTTTCTTTCATATGCCGGTTCCTGCATATCTCGGCAAACATACGGCTCTTCTGGCTGACCTGAAAAGCAAAAGACGCCTGTTACAGCGTCTTTTCTATTAACCGTGTCATCAGTTCAAATCAGTTTTCATCAAGGGTAAAGCCTATTTTTACGGTAACCTGCCAGTAGGTAACCTTCTGGTTCTCCACATGACAGCGGGTTTCGACTACTTCAACCCATTTGATATTCCTGATTGACTCAGCAGCTTTTGCGACGGCATTATTGACCGCTTCTTCAATGCTTGTGGGTGAGGATCCTACAATTTCAAGTTTCTTATAGATGTGAGCGCTCATGGCTGATAATGGTTTTAGTCCTTGAAAAACAGATATAATGGTTCAGGCGGCCTATGCGTCCGACCGGAGATCATATTAGCAAAACAAGCGTAAACTGCAAAATACCTGTTCATCACGGGACGCACTGTTACATCTTCCCTGAAATTTTATGGAGCTCCCGATAAATTTCGCTTCTGATTGTGAGTTTCAGTGCTTTATGCTAAGGCGGAAAAGTTCCGGAAGCGTAAATATTTTTTGGAGAATAATGATCTTATGTATAGATATAACTGTATAGTTATTTAGATTTATAGTAATCGGATTGGGACCTCGGGCGGTTATGTTATAAATTGCCGTTACATTTGGCCTCCTCTGCCGGATCTCCCTGAAGAGATCTGTCGAATCTGATCATACCTGTTATACGGGCAGTGTCTCTGAAACCATCAGGGTGCTGACTCTTCCCGCTTGCAGGCAGCAGAAAAGCTTTTAATGGCTTTCGTCGGCACGGGATGAGAAATTTTCGTGGGTATATGGAAAAAAGCACCGTCATGCAGCTTTCCCTTCCGCCTGAAAAGGAGGGATCCGGAGCAGAAAACGGCAGATGTATATACTAATATTAGAGCAAAGCACTCCATGAATTACGGTTTTGTCATCGATGCCCGCAAATGTATCGGATGCCATGCATGCACGGTAGCCTGCAAATCCGAAAACCAGGTTCCACTCGGAGTGAACCGGACCTGGGTGAAATATGTTGAAAAGGGAACTTTTCCCAATACCCGAAGGTATTTTACCGTTCTTCGCTGCAACCATTGCGCTGAACCTCCATGCGTCGATATCTGCCCGGTCGAAGCCCTTCACCGTCGGGACGATGGCATTGTTGATTTTGACCAGCGTCGCTGTATCGGTTGTAAAGCCTGTTCCCAGGCATGTCCTTATGGTGCACTCTATATGGATCCCGAGACCCACACCTCCGCGAAATGTAATTATTGCGCTCATCGCAAAGAGGTTGGACTCAAGCCTGCCTGTGTTTCGATTTGTCCGCAGCAGGCGATTGTTGCCGGTGATCTTGACGATCCCGGCAGTGCAATAGCTCTGCTTGTGGCGAAAGAGCAGACCATGGTGCGAAAGCCTGAAAAAGGCACATCTCCCAAGCTTTATTATATCAATGGAGATGGGGCTTCGCTGGATCCGCTTGAGGTTTCGGAAGTCAACGGTTATCTCTGGAGTGAGCAGTCTCGTGGAGTTGGCCATTTTGCGGGTAAGCATTTTGTCAAACCTGCAAAAAAATTGCTTCCATCATCCGGAATTGATGGAAAACCCAAGGCCAGAAAGGTGTATGATACTCCGTCAAAGGGAGTTGTCTGGGGCTGGGAAGTTCCTGCATATGTCTGGTCGAAGGCGGTAGCTTCCGGATTGTTTCTGCTGATGTTTGTGTTGCAGACATTCCTGGTGTACCCCCTGTCAGATTCACTGCAATGGGCCGTATGGGCGGCATCCCTACTTTTTCTTGCTCTTACGGGAGGATTTCTTGTCAAGGATCTTGATCGTCCAGAGCGCTTTTCCTCGGTGATGCTCCGTCCTCAATTCAGTTCATGGCTTGTAAAGGGCGGTTTGACGATTGCCGGATTTGGTGCTTTTCTTGCTTTGTGGGGAGTAGCTAAATATTTTCAGTTGCCACTTCTCGAATCAATATCGTTATGGTGTGGATCGCTTTTTGCGCTGTTGACGGCCATCTATACGGCATTCCTTTTTGGATCAGCAAAGGGGAGAGACTTCTGGCAAAGCCCGATGCTTCTGTTGCACATGTTTCTGAATTCCTTGCTTGCAGGTGGTTCTGCGATGCTTGTACTTGGCGTGCTGACCTCCAGTGCACCTGACCTTTTTGAAATATTAAGGCCGGCGCTTGCGGGCGGTTTTATACTCCACATCCTTGTCATGCTTTCTGAACTCTATGGCAGGCACCCCTCAAAGTATGCGGAACGCGCTGCTGAGGTTATTCTGCATGGATCTCTGAAGAAGCAGTTCTGGTTTGGCAGTTTTATTGCCGGGAATGTACTGCCACTGTTGTTGTGTATGGCTTTATCCTCTCCTTTGATGCTTGCCGTAGCCGCCATATTTGGACTTTGTGGTGTCTTCTACACAGAAAAAGTCTGGATTCATGCGCCGCAAACAGTTCCGTTAAGTTAACCAAGTGCTGGAGTAAATATGAGTTATACCCATAAACCAACGGTTATAGAAACCATAGCAGAGAAGCTGCATCTTATCGCTGATCTTCACGCTGAGGGAAGTGGCCCGGCAACGAAAAGTGCTGCTGTAGATGGCGCACAGGTTAACTGTCCACCTCCCGATCAGTGGGACAATTGGGTGGAATATGATTCGAAAAGCTGGCCTGAACGGAAGTCGAAAGAGTATATGCTGATTCCTACAGCATGTTTTAACTGTGAGGCTGGTTGCGGTCTTCTTGCCTATGTTGATAAAGAGAGCATGACGATGCGCAAGCTGGTCGGGAATCCATACCATCCGGCAAGTCGAGGAAGAAACTGTGCCAAAGGCCCTGCAACCCTCAACCAGATTGAGGATACCGACAGGGTGCTTTATCCGGTGAAACGATCGGGAAAAAGAGGTGGCGGCAAGTGGGACCGGGTGAGCTGGGACAGTGTGCTTGACGATATTGCAGGAAGAATGCGCAAGGCCATACAGGAGGGTCGCAACAACGAAATATCCTACCATGTCGGTCGTCCCGGCCATGAAGGGTTCATGGAATGGGTTCTCAGGGCATGGAATGTGGATGGTCATAACAGCCACACCAATATCTGTTCATCAGGTGCACGTTTTGGATATGCTATCTGGGAAGGACTGGATCGTCCGTCGCCCGACTATACAAATGCCAAATTCATGCTTCTGGTAAGTGCCCACCTTGAGTCGGGTCACTATTTCAATCCTCATGCCCAGCGCATTGTTGAGGCCAGAATGAAAGGGGCAAAACTTGCAGTGCTCGATCCCCGTCTTTCCAATACGGCGAGCATGTCGGACTACTGGATGCCGAGCTATCCCGGAAGCGAACCGGCGGTACTGCTTGCAATGGCAAAAGTGATCATTGATGAAGGGCTCTATAACCGGGACTATCTGGAAAACTGGGTAAACTGGAAGGAGTATCTGCAGCAGGATTATCACGGCACTCCTGTGACCTTTGAAGAGTTCATTGAGGCTCTCAAAAAAGAGTATAGCTCTTACACTCCCGATTTTGCCGAAAAAGAGAGTGGTGTCAAGGCGGCAACGATTATTGAGGTTGCCCGCAAAATAGGAGAGGCCGGGACCAATTTTGCAACTCATGTATGGCGCAGTGCCAGCAGCGGAAATCTTGGCGGCTGGGAAGTATCGCGTACGCTCCATTTTCTCAATGTTCTGACAGGCAGTGTTGGTACTCCGGGCGGGACTTCACCAAGTGCCTGGAACAAGTTTCACCCTGATGTTCACGCCAAGCCAAAACTGCAGACGTTCTGGAATACGCTTCATTTGCCTGACGAATATCCTTTGGCTCATTTTGAAATGAGCTTCCTGCTGCCTCATTTTCTCAAGGAGGGGCGAGGCAAACTTGATGTCTATTTTACCAGAGTGTTCAATCCCGTCTGGACCTATCCTGACGGATTCTCATGGATTGAGGCGCTGGAAGATGAATCGAAAATCGGTCTGCATGCCGCACTTACTCCTACATGGAGTGAAACAGCCTATTTTGCCGACTATGTTCTGCCAATGGGTCATGCTGCTGAACGACATGATATTATCAGTTACGAGACCCATGCCGGCAAGTGGATTGCTTTTCGTCAGCCGGTTCTTCGTGTTGCTCACGCAAAGATGGGGCACCCGGTGGAATACACCTGGCAGGCAAATGCCGGCGAGGTGTGGGAAGAGGATGAGTTCTGGATTGAGCTTACCTGGCGGATTGATCCGGATGGAAGCCTCGGTATAAAGCAGTACTGCATGTCGCCATATCGGCCCGGTGAAAAGATCACGATTGAGGAGTATTACCGCTATATTTTTGAGCGCGTTCCCGGTCTGCCGGAAACGGCTGCCAAAGAAGGAATTTCAGCGTTGGAATACATGCAGAAGTATGGTGCTTTCGAGGTAGAAAGCAATGTGTACAAGGTAAATGAAAGAACCCTGTCGGAGGCTGATCTGCAAGGCTCAAGCGTGCAGCAGGAGACAGGTCTTATAACCAAAAACGGGAAATCAGTCGGTGTTCAGGTTAAAGGCGCCAACTGTACCGGTTTCCCGACTCCATCACGCAAACAGGAACTCTATTCCCGGACGATGGTCGACTGGAAGTGGCCTGAGTATCGACTTCCCGGCTACATCAAAAGTCACGTGCACCAGGAGATCATGAACCGGAGCAAGGGGGAATTTGTGCTTGTTCCTACTTTTCGTCTTCCTGTCCTGATTCACTCCCGTTCCGGCAATGCCAAATGGCTTGCCGAGATTGCGCACCGTAATCCGGTCTGGATCAATGCTTCAGATGCAAAGAGTCTCGGTTTTGAAGATGGAGATCTCATCAGGGTAAATACTGATATCGGCTTTTTCATAAACCGGGCATGGGTAACTGAAGGCATACGGCCCGGAGTGCTGGCCTGCTCGCACCATATCGGTCGATGGCGTCGTGAACAGGATCCGGCAGCTAACCGCTGGTCGACCAACAGGGTGCAGATCAGGCATGAAGGAAGCGGTAAATGGAAAATGCGTGTCGAGGAGAGCATTGAACCCTACGAGAGCAGCGATCCTGACTCATCGAGAATATTCTGGTCTGACGGTGGCGTCCATCAGAATATAACATTCCCGGTACATCCCGACCCCATAAGCGGCATGCACTGCTGGCACCAGAAGGTGCGTATCGAAAAAGCGCATGAGGAGGATCGTTACGGAGACGTTTTTGTCGATACAGATCGTTCACACCAGATTTACAAGGAGTGGCTTGCCATGACCAGACCTGCGCCCGGTCCGGGCGGACTTCGCCGTCCTCTCTGGATGAACCGTCCGTTCAGGCCGGATGAAAAGACCTATTACCTGTAATGATACCTTGCGGAGAACAGGTTCCGCAGAGAGATTCCTGAAACCGGATACACAGGTAATCAGGTTTCATTTTATTGTTTTTCAATATTTTACTGTACGGGTATGAATTTCAGAGGTTTTTCGCCAGGCAGGTTTGTTTTACTGATCAGCACGCTGACCTGGCTGCTTATTGTTTTTCCCTCCCCGGTGTTTGCTTCTCAGACTGTGCCGGCCGTTCAGACGGCATGGTGGGTATGGGAGATCGCCCTGTTTGTTTTTTCCTTCTGCCTCGGTATCGTGGCTGTTATAGCAGGTGTCGGAGGAGGAGTTCTATTTGTTCCTGTTGTCAGCAGTTTTTTCCCGTTTCATATTGATTTTGTAAGGGGCGCAGGTCTGCTTGTTGCCCTTTCAGGAGCCCTTTCTGCAGGATCGCCCCTGCTGAAAAAGGGCCTTGCCAATCTCAAGCTTGCGCTTTCCATGGCGCTGATCGGCTCCATAAGCTCGATCGGCGGCGCAATGGTCGGGCTTGCCATGCCGGAAAAACTCGTTCAGTTATTACTCGGATTCACAATTCTGTGTATTTCAGTGATTATGCTGCTTTCAAAAAATTCGTCTTATCCTGAAATTTCCAAACCTGATACTCTTTCAAAAGTATTGCATATCTATGGGATCTATTACGATGAGCAGCTTAAAAAAGATCTCAGCTGGCAGATTCACCGGACTCCGGTCGGTCTCCTTCTTTTTATCGTGATCGGATTTATGGCCGGAATGTTCGGGCTCGGTGCCGGATGGGCAAATGTGCCGGTTTTCAACCTTGTTCTCGGTGCGCCATTGAGAGTCTCCGTGGCGACAAGCATCTTTGTTCTCTCCATCAATGATACTGCCGCTGCATGGGTCTATCTGCACAAGGGAGCTGTTCTGCCCCTCATCGCGATTCCATCCATTGCAGGTATGATGCTCGGCACCAAGATCGGAGCCAGACTGCTGACAAAGGTTCATACCCGAGTTGTCAGACGGGTCGTTATTACTCTCCTGGCAGCGGCCGGATTGAGAGCTCTATTAAAAGGATTTGGAATCTGACGATCAGACACAAACCATGAAACAACAACTTCACGCAGACAGGGTTCAGATGGCTTATGCCCGGGTACTCTCCTGGACCTCGACCTTCGGCATCATTTTCATTATCGCCGGGTATCTGATCTATGTCTTTCAGCTGCTCCCTTTCGCTGTTGCTCCTGAAGCGATAGCCGCCCAGTGGCATCTCCGTGCGGCAGAACTGCACAAAGCTGTTCCGGTTCCTTCAGGATGGGACTGGATCGGCCAGCTTGGCAGGGGTGATGTGCTCAGTTATGCCTCCATTGTCTACCTTTCATCAGCAACGATCATCTGTCTTGGGGCCATTATTCCTGTCTTTATCAGGGAAAAAGATCACATCTATACAACTGTTACGATACTGCAGGTGCTGGTTCTACTCTTTGCCGCAACGGGAGTTATATCCGGCGGGCATTGAGAGTCCCGATAAGTTTTATGCATATCGGACAGATATGGGCAGGTGAGACCCTTCAGGCTTCTCATTAAGAATATTTAATCTGCATATCAAAAGACCGCCTGATTCTTGCTTGTTTCCCTTACAGTTATTATTATAAGAGTGATTGGTTATATAGTTATACAATAGCGGCGCGCACACGACTTTATATTTACGGACAGGTCTTCTACCGGAGGTAGAGAGGTATGTCAGAAAAACCGGCAAACATCAGGTCCGATTGCACAAAATCGATCGCTCCCCGGCTGATGCTGAAAAGGCTGAAGAACGTTCAGATTCGAGTCTTGATATGTAAACCGTCTGTTACAGAAAAGAATAATAGGAGGAAAAAACAATGGCGGAGACAAAAAAACTTGCAATTATTGCTTCACAGGGCACTCTGGACTGGGCATATCCTCCGTTCATTCTTGCCTCAACGGCTGCAGCAATGGATATGGAGGCGGTGATTTTTTTCACTTTTTACGGACTCCCCCTTCTGAAAAAAGAGATTGATGCCAAGGTCTCTCCCCACAGCAATCCGGCCATGCCGATGAAAATGCCTTTCGGGAGCAAGGATTTTCAGTCTTTCAACTGGCCTGTTCCGAATGTCATCTCCGGTAATGTTCCGGGGTTTGACAGCATGGCAACCATGCTGATGAAGGAGACTTTCAAAAAGAAGGGTGTTGCCACCATTGAACAGCTTCGGGGAATGTGCCAGGAGTTTGGCGTTCGCTTCATCGCCTGCCAGATGACCATGGAGGTGTTCGGCTTTGATAAGGAGGAGTTCATTGACGGAGTTGAATACGGCGGCGCGGCCACTTTTCTTGAGTATGCTGCTGACGCGAACATTTCGCTGTTTATCTGATCCCGGCATCCGCTTTTCAGTTGTCAGGCGGGGTAATGCGTTTTTATGCATCATGCCGGCCGCTTAGAGTCAGAGATGAAGCTGATTAATCAGAATAAGGGGGTGACCGGTCATGGTGCGTTTTATTGAACTGATCCGTAACAGTTTGACGGAGGTGAAAGAAATTATGCCGTGGGACCTTGCAGATCGGCTGAATGAGAACCCGGAGCTGATCATTCTTGATGTTCGGGAACCTTATGAGTTTGATGTTCTGCATATAAGAGGTTCAATCAACGTTCCAAGGGGGATTCTTGAATCAGCCTGCGAATGGGATTACGAGGAGACGGTGCCTGAACTGGTTAAAGCAAGGAACAGGGAGATCGTTGTTGTTTGCCGCTCCGGCCACCGCAGCCTGCTCGCAGTTCATTCCCTGCAGGTGCTCGGCTATGAACATGCAGTTTCTCTCCGGACGGGCTTGAGGGGGTGGAACGATTATGAGGAACCGCTTGTAAACATTGCATCAGAAAAGGTGGACCCTGATTTTGCTGACGACTTTTTTTTGACGAAACTTCGTCCGGATCAGAGGAAACCGGGTCGGGAAAAGAAAGGACGTGAACATTAAAAAAAACTGCGTTAATCGAAACTTCAATACAGAAACGATATATAATCGGAGGTTTTTTATGAGTGAAATATCAAGCAGCATGGAGCTGAACTGCGAAGGACTGAACTGCCCTTTGCCGATTCTTAAAACCAAAAAAGCCATTGACAGTCTGCAAAGCGGCGAGGTACTCAAGATGACGGCTACCGATCCCGGTTCCGTCAATGATATGGCATCATGGGCCAAGCGGACCGGCCATGAGTTGATCGCTCAAACTGAGGCTGCCGGTGTGCATACGTTTTTTATAAGGAAAAAATAACTTTTCCGGCATGAGAGACATGGTATTCAGCGGCAGTTGATGAACATCTCTTTCTGAACACATACCGGTTTCGTTAATTGGATAGATACAGCTTCGAAAAGGTGGCATTCAGCTCTCCCCTGCATGAGGGCCAACCGGAGATAACATGGATAAGACAGACATTCCCAGGCTGATGATATCGGCAGCCAGGAAGAGTTCAGGCAAGACAATGGTCAGTCTTGGCATTGAATGTCATCTTGCAGGAAGGGGTGTGGATATCAGAAGTTTCAAGAAGGGTCCTGATTACATTGACCCCATGTGGCATAAGCTGGCCAGCGGCAAAGAGTGCTACAACCTCGATCCTTATCTTACTGGCAGTCAGGCCTGCCTTGATTCGTTTCTGAGAAACACCGGGGAGCACAGCCTTGCTCTTATTGAAGGAAATCATGGATTGCATGACGGTATGGCCCTGGATGGTTCGGACAGCAGTGCCGGACTGGCCGGTATGTTGAAGGCTCCCGTTCTGCTGGTGGTTGACAGCAGAAAAACGAACAGGGGCATTGCCGCGCTTGTTATGGGGATGCAGATGATGCCCCCTCAGGTTAACATTGCAGGTGTGATTTTAAATCAAGTCCGAAATTCCCGTCAGGGAGAGAAGCAGAAAACGGCGATTGAACACTTCTGCAATGTGCCAGTGCTGGGGGTAATTCCTGCGGACGAAGAGCTGCTCATTGCAGAGCGGCACCTTGGTTTGACCACGGTCGATGAATCGGCGGATGCTTTGAAATTCATTCAGGGTGCTGCAGAAAAGGTAGCTCACTATTGTGACATGAATGAAATCAGTTCACTTTTTTACCAGGCGCCTCCGATTCAGGCCGTCCGGAGCGCGCCGGTTCACCATGAAATTGAGGTGCGGGCCAGAATCGGAGTGTTCAGGGATGCAGCGTTCTGTTTTTATTATCCGGACAATCTGGGCGCACTCCGCGATAACGGCGCGGAACTGGTTTTTATCGATTCCCTTCGGGTCAATGCGCTGCCTGATGTTGATGCTCTCTACCTTGGGGGAGGATTTCCGGAATCGTTCCTTGATGTACTGAGCAGCAACAGGGGACTTCTGAATGAGGTATATGAGAGGGTGGAATCAGGGATGCCGCTCTATGCTGAATGCGGAGGTTTGATCTATCTCTGCAGAACTGCCTCCTATGGAGGGAAAAAATATCCTCTCGCCGGATTGCTGCCTTTTGATATCGGCTTTCAGCATAGTCCGGCAGGGCACGGGTATCTTGATTTGACGAGCATCACTGACAGCGCCTGGTTCCGGAAGGATGTTTCCGTCAGAGTCCACGAGTTTCATTATTCAAAACCGCTGGTACCCGATGTTCCGGCATCTTTCCAGTTTGAAGTTAACAGGGGATACGGCATAACCGGAAAGCATGACGGAGTGTTGTACCGGAACCTCTTCGCCTCCTTTGCCCATCTGCATGCTGCCGTTCATCCAGGGTGGGCGGAAGCATTTGTGGCTATGGCTTCGGCCTTCAGGGAGGGATGAGGGCTTTCCCCGGCATGATTATTTCGCCGGGAGGCAATAAAAAAATCATTATTTTCGGATAAAATGCTTGAAAAATAGATGCCAAATCGTTAACTATATAACTATATAAACTAACTCTTGCGCGGTTGACCGGTTTTACCCCTTTTCTCTGTTACGCCTATTTTTATCTGCACATAAGCAGGGTCTGCACGTTTTTTCATTTATAAAATCACATAAAAGGAGTTTGTCATGGCAATTGTAGTTAATGGTGTCAGTTGTGAAACTGACGAGAACGGCTATCTCATAAATCTCGAAGACTGGACAGAGGATGTTGCCAAAGTGCTTGCTGAAGGTGAAGAGATCGAGATGACTGAAGCGCACTGGGATCTTGTAAAATTTCTCAGGGGTTATTACGATGAGTACCAGATAGCTCCTGCTGTCAAAGTGCTTACCAAGGCCATTGCCAATGAAAAGAGTATGGACAAGAAAACCGCTTCAGAGTTCCTTTATGGACTTTTCCCGAAGGGCCCGGGTCTTCAGGCCTGTAAAATTGCCGGACTGCCTAAACCCACCGGTTGCGTTTAAGAAAACGGAAAGCTGTTTGCTGACCCCAATTTACTGAGAATTAAAGGAGGAGCTATGGACGGTGCTGAAGGTGCAGCTTCAAAGGAAGTACATCGCTGCAATGAATGCGGAGCGCATTCTGGCGAAAAGTTTCTGAATCCGACGCCAATGCTTGATGAGCTGGAAAAAGGCCCCTGGCCAAGTTTTATTTCCGGTTTCAAGGAGCTTGCAGAAAGAACAAAAAAACCCATGCTTCGCGGGGTGATGGATCAGCTCGAATACTCCTATAACACCAAGATGGGATATTGGAAGGGTGGTCTGGTTACCGTTGACGGTTATGGTGCCGGTATCATTACCCGCTATTCGATGATCAAGGACAAGTTCCCTGAAGCATCCGAATTTCATACAATGCGGATTCAACCTGCACCGGGTTTGCACTACAACACGGCGATGCTGCGTGAGCTTTGTGATATCTGGGAAAAACATGGCAGCGGCTTGATTGCCCTGCATGGTCAGACCGGGGATATCATGCTGCAGGGTATTGAGCAGGACAAGGTTCAGGCTTGTTTTGACGAGCTCAACCAGGCCGGCTGGGATCTTGGTGGCGCGGGAGCGGGAATGCGTACCGCAGTTTCCTGTATCGGTCCGGGCAGATGTGAAAATGCCTGTTATGATAATCTCAAGCTGCACCTGCATGCGCTCAAACATTTTGTTGGCGTGCTGCATCGTCCGGAGTGGAATTACAAGCTGAAATTCAAGTTTTCGGGGTGCCCGAATGACTGCACCAACTCGATTATGCGTTCTGATCTTGCCGTTATCGGTACATGGCGGGATGCGATTCAGGTCGATCGCGATGAAGTTAAGGCATGGATTGAAAAGAAGGGTGTTGATGCGCTGGTTAACCAGGTGATCAATCACTGTCCTACCAAAGCCATTTCACTGAAGGATGGCGAGATGGTCATAGAGACCAGAGATTGCGTGCGATGCATGCACTGCCTGAATGCTATGCCCAGAGCTCTTTCTCCAGGCAGGGACAGAGGCGTCTCTCTTTTGATGGGCGGAAAGAATACGCTCAAGGTTGGTGTAAATATGGGCTCACTCATCATTCCGTTTATGAAAATGGAGTCCGAAGAAGATATTGAGGCATTCATCGAACAGATTGAGGCGATTATTGACTGGTGGGATGACAGCGGCCTTGATCACGAGCGTATCGGCGAAACCATCGAACGCGTCGGCCTGAAGCAGTTTATCGAGGGCATCGGTCTTGAGGCTGACATTAACATGGTGACGAGACCACGCGATAACCCATACTTCAAGGCCAAGTACTAAGGTGACTGCGGCCCCCCGGTTGCAATCGATGAATTTAACTCTTTTTAAGAGGATCTATTACACCTCAAAAGGAATGAAAATATTATGAGCAGTCCTGAAAAAAAATGGAAAACCGTAGAGTCGGGTCCTCATTCCTATGAGGAGGCTCTGCATCCTGTTGTGAGAAAAAATTACGGAAAGTGGAAATATCACGAGATTCCAAAGCCCGGTGTGCTTGTGCATGTCGCTGAAAGCGGAGATTCCCTCTATACCGTCAGGGCAGGAACCCCGCGTCAGGATACGGTGGACATGATTCGCAGGCTTTGCGATATTGCCGACAAATACTGTGACGGTTACCTCCGTTTTACGGTGCGTAACAACGTTGAGTTTCTGACTCCGAAGCAGGAAAATGTCGAGCCGATGATCAGAGAGCTTGAGTCGATGGGTCTTCCTGTTGGCGGCACCGGCATGTGCGTTTCCTCGGTGTCGCATACTCAGGGTTGGCTTCATTGCGATATTCCTGCAACGGATGCCTCGGGAGTGGTGAAGTCAATGATGGATACGCTCTATGAGGAGTTCAGGGGGATGCAGATGCCCAACAAAGTCAGGCTTTCAACATCATGCTGCTCAATCAATTGCGGTGGACAGGCAGATATTGCTGTCGTAGTCAAGCATACGCGTCCTCCCCGGATTAATCACGATCATCTTGCGATGATTTGCGAGCTCCCGAAAGCCGTCGCACGCTGCCCTGTTGCCGCAATACGTCCAACGGTGGTTAACGGCAAGCGTTCGCTGATGGTGGATGAAGAGAAGTGCATCTGCTGCGGAGCATGTTTCGGAGCCTGTCCTGCCATGGAGATCAACCATCCTGAACACTCCAAGTTTGCTATCTGGGTAGGCGGCAAAAACAGTAACGCCCGTTCCAAGCCGTCAACCATGAGTATCGTCGCCCATAATCTTCCGAACAATCCGCCTCGATGGCCGGAAGTTACCGATGTTATCGGCAAGATTCTTCTTGCATACAAGGAGGGCGGACGTCCCTGGGAGCGTATTGGAGAGTGGATAAACCGGATCGGATGGAAGCGCTTCTTTGAAGAGACGGGCCTGACCTTTGATGAGGATATGATTGACAGCTACCGTCATGCGAGAACCACATTCAACCAGTCTGCTCATGTTCGCTTTTAGCCCAAGGAGAAATTCATGAAGGTAGAATCCAATCCAATTCTTGATTTTGCGGTCAATTATGAGTTTCCTGAGTTCAGCGAGCTGCATGGAACCGACAAGATTGTCGCATTCGGAGATCATAGTCACAAGTGCCCGGTGTATGTCCGGCAGCTTCCGCCGTGTTCGGCGGAGTGCCCGGCAGGTGAGGACATCAGGGGGTATCAGCGATTTCTCAATGGTGTCGAGAAGTCGGATGATCCATGGAAATCAGCATGGGAGACGATTGTCGATACAAATCCTTTTCCTGCTGTTATGGGTCGTATCTGCCCGCATCCATGCCAGGGCGGGTGCAATCGCCAGTATCATGACGAAAGCGTGGCGATCAATGCCGTTGAGCAGGTTGTCGGTAATTTCGGTATTGAGCATAATCTTCAGCTTCCGGGGCCGGGTGTGGATACAGGAAAGCGGGTGGCTGTTATCGGCGGCGGTCCTGCGGGGCTTTCCGCGGCCTATCAGCTGCGCCGGAAGGGTCATGCCGTAACGATTTTTGATGCCAATGAAAAGCTTGGCGGGATGGTGCTTTACGGAATCATGGGGTATCGTGTAGACCGCAGTGTTCTTGACGCCGAGATTCAGCGTATCATCAGACTTGGAGTCGAAACGAAGATGGGCGTCCGTATCGGAACCGATATTTCCCTTGAGCAGCTGGAAAAAGAGTACGATGCTGTTTTTATCGGTATTGGCGCTCAGGTTGGCCGCTCCCTTCCTGTTCCCGGATCGGCTGATACAAAAGGCCTGACGAATGCCATTGATTTTTTGAAAAACTACGAGGTGGAGGGCGA
>Ga0268280_1000832_pt1 | contig 23065 bp, 34 predicted proteins | sample saktaG_9_FD_190139 | JGI IMG/M metagenome (GOLD analysis project Ga0268280, IMG submission 190139) | Saline water microbial communities from Sakinaw Lake, British Columbia, Canada - sak_2011_5_24_40m | ecosystem: Environmental > Aquatic > Non-marine Saline and Alkaline > Saline ... | reverse complement strand
ATTAGTGTGGTGATATACTTCACCCCAAATAGTAAGATTTAAATAAATAAGAATTATGCAATCATATGGATAAGTACAAGTTTAGAAAGTATAGAAAGGAGTATCTGAGTTTGTTCTTAGTGGAAAAAAGGGAATTAGAAAAAATTCTTCCAAAAAATGTTCTAATTGAGCACGTTGGCAGTACCGCAGTTTCGGGTTTGGGTGGAAAAGGGCTGATAGATATAGCAATCGCTCTACCAAAAAGAAAAATTAAATTTTATAGAGAGAAATTAGAGTCTAAAGGATTTATATACAAAAAGAAACCAAAAGATAATCAAAGAAAATTTATGGAAAAAAGAATCAAATCTGGAAGAAAAGAGGAAATTGTAAATGTTCATTTAACTTATAAAACAAGTCCAATCTGGTCAGAATTCATCCTTTTTAGGGATTATCTGAGGAAGGATAAGAATGCAAGAGAAGAATATGCAAAAATAAAAGAGCAGGCAATTAAACATAATCTCCGGGGGGAAGATTACAGAAAGTTTAAAGCTAAATTCATTAGAAAACTAATAAAAAATGGAAAACCTTAATCAAGCAGGCTTAACGAACAACGAATCTAAAGTTTACATAGCACTCTTAGATTTAGGTCCAAGCCTAGCAGGACAGATATCAAGAAAAATAGGCTTACATAGAAGAACTGTCTATGATACAACCGAGATGCTCATAAAAAAGGGGCTTGTGGGCTATATCTTAAAAAATAACAGGAGATTATTCCAAGCAAGTAGTCCGTCACGTATAATGGACATTATTAATGAAAAGAAAGACTTACTCAACCCAATAATAACAACCCTTCAACAAAGATATTCCAAAACAAAAGAGAAAGAGGAAACAAATTTCTACAAAGGTAAGGAAGGATTAAAGACGGTTTTTGAAGAACAATTAAACAGCAAGGAAATACTAATTCTTGGAGCCTCCCCTCTTGCTTACGAAACTCTCCAGTTTTATTTTAAATGGTATGATAAAACAAGAAAAGAAAAGAAAATTAAAACAAGGATAATCGCAACAGATAAAAAAATAAAGCGCATTCCTTTTGCGGAAATAAGATATCTCCCTGAAAAATATTCCAATCCGGTTTCTGTAAATATTTACGGAGACAAAACTGCAATAATTCTATGGGCAAGTGAGCCTCTAGCAATTGTAATAAAGAACAAGGAAATTGCAAATTCTTACAGAAATTACTTTAAATTAATGTGGAAGATAGGCAAACAATGATTAATCTTTAACTTTCGGATGTGCTAAACTCAAATCATATCCATCTACTATCCCCTTTGTAATCTGGATATTCACATCAAATTCCTCTCCTACTTTTCTAGCCATCTCTACATAACCAACACTGGCTTTTTTTTGGAACAATATCCCTTCCAAATTCATAGCAACAACCAAGCTTCCTTAAATCTGCACCCCTATTTCTTGCAATCCTTAACCATCTTCCATAAACTTTCCTAGACTCTGCAGCAACCAATTCTTTATCATTAAGATACCTCGTGTTTTCTAAATCAAACATATTCAAAGTAGGAGTATTTGGATCAAAAATTAGATGACTTAAACTATAGTCGTGATGATATATTCCTTCCAACTCCTTAATTCTGGAAATTATTCCCAAATGAATGGCGATAGAGGATTCTAACGGAGATGTAATCTCATTAAGGTGTTTTACTTCACTAACATCTTTTGCATGTTCGTCAAATAAACTTAAAATAAAACCTGGAGCAAACTCGGTATAAATTGTCCAGTCTCTTGGTTGAACCCCAACAGCAGAAGGAACCTCTATTCTAAATTGATCTCTTAACCTCTCTCCGTACTCTTTGAATAGCTCATGTAAAATTCTATACTGTAAGAATTCCCAAACCATCTTAACCCCATTTTGAGGTCTTTTACCTGGCATCTTTGTTTTCTTTATAATATTTGATTGACTTGGGGAAATCCATACGTCGCTGGAACAAGGAACCGGAGATTTCATTACATTAAATGCTCTCATATCTATATCTAAATCAGGATTTACATACCCTCGCATTAATTTATCCAATGACATTTTTTTCAAAGGTTTGAGCTTTTTATAAATCTTTCCTTACTTTATAGTGACTACAAATAGAAAGCTTTATAAGTAGTATTTCTTGCTACCTTATACCATGAAGAAGAAGATTAGTATTAGTATAGAAGAAGATTCTATTGAAAAATTAGACAAGTTAGTTGAGACTGGAAGATTCAGAAATAAGAGTCATGTCTTTGAATTTGCATTAAAGCAAGTAATGGAGGATGAAGAATAAAATGACAGATAAAATAATTCACCAAGCAGCTAAAAGATTAAAATCAGAAGGAGTTGTTGAAAAACTTACAAAACTTGGAAAGCCACTCTTCCTCGTTATTTCCGGTTCTCATGGATTTGGGTATGCTTCTGAAAGTTCGGATGTCGATGTTAGAGGGGTTTACATTGCTCCTACAAAGAAATTTTTGGGGATGAGAAGGATTGCTACAGAACCAACTTTTGAGTATATGAGCCAAGATAGAATGCTGGATGTTTCTGTTGATGAAGTAGGACATTACATTAATGTTGTTGAAAGATCAAATGGAGAGAGAGTCGAATGGCCCAGCTCAAGATTACTCCTCGCCGCATCCCCAGAGTACATTGAATTAAGAGATATAATTAATTCAGCAGGGTTAAGTAAAAGACAAGCAGGATATTATGTTCATCTTCCACGGGATATAAGGGCCGGAAAAAAACCAGCAAAGGGGATAAAAGGAGACATTTACGCTATGAGAACCTATTTGGCGGGGATAATGTTATTCGAACAAGGAAGGATTATGTCCGATATTAGTGATTTAGGCCGTGAACTGGATGTTCCAACAGTTGACGAATTAATAAATTTAAAGAAACAGGGAACCGAATATGATCCAAGAAAATTTGAAAGAGTTTTTAATGAACTTGATAGTAGACTGATAAGAGCAATAGAAAATTCTTCCTTGCCAGATAGACCGGATATTGATAAACTTAACAAATATCTTGTAGAGTTAAGAAAGCAATACTAAGCCGCTTCTCTTCCTTCATCTACCTTGGAAGAGTACTTTTTAAGAAAATTATCCAATGGGCCACCATATTTTGTAAACGTTGTTTTAACGACCCCGTTCTCATCCGTTAGAACAATTATGCTAGCATCTTTTTTCTTTCTATTTTCACCCATCTCCTTATATCCTCTTTTTCCTATCTTTCCAGGAGCAAGAACTGCACTATCTCTCCGGACATAAATATCTGTTGCTCCCTCATATTCCGGCATATCTTTTTCACCAGTAAATTTGTAATGCTCACCATTTTCGAGGGCATCTTTAATTATCATTGGAAAGAGATTTCTATCTTCCATCCTCTTGACTGCATGAGAATCATAAGCTATTCCATTAATATTAACTTTATCCTCTATTCCAGATAGTATAAGTACAATTCCACCAATAATCAAAACTAATCCTAAAAGAAAAGAAACACTTACATTAATTGACTCGGCAATTACAAATCCGGTAATTCCCAATCCAGAATTAATAAAGAAGAAGGCTCCTGCCAGAAACAAAACAAATCCCAAACCTCTTTTCCAGTTCATAATTATAATAGCAAAACGAGCTTTTTAAGAATTATTGTCTTCTAACAATTTCATATCCGGGGGAAGGCTTTCTCTCGCCGTACATTGCTGAAGGATTATATCCCTCTGTCGTTTGGTATCTTTGAGGCGCAGCGTACTGTGTTTGCCCCCCAGATTCTCCGCTACCCATAAACTCTGCAGGACTTATTGGTACTCCGATTGACATGTTAAATTAGAAAGATGAGAGTTTTTAAGGATTTTCATCTCAAGCCCTCGTAATAATTAATCATATATTTAGGAATAACTTTTTCTTTTACCATTCTCTTAGTTTTATCTTCAACCGTTTCAAAGAATTTGGCATCCTTAAAGTGTTCAGCTTTATCCTTCAATTCCTCTTTTGATTTTTTATCTTTCCTCGACAATAATGGAAGCCCAACTGAAAAGGGAATGACGGGGGTTGGAGGTAACACCGATTCCAAATTTTCCTTACATATTTTAAAATAAATCTTCAAAGTATTAAGACTATGAACTGGAAAGTCCTTGGTTGTTAATATCTCGTTGGGGTTTAATTTTATTCTTTTCATTTAATATATCCCCCTCTCTGCAAGTTCCACAATCTTTTATACTCACCATCCCGGTTTATCAACTGATTATGCTTTCCCATTTGTACGATATTTCCATCTTTCATAACAACAATTACATCTGCATGCATTATTGTTGAAAGCCGGTGAGCGATAATTATTGAGGTTCTTCCTTCCATTAGTTTCTTTAAATCTCTCTGAATTTCCGCTTCAGTTTCAGAATCTAATGCGGAAGTTGCTTCGTCCAAAACAAGAATTTTCTTATTTGCCAAGATGGCTCTTGCTATTGAAACTCTCTGTTTCTCTCCACCAGAAAGTCTAACACCCCTCTCACCAACAATAGTGTTCTCTTTGTTAGGGAAGTTTTTGATAATCTTATCTAGCTGAGCAAATTTAATCGCCTGCATAACTTCCTTTCTTGTTGCGGTAGGATTTGAAAAAGCAACATTGTTGTAGATACTCTCGTCAAAAAGGATGGCTTCCTGAGGGACTATGCTCATCTCTCCTCTAAGAGACTCTTGTTTAACACTTCTTATATCTTGTCCATCTATTGTTATACTTCCACTAGCAATATCATAAAATCTGTAAAGCAATTTAACAAGAGTAGTCTTTCCACATCCCGAATGTCCAACTAAAGCTATTTTCTTTCCTGAAGGAACCTTAAGGTTAAGTCCCTTGAAGATTTTTCTCTTTCCATAGGCAAACTTAACACAATCAAATTCTATATTTCCTTGTTTAACTTTAAGTTCCTGAGCATTCGGAGCGTCTTTTACCTCTTGCTCTTCTTTACCATACTTAAACAGAGCGTCAAAGTCCGCCATTGCCCTATAATAATTCCTTATTCCATGTACAAATCCAAAAAGAGGATAAAATATATTCCCATAAGCAGTGTAAATAAAAACGAGAGTACCAACACTCATTTTTCCATTTAGCAAGTCCATTAAAGGGAAAAGTATAAGGAAGAAAGTACCCATTCCAATAATTATTTGCTGTCCAGCATCCATCCATCTATAATAGTTATAAAATTTAAGGAAAGCTCTTCTTGTTCTTTCTGTTAGTTTCTCAAATCTTTGTTTTATTGATTTTTCCTTACCATAATATTTTATTGAATCTATATTTGTGAAGATATCTGCAACATTTCCCTTTTCCCTATCTTCGAAGTTATTTGCATCTACTCCCGCCTGTTTCTGTTTGTTTTGTATATAAAGACTATAAAGTATAAAACTGATTCCCATAACAAAAATTACTATTATCGGCTTCCATGAAAAATATATTAATGAAACCGAAATTGCAATAAAACTGAATGCAAGCGGAGCTATGTTAAATATTAAAACATCGGTGAGTCTTTCCATCGCACTTCCGCCTCTACCCAATCTTGAGATTAAGCTTCCTGTTTTGTGTGTTACATGAAAATTATGTGAGAGATCAACTATATGATTGAAGAACTTCCTTTTCAAATCTAAAGTAAGACTTGTTTCCAAGTGATTAACCATACTTAAGTTTACCCACTCTATAACTGCCTTAAACAAGATTGTACCCAAGAAAATTAAACCCACAGAGATAAATATTGAAACCAAAGCGGTTCTAATTATGCTCCCCGCTACAAAATTTGTTGAGTTATCTATAATTATTTTAAATAAAAACGGATTTACTAACCTTAAGGATTCAGAAATTAGACCTACAACTAACAAAACTACAAACAACCATTTATATCTTTTCAAAAAACCCCAGTATACACTAAGATTGTACCAGTAATTTATTTCTTCTTCGTTGTTTTTCTTATTTACCATCTTAAACTAACATTCGTCATGAATGAATATGATTAGTCCAGAAAACAAAAAGGTAGAAAAATAGAATCCGGACTAGTATGAAGTTATTTTATTCACAGGGCCGGATCAAGCCGAATAACCAATAATAATTTATTAAATTTCACCCACTTTTTAAAACTTTGCATTATTTCAGTTAAATTAAGAATATTATATAAAACTATCCAAAGCAAAGCTTATATATTGAAGGTGCCTTAATTCTGCATGGACGAAATACGCGGAAAAGTTTCGGCATATGACTTAAAAGTGGATTATTTTAGAAAAAATACTGAACAAAACGAAAAGCCTGAAAATAACTTAAAAGATTGCCTCGAAGAAAGCGAGTAAATTCTTACGACGTTTTGAAATTAATCCACCTCGCACGGTGAATTGGAAACCCTTTCTTGAAAGACTAACCTATCCAAACGATTTTCCCTACTTTTGTTTCTGCCTCTAGTCTCAAGCCTTTCGTACGTTTCCCTCAACATCTGCCCTCTTTCCAATTCGTCAAGAATCTGTCCCGCAGTTCTACCAAAACCGTGAACTATTTTTTTGGGGGCAACTACAAGTTGTTCAACTAACCACTCCCTAACAGGATTATTGGTTGTTAAACTATACTGAGAGACATACTCCCTTCCTTCACGTTCTTCATAGATTATTTCTCTACTTACCATAAAAATTAATCTCCTAATTATCTTTTAAACGTTTGTTCTCCCAATTGGGAGAGTAATAGTAAGATATAAAAAGTTGGGAATAATGGCTTAAGAATGACATACGAGGAATTAAATGAATTGTTAACTGAAAATGAGAAGCAAGTATATCTCGCCCTTCTTAAATTAGGAGAGGTTACAGCATCCCCAATCTTAGAAAAAACCGGCTTACAAAACTCGGTATTTTACCGAACAATCCACCGATTAATGGAAAAAGGGTTTGTAGGGTATGTTTTAAGGGGAAAAATAAAGCATTTCAAAGCAAACAACCCAGAAGTATTTCTAACCCAGATTAGAGAAAAAGAAGCAGAGATAAAAAAGATTATCCCAAGCTTAAAAGAAATTCAAAAAATTTCGGGTGTGAAAGTAGATGCAGAAGTATTCGTTGGAGTTAAGGGGATTCTGGCAATGTATCGATTGCTAATTGCAGATTCCAAACCTAAAGAGGAATACTGTTTTTTTGGAATAGATGTTCCCTCCTACAAACAAGCTATGGAAGCTGTTTATATCCCATTCAGAAAGTATCGCATTGAAAAAAAGGTTAAAGTTTATGGTATTCACAGAATGGAACTCAAAGGAAAAATGGAGAAAGTTAAGAATACAATCGAGAGATATACCAATTTCCCTCTGCCCCCAAACATGACAATCTTTCGGGATAAGATTATAATCGCAAGTTGGGGAGAAACCCCCACAGGAATTCTGATTCATGGTAAAGATATAGCAGAGCAGTACAGAAAGATGTTCTGGAAAATTTGGAAGTCGGCAAGATAATTTAATAAATACCCCTCCCCTATCTAAATTATGTCCAAAACAAAAAAGCAAATAAAGAAACCCACAAAAAAAGAGAAGAAAATAATCTCAATCAAACAAATTGCCTCTAAAATAAAAAAGATAGAACTCAAAGAGGATGAAGAAATAAAAACACTCGAAGAGGCATTAGAAAATCTTGAAGAAGAAAATAAAGAAACAACTTTTGCTCATTCTCTTCAACCGATTGATATTCCAGATACAACCCTTCGAGATAGAAACAGAGGAGAGCAAAATCCCTCCCAAGAAACAGAAACTCTCGAAGAAGGTGTTGCGGGAGTAAGAGGAATAAGTGAAGAAACCTCAAATCGTCAGAGAGTGGACTATCAAGCAAACACTCCAAGCGAGGGTTACGAAGCAATTTCTCCGAAGTATGACGAAGTAAGCACAGAAGATAACAGAGATTTACTTATTAGTAGGGGAAGAACCGTAGACATAGAAAATATTCCTCAAACCACGAGTACTTTTCAGAGAACAAATTTTGTAGTAAATCCAGAATTGCAAGAATTCAAACAACCTAAAAACGCAGAAGATTACCGAATTAGGGAAGCCGAAGGAACTTTCCAGAGAGACGAATTCCAAAGAGAGAGAACCTCCAATCCCCATAGAGAAGAGAGAAAATACCGAGAAAAAAGATAATTAGTAATAAACCACATCATGATGGTCGTAATCAAGTAATCTTACAATTTTTTCATTTTCAAGAATTTCATAAGTCAAAACAAAATGTCTGATATGAACGCTTCTCTGCCCAGCCATATTGCCTCTTAATGGTTCACCAATTTTGGGATTTTCAAGGACTTCGTTTATTTTTCTCTGGAGAATTTCAAACTGCAGTTTATCCTTCTTAGCCAATTTAGAAAATACTCTATCTAACTTTTCAGAAACATAAAGCGAGTAAACCATTAAAGTTATTAAGCATACCTCTTCCTAAAATCCTCTATGTTACCAACCCTAATAAATTTTCCTTTCCGTATTGCATCTAACCTCTGCAAATACTCTGCCCTAACTTTTGGTTTTTCCTCGATCTGCGCTTTTATGAAAATGTTTACTTGCTTGCTCATACTCATCCCATTCTGCTTACAAAAATCAGAAAATTGTTTGTATGTGTCCTCTTCCAAATTAAATGTTTTTAATACCATTTTAGTTAAATAACCTTATTTAACGTTATTTAAATAGTTTTTGGTTTTTACAAAAGTCGCCTTTGGCAGATTTTTAACTCAACGATGTTATTAGTATAATAAAATTTTCCTATCTTATTTGCACACCAAGTTTTAAAATAATCATCTTCATTAACAATTCTCATCTCCGTCAATATAGTTAATTTAATAAACATCCTTGTTGTATATTCGTTATGGCAAAAAAGAGTGATTATGTAATTGGAGATATCTATCAGGGAGGATATTCTACTTTAAAACCGAGTTCTGATGATTTGTTTATGGGATATCGGCTTGATGCCTCAAGAGTTGGTGCTCCAACAAAACCAGATACCGCAAACCAAATTCAACAAGTTAACATGCTTCTTAATCAAGGAATTGTTCCAATAGAAGTGCAAACTCTTCCTCCAGAAGTATTCGACCAGATTCCAAAGCAACATTTTACAGAATTAAGAAGAGCGGCAAAATTAGGTGGAGCAAAGATGTCCGTCCACGCTCCATTAATAGAAGCATCTGGGATGACGAGAGAAGGATGGAGCGATTCAACAAGAGAATTAGCAGAGAGACAGTTGTGGGACGTTGTACAAAAATCCCATGAAATGGACGAAAACGGAGGAATTCCTATTACAATTCATTCTTCTGGAATTCCGGGAAAAGAAATGGAAATGACAAAGGAGGGCCCACAGGAAGCGGTAATACAAGCAATCAACCAAGAAACACACCAAGTTCAGCGTCTAAAAAGAGAGATGAAGTATTACCCTGGAGAAGATTTAGACAAGGGAATTATCTTTACCCCACAAAGAGAGTTGGATGCACTAAATAATACCGATTGGCAAAACTCTCTTTACACGTTAGTTCATCAACAACACGAAGCAGATAAAATAATCGGCGAGTATAGTAAAGATATTCTGCCCTTTATAGAAAATGGTGCAATCAACAAAGAAGCAGTTCTTCAATCGGAAGTGGGTGATCAGGCACTAGGACAACTAAGGAATGCGGAAGCATATCTTGAAGATGCAAGACTCCACATAAATGGACTTTTTAATAAGGCATATAAGTATGGAACGGAAGAAGATAAGATAAAATTAAGAAAAATCTCAGAGGAATATGGAAAAGAATTGGAAAAAATTGAAGGAGATGTTTGGAATGTGGGACAAAAATCCCATGCAATACAGGGAGTTATTAACGCTCTTGGGGGAATAAGCCCAAAGACTTTCATTCCGATTGAAGATTGGGCAGTTGAACAATCTTCAAAGACTTTTGCAAATGTAGCTCTTAAATCCTATGAAAAATATGGAGACAAATCTCCAACAATTAGCATAGAAAATCTTTACCCCGGAATGGCTTTCGGATATGCGGATGAGATGAAGAGACTGATAACAAAATCTCGGGATACTTTCGTAGAAGAAGGAATGAAAAAAGGACTTTCTTCATCAGAAGCAAAAGAAAAAGCCGAAAAAATAATTGGTATGACTTTAGATGTAGGACATTTGAATATTCAAAAGAAAGGCGGATATAAGGACGAGGATTTGCAAAAAGAAGTAAAGGAGATGTCAAAATTTGTTAAACACGTTCATCTCACAGATAATTTTGGGTATAGCGACAGTCATCTCTCTCCGGGGATGGGAAACGTTCCTTTCAAAAAGATTTTGGAAGAGTTAGAAAAGAAGGGATTTCAAGGAAATGCGGTTGTAGAAGCGGGAGGGTTAGTACAACATTTTGGAACCTCTCCTTATCCATTTGCTTTAGAAGCAATGGGTTCACCAATATATTCAATGAAAATGGCTCCTTATTGGAATCAAACATCAGGACTACAGCAAGGATATTTTGGTGGATACGGAGGAATGCTTCCACAAAAGAATTACGAAACATTTGGAGCAGGATTTTCACAATTGCCCGCAGAACTCGGGGGAAAGATTGGGGGCGGTACCGGAAGAATCTCCGGAAATCCAATGGAATAATTTATCACTCAAACTCAATAAATTTAAAAACCAAAAAAAACTAGCTATAATATGAAAAATAAGAACGGTGCTGTAGATGTTCTACATCTAATTGTTGGAATATTATTGGTTGGTGGAGGAGTTTCCTTCTTAATAAATAAATCCCAATTCGGAGCAGTCTTGGCCTCATTGGGGTTATTGATTGAAGTTGTTAAGAGTTGGTTAATATGATAGAATATATAAATATAAACACAATTGTAGGAACAATTATTATATTAATAAATTTAATTCCATTAATTTTAAGAAAGTTTAATTATATACCAATAACAGCGGCTATATCCTTATTTTTAGCCCTCCTGGTAAATTTAATAAGCTAAAAACAAATAAAAGATGGTGAAAAAAAAGAAAGTTTCTAAGAAAAGTGTAGTTAAGAAAGTAAAAACTAAACACATAAAGAGTCTCGGAGAAGTTGACTTAAAAAAAGTTCCAACCTTTCAATTAAGAACAGAACACGAGATTGCAATGGACTTTGCTGCACGCATTTATAAAAAATTCGAAAAGATAATAAAATCTGTTATTCTTTTTGGTTCTACGGTTAAACAAACCGCAGTTGCAGGCTCAGATATAGATATTATTATTTTGGTAGATGATGTTTCTGTAAGATGGGACCAAGAACTAATCGCTTGGTATAGGGAAGAGTTGGATAATATCCTCTCAACAACCCCCTATCGAAAGAGTTTGCACATAAACACCGTAACATTGAGTACATGGTGGGAAGATTTAATGCGTGGAGATCCAATCGTTATGAATATCTTACGTTATGGTGAGGCTATGTTGGATTTTGCTGGATTTTTCGAACCACTTAAATTTTTATTAATAAGAGGAAAAATACGTTCAACCCCCGAAGCAATTTATACCTGTCTAGAAAGAGCTCCTGCACATTTAGACAGAAGCAGAAATTCGGAGTTAAATTCAATTGAGGGTTTGTACTGGGCAATGGTAGATTCCGCCCATGCTGCACTAATGGCAGAAGGAGTAATTCCTCCATCACCAGAACATATTGGCGTTGACTTAAAAGAAGTCTTTGTAAACGACGGAAGATTAAAAATGAAATATGTTTTATGGTATAGGGATTTGTTAATTCTTCATAAAAAGATTTCTCATGCAGAGATAAGAGATTTGAAAGGCGTTGAAATAGACGACTGGCAAGCCAGAACTCAGGACTTTGTTGACGTAATGGTTTCCTTAGTAAAACAAATTGTAGAAAAAAAATAAATTAATTTTTAGAACGGCATACCCTTATCTCTTCTTTCCTTTCTTCTCTTGTTTCTTTCCACTTTAACGGGATCCGATTCTCCAGATTTACTAGCATCCTCAGCCTTGTATATCTGGTCGAATAATGCTAAGTAGTAAGGTCTTATATCTTGCTCCCATATATCCCCCTTGTCTTCTTTATCTGTTTCTCTATCGAATGCATCTTCCGCTTTCTTTAGACCTTCAAGGAATACTCTCTTTAGCAACTCGGAATTTGTACTTCCATCTTCTTTACTCATTATCTTTTCTAGCTTCTTTTGAGCAAGAGTCATATATCCTCTAAGTATTCTATGCGAATCTCCTTCACCGGTTCTTGCAAAAGAAGCTATCGCCCAGGCTGGAGCTTTTTCTTTCTTTAATCTGTTTGATACATACTCTCGAACCTTTTGAGGTTCTTGACTTATTGCTCCAAGCCCTCTTACCTCGTTTAGAGCGTCAACAAACTCGTCTAGTTTCTTATCTCCTGTTTTGTAAAGATGTTCTACTCCGAGGGTAAGTGCTTCATAATTCTCTGGAGCCAGTTTTCCAAGAATTGTAGATTTGTGTGCCTTTACAAATTCCGCATTATCATTTTGAGTTTGTGAAAGCGCGTCTTCTAAATCCCCTCGAGGAGAACGAGGAGAACGAATTAGTGCTCCAGTTGTAGGATCATTTACTGCTGAAGTATAAAAACCAGTATCTCCCCATAATACCCCTCCGGATTTTTCCCACGCAGAAGGATTTTCTGGATCTTTCTGAACAGTATTTAGATATTTTGTTAAGTCTTTAGAATTCTTTCCCTGTCTAACAATGGCCTTGCCATCATACTTTGATTCTCCGTTCAATGGTACGTATTTTGCTATTTTATCTGCCATTTTATTGTGTAGTTAATGATGCCTCCAAGTTATTTATAAAATCACTAATTCCAGTATTTAATTTTTGTTTTACCATGTTTTTCATACAAATCTTCGGTTTATAAATCTTTCTATTAGTTGTTCTTAAGAAGTAGTAACAATTACTTAGCGGCTATAGGTGCCTTAATTTCCCGATAATCTAGCTTTATTCTAAAGGGCAATTTTGATCTTACTTGTGCGATAAGCTTTCTTATAGACTGAATTGCCTTTGGAGTCTGAACAGCGAAGAAGAAAACAGGGGTTCCTTTCTTTAGTATTGCAGCTTTAGCAATGGATTTTCCAAAAGACAACTGCATTCCAGTCTGCATTCTGTCTGCTCCTGCCCCAGTCAACATTTTATTTTCTCTCTGAATGTGATGAGGGAAAGGATAAACTCTAAACAGATACTGTCCCGCAAGCTCTACATCCAATTTTTTGTTAAGATACTGCCTGCAAGCCTCTAGGGCGTTATCCCTTACCTGTGCTTTCTCGCTAGACATAAGTGTTAACTGCAAAGGTAATTTTCCATCCCGGAAAAGTTTGCTATTTCCCATAGTAAATTTAACAATTTTCTGAGGAGGAACTACTTTTATGAAAGCCTTATTTTTTCTCTTACTCACCCTAGTATAAGGAACCGAACTACGATGTGAATAACATGCTGCTCTTCTTAGTCCCATTATGCCGCAACCTCCTTCCTCTCATGCAAACCCAAAAACTTAAGTGGACCAGATAAGTTAACAACAGAACCCGCTGGAAGCTGTTCAATTCTGGCAGTTAAATCCTCTTTTTTAGCCATTGGATGAACTGGAAACTCCAACCCATCCCGATAAATAAGATAATACCCATCAGGTAATTTATTTAAATCAAACTCTCCGTGTTCATAGGTGACAATTCTTTCTCCACTCATTTTATCTCAACTCCTTGTGTCATTGCCTGTCCCGGCAAACCTGTTTCGAATATAGCTCTTACAACGCCCCTCTTTCCGTGAGGTGCGGATATTTTGCCCTTGATTATTTTACCCGCAGGAGACTTCCAGCTAACTTCTTTTCCAACAAATTTCTCAGCCTCTTCTCGCTTAGAAACTCCGTCTATTTCTATTAAATAGTGCCTTTCGTGTATTGTTTGCTTTCCTCTTCTGAACTGAATTAGTTTAGCATTAACCATTGTAATAATCTATTGAGAAATCGGTTTAAAAGCCTTTTGTCTCACAAAAGATTTTAGTGACAGAAGCTTTGATTCTGACTCTAAAAAGCTTATTAATTCTTTTTTAAAGAAAAAATTGTTTAATCTTAAACCAAAAGTTTTATAAATATGTATTAATATGGTATTAATACAGAGTTAATATGGTAAAGGCTATCGTTGACATAAGTGAAAGTGCAAATAGGGTATTAAATATAATTAAAGCAAAAGAAAATTTAACGAATAAAAGCGATGCGATTAATTTAATTGTCTCCATATACGGAAAAGAAATGTTAGAGCCCGAATTAAGATCCGATTTTATAAGAGAACTGCTTGAAGCGCAAAAAGAAAAAACCGTCAAAATAAAAAATTTCTCTGAACATTACCAGAGGGATTAATATGTACAATCTTGAGGTGAGAGAGATAGTTGATAGAATTTTTTCAAAATTGGCTAAAAGAGACAAAGTCTCCTTTGAATATATTAATAAAAAAATTATAGAAATAAGAGAAAATCCCCACCATTTTAAACCCCTCAAAAGCCCTATGCAGAACTATCGAAGAGTCCATATCGGAAGTTATGTTTTAATTTACTCAATAGAAGAAAAAGCAAAAACAGTAATTATTGAACGGTATAAACATCACGATGAAGTTTATCTTCCTTAGATTATCCCTCAAGAACGAAAATCTGCCTTCCAGTAATCTGCCCCTCTCTGAAATCTGCGATAGGAAACTCTCTCACAAGCCTCAATTTTGTTCTTCCAAGAATATTCTCTATATTACATCCAACCCTTCTTTTACGTTTATCAAATGTTTTTAGGAAGGGCGCAGTAAAAACAATTCTCCCAGAAATATATTCTTTTAAATTATTAAGAACACTAACCATTAACATCTCAAACTCTTTCATTCTCGCTTCGGCTCTTTCAAAAGAATAAGTTTTACGTATGATTATCTTCTCGTCTTTATCTTCGGTTACTCTTAATTTTTCTCCCAAATCTGGCTCACTTGCCATTGCATCAACCCCGGGAATTTTAAGTTTCCTTGAATCTTCTCTAATAACAAAATAATTCTTCTTATCAAATTTTTTCCATTCAAGATTTCTCTTAGCTCCTTCAATGGCTTCCCTATCGATATCCACACCAACAACCTTTATTCCTTGCAATAAAGCCTCCTGAAGCACAGCGCCTATCCCACAAAAAGGGTCAACCAACTTCCCACCATCTCTCACCTCAGAGAGATTAACCATTATTTTAGCAAGTCTTGGAGAAATAGAAAGTTTCCCTCTTCTGACTGGTTTGTCCATATCTCTTCTTTCCATTTCTTCGTAATCAGACATCCCTATAACCTTGCCAAAATAATTCTTACCTTCTTCTCCCAAAATAATATACTGTTCACTAACTAATTTAGAAGAAATAAACGGAACTCTTTCCCCTCCCTGCAATTCCATGCTTCCACTTAACTGTTTCTGGGTTGCTTTTAGCTTCTCAATTTTAAATCTCTTTTTAAGATAAAGATAAATCTCCCCATAATCATCAGAAAATTCCCATATAACATAATTGAATTTATTTTCGGTTCCTTCATAGAGGCTTTTGGTTTCAAGGCACTTAACAATATCCTCATCTTTTCCAGAACACAAAACCTCTCCAATTGCAACAGTTCCCCCAAGAGAATCAATTGCCTTTTCTGGAAGAAGCTCGTTAACTTCAATAAGCAAGGCATTCTCCTTCCTGAAATTTCTTATTGCCTTAATCTTTTTTCTTCTAAGAAAGCAGAATATTTCCTCGATAGACAGTTCGGGGTTTCTACCCAAAATAAAAATATATTCCATAATTAAAAAAGAAAAAGTGAGTTTTTATAGTTAATCTCTCGCTAATCGAACTAATCTGCCCTCTTTTTTTATTACCCTCCCCTTGCCACCAGAAGTAACTCTCATTTTAACTTCCAAGTCACTTGAAACAAAATAATATTCCTTGTTTGGTCTCCTTGAAGCTGCCCAACACCTCCATTCCGGGTGCCCAATCATTACAACAAACCCGTTATAAATTTCCGTACCCACCTGCAGGATAACGTCCTTATATCTTAATTTTTTCAAATCCACCATAAAATTAGATAAAAAAGTCCTTTAAAAGAATTATCTCACTAGATTATAAGTTCAAATTCCCCAAGTTCCTTCTTAAGAAGTTCAAAGACTTTGGGTTTGATGTCAACAGTTTTCTTTCCTTTTTGCTGCTCAATACAATTAGTAACCTCTTCCATGTTTGTCTCGGTTATCTTTTCTCCAAGCTTCTTAACAACCTCTCCTTCAAATAAGAAAGTTGTTCCATTACAATGAAGAATCTCAGCAACCTTATTCTCTCCTTTTTTCTTATACTTAACCCTCATTCTTCCCTTGTCCATCGAAGAAATTTCACATCTTTGGGAATATTCAAGTAAATCGTTAACAAGGGAAGCCGAATCTCTTCTTGCCTTGTCAATTTTATGCAAATTAGATTTACCCTTCTTAACTTCCACTTTTGCAGCAACAATCTCATTTAAAATTTTAAGATGTTGTGGAGTTAACTTTCCTTTTTTAACAAGTTTTTCTTCAAACTCAGAAATAAGGGCTGCCTGAGATTTATTCCCAAAGATTGTTTTAAGCAAATTGAAAACGTCATTGTATATCTGCTCTGCGGTTTTCTCTTGAGCTTTTTTATCAATTTGTTTTCTCAATTCTTTTAGTCTCTTCAGATAGTCTTCCGTGTCTTTCAAAAACTTATCAACTTGTGCCCCGGTCGCATCTTTAACTTTCTCATGTTCGTAATCTTTATAGAATTTAACAACCCCCTCAATAATCTTTGCGTATTTCTCTTCCAACATCTTTTCTTTCTTTACAAAAACATTTCTTACTTCCTGTGCAAGATATTTTGGTTCGGGGGTAGGAAGCCCATGTAACATAAATAATGCTTGGGTTGGTTGCGTAACTCCCCAATAAATATCATGAATAACAATATCCAAAAGCATTCTCTTTGCTCTCGCAACTGTCTGGTCTCCAGAAGACATAAACATATCAATTGCTTCAGGAGAGGGTTTTAATTTACCCATTCTAAGTAGAGCTTTCCAGGGCATGAAAGTTCCTCTGTCATGTATTGGAACTCCATCCCGAATAAAAGTAAACATAACCGGATGAGCATCTTTAACACTCTCCCAAAAATCAGTAAGCAAATACGGCTGAACATTCAAAATATTTTTCTTTGCTCCTGCCAAAGCCGTTGCTTCGCTTATATACTGAAAAATAATATTTCTCAGTCTTTCTTTCAATTCCAACCGAGGCATCCTTTTAACATCGGTATCGTTAATAATTATAAAGACATCAACATCCGAGAACTTTGTCGTATCTCCTCTCACAAGACTTCCAGCAAGGACATAACTAACAACATACTTCTCAAATTTCTGCAATACTAGAGATTTATGAATTTCCGCAACTCTTATTCCCTCTAACAATCCGGTATCGTACAATGGAAAAGAAAGTGCAATCGCAGAAAACAAATCGAATTTGCTGTCAAAACAAATTTCCCAAACATCAACCGGAGACTTAATCTGCAACCATACTTTCTGTTTTAACCTCTCAAGTTCCTTAATAAGAATCGGTTTAATCTTTGGAATTTCCTTGAAATGTTCTTCCGGAATTACCATATAAAGTTGAATTAATTTTTCTGTCTCTTTAGGAACTTCCTCTTCTTCAACAAATTTTGGAATAGCTTGGGGAGGAAGAATACTCAAAGCCATAGTAAAAGGATATTTTTTCAGAACAAAAGCCTTGAATTTCTCTAATTCTTTTCTTGTTTTATCCATTTCTTTCTGCATTTCAGACGTATTCTCTGGCATAATTGGCTTTTTAGTAGAATATTTCTCAATCTTCATTCCCGGAATCTCGGAATTATCTTTTTCCTCAACCATGCCTAAAAAATGAGTATGTTATTTATAAAGTTTGTTAAAAGATTAAGAGCTCGAAAAACTCTTACTTAATCCCTCTGTCCAGAATCCAGGGAGGGAATTTGATATAAATCCAACGTAAGAGTCGGAATAAATATGGGTCAATCCCACCTCTTCCTGATATTTTTTGAAATCCTTAATTACTTTAAGATAAATCTCCTTTATCACCTTTCTCTCAAAATCCAGCTGAAGGAGCGAAGATCTCTTTAACAATAAGTAATCCGCTTGTCTGAGGGTATTAACCTCTATATTTGCTGAGTTTTGGGTAATAAATAATATTGAGATATTTTTATGCCTCGAGATAAATAATAAGGAAGAAAGGAGCTTATTTGCCGAACTCATAGAACTTCTAGAAGAGAATTTAATTCCCGATTCATCAACAATAAGGAAGGAATTATTTTTTACTTCTTCGATTTCATTTACTGGCTGAATATACCTTGGAAGTTTATTTCTATTAAAACCCATAGCATAAATATTATTTTTAGAAAATGCTACAAGATTCTCAGCAATTCTCATGCCTAACGCAGACTTTCCAGTCCCCCTTGCACCGATAATAATTCCAATTTTACCCTTCTTTTTCAAGAAATTCTCGAATTCGGGAAGATCCCCCGAAATTTTTTTAATCTCTCTAAATGGCTGGTATACTGGACTTTGTTTTAACTTGTGCCTTTCAATTTTTTCTTTTTTCTTTACCGCAAGATACTCCTTGACTGGTTCAAGAAGAAAATCAATTATTCCCATATAATAAAAAAGGGGGAAGAGATTAAATATTTTTGGGAAAACCCCAATAATCAAAACCCTTTTAAACAATCTCTTCCCATAATTCTTAGCGCTTACTGGTCCAGTAGGCTAATGGTAGACCCTCTCGTTTACACCGAGATGGCGAAGGTTCGATTCCTTCCTGGACCATACGGAGTATGGGACTCAATTCAACCTGGACCATTTACGAAATATCTCCTCCTCCAACAAGAATTTTGTTAGACTTGATTGCAAGACAAACAGATTCCAAAAATGATGAACTTTACAGAGCAATGCGAGCATACAATCCTTCAACAGCACAAATAACTAGCTCCCCGGTAGAGGCATTGGGAGAAGTTAACAAAGAAGATGTCCCACAGAGAGTAAGAAATTTATTTGAAGTAGGCTTGCTTAAAGCAGCGCAATTAAGCGCAAAAAAATTAATTGAAAGGTAAAATACAAGCATATTTATATCTAAATTTCTTGTTTAAAAAAAAGAGGAAAGATGGACAAATTTATAAAAACGAATGTAGTTTTGTTTGTATTACTCTCAATTCTGTCAATTGTCTTTCTATTATTTAAAAACACCGAAAAAAGCGTAACCTTTGCAATAATTATCCTTATTTCAAATCTAAGTTTGATGTTATTGTTTATCCTAGTATTTAACAATTTAATTAAAGTACCTAAAAAATTCTTTTTTAATTTTATTTTCTGGATGGTAATTTCCACCTTTGTCTATTGGTATGTATTTAGCACACTATTATATTACATTTATGAATCATTTATCTCTTTAAACGGACTTTTTTATTTTATAGTAACGAGAAGTACTATAGAAAAAATCTTGCTTGTTATTGGTTTGGTGTTTGCAATTCTATTCTCCAGCCTATCTTTGGCTTACCTTACAAAAGACAAAGTAGACAAAATCATTGAGAAAGAGATAAAAGAAAAAATAAAACAACTATCAAAAATTAGTGTAAAAAGCAAAAGTAGAAATCGTTGGTTCTGGATTAGCCTTGCTCTTTGTATAATTATAATTATTGGGACTATTTTTATTATTCCAGATAAATATTCTCATGAAATAAATCCCTTCGTAGACTTTCTAAATTCCTTTCATTTCGGGTTTGGAAAAAATTACACCTATAACAATCAATCCCCCCCAGTTATGCCCCAATCGGATAAACTATTTAATGTGACTCTCTCCAAAGATACCCCCGTGATTATAATCATGTTGGAATCGGTCCCAAGAGATAAAGTAACTTATTATGGTTATGAAAGAAATATTACTCCAAACATTGATGAATTCGCAATGGATTCTGTGGTGTTTAATAATTCTTTTTCAATCGCATCCCATTCGGATTACGCCCAACCTTCCTTTTTGTCCGCGAGATATACTCTAATCGGGAAATATCGTAATTTCTTTAGTTCGGATTACAACAGAAGTTTCCCGTGGGATTCCTTAAAAAAAGAAAACTACAGTACCGCATACATTTCTTCTCAAAACGATGAGTGGGCAAATATCATTGATTATTTCAATTTCGAAAATTTGGATTTATACACCCATTCGATTACAGATGAAATCTATGATTATGGGGGAGGAAATGCAAAAAAAGATTATGATGAAATAACCATTAACAAAACAATAAACTGGTTGAATAACGTTTCGGGTCCCTTCTTTTTATATGTTAATCTCCAGGCAACACACTATCCATATACTTACCCCGAAAACAACTCCTTCTTCCAACCAGATAACGTTAGTGGGAGCACAACATATTTTAAAATTCCCGAAGAAGAGTATAACAATTCAGTTAATAGGTACGATAACTCTCTTCTTTATGTAGACAAACAAGTAGGAGTCTTATTGGAATATCTTAAAAAGACGGGCCTTTATAACAAATCAATTATAGTTCTTACAGCAGACCATGGAGAAACCCTTGAATACACCCATGACTACATAAGACACGGATTCGGAGTTTATAGAGAAGAAATTTTGGTTCCGATGTTTATTAAAATCCCTGGGCAGGAACACCCAACAATAAATAAAAATGTTCGACATATAGATGTAATTCCCACTATTCTAGACGTCCTAAATTTAGAAATTCCAAAATCTATGCAAGGAGAACCAATGGGTGGTGAAAAAGATATCTTCATGTTCACCCAAAATCAAAAATTTAAGATTGGGATGATAAAGGATAATATAAAAATGATTCTCGATATGGATAAATATACTATTGAAACCTACAACCTTACATCAGATCCCTATGAAACAATTAATCTTCAAGACGAAGAAAATTTAGAGTTTAAGGAATATCGTGATAGACTTTTAGACTGGTATAACTGCCAAAAACTATATTATTCGGAAGAAGAATGGAAAAACGGAATAGAAATTGAGTGCGACTAAATTAATCGGTGAAAGTATTTGTGTATTCAAAAAGCATGGGATTTCCGCTTTGTTTATATAATATTTTTATTTCCTTACCAAATACTTCAGAACACCTAATTTCTATTGTTCTCTTATCATTAGAATCTACGGGAATAATCTTATCAAACACCTCGCAACCGCTAATCTCAACACGCTCAATGTAATATGTTACCTCTTCGTTATTTGCTATCTCAATAAAAACGTTAGAATTATCTCCCTCCGTTGCCCTAACATCTATTTTATGTAAATCCGTTTTAAATACGAAGATTGCCTTACCCGTTAAGTCTGCCTTGGGCGTAAATAAAAAGTAAGAAAGCAAGATAAGAAGTGCTATTAAAACTAAAACTAAAACTCCCCATAACCACTTAATCGCTCTAGTATTTTTAGCCATAATTTTTTAAGAAGTGTGGAATATATAAAACTATCCTCAATTATAAAGAATTTCCATAATTTTATAAATCTCGTATTTTTATTCAGATTAATGCGCTAGTAGTTAAATGGTAGAATTCGTCCTTGCCAAGGACGTGATTCGGGTTCGATTCCCGACTGGCGCACTCATATTTAAGATGAAAAAGTGCCCAGTCTGCAACAGCTCAAAAATAACTAAGAATGAAAAAGGCGAAATCGAATGCAAAAGATGCGGTTATACACATTCTGAAAAGAAAGATACGAAGATAACTAATTCCTAATTTCCCTTAAGTTCCCTAATTTTTCTCTCAATATCTCCATAGGTTGGACAAACTTCTCTATCCATTAAAGAAGTCCCTACAAGGATTGCACTCGCCCCCGCATCCTGCACTCTACGAACATCGTCATATGTAAAAATACCGCTTTCCGCTACAATTGGTTTTCCAAGAGGAACATATTTAGCAAGGTTAACAAAACTATCTAAACTGACTGAAAAATCATGAAGATTTCTGGAGTTGATACCAATAATTTTTGCTCCCGCAACAAGAGACTTTTCTAATTCTCCGGGGGTATGTGATTCAACAAGGCAATCCATTTTAAGCATCTTCGCGAGAGTGATTGAATCATGAAGCTGTAACTCATCAAGCAAAGAAGCAATTAAAAGAATCGCATTTGCACCAAAAGCCCTTGCCTCGTATATCTGATATGGATCAACAATAAAATCTTTTCTCAGAAGAGGCAGATGTACTATCTCTCTCGCCTGACTTAAATCATCCAGATACCCATCAAAACCCCTATCCGTAAGGATAGAAATCGCTGAAGCTCCAGCCTCCTCATATGTTCTAACAATATCCGCCATCATTGCACCCGGCCTAAAAACCCCTTTTCCGGCTCTCTCCCGTGAAGGAGAGGTTCTCTTATGCTCCGCGATAATATTAATTTCCCCGCGCTTAGAAATAGCTCCATAAAAATTTCTTGTAGGCGGGCTTCTCTCAGCCAAAGCAATAATCCTATCATGATGTCTTCTATTTGAAACCGCAAGTTTAACCTCTTCTCGCTTCCTTCCAGCAATTTTCAATAAAACACTAGGAACTTCTGCAGACATAAAACCAAAATAAAAAAAGAATTTATAAATATTTATATTCCAGCAACATCACGATTTCTTTCACCATATCTGGATTTATTTTTAGGTTTTCTCAAACACGTTCTGACTGCCTCCCGTGTTCTTCCAACATCTTGCGCAATAGCTCTCAAGTTTACATGCCCATGATAAATATAACTTGAATCACCAGATTGTGCAAGCTGAAAAACACGAGCAACTTCTTCCTCTTCCCACCTTCTCATACTTCTCGCTTGGAGCGAAGCTTTCGAAGCATCTGAAGCCCATTGTGTTCTTGTTTTTTCATCAAACTTTTGAACTATGTCTCGCATAGTCCTCTTACCATTCCAAGATTGGTAAAGTTCCCCTATTGAAGCCTGTTCCTCGGCTGGAAGTTCATTTTTAAGAACGAGCCGAACTGCTGCAATAGGTATTCCAATATCTCCATGATAATCCGGGAATACT
>Ga0268280_1000828_pt1 | contig 23166 bp, 16 predicted proteins | sample saktaG_9_FD_190139 | JGI IMG/M metagenome (GOLD analysis project Ga0268280, IMG submission 190139) | Saline water microbial communities from Sakinaw Lake, British Columbia, Canada - sak_2011_5_24_40m | ecosystem: Environmental > Aquatic > Non-marine Saline and Alkaline > Saline ... | reverse complement strand
TCGTGACGAATACCGAGAATGCCCGGATACGCGGATATCTTCGGAGCTGGACAGCCGCAAGAGACTGCTATCACGAACGCCGTCATGCCGTATCTTGTTTCGTTACGCATGATCTCGTCGGGGCTGCCGTGTATGTGGGTGTCGATAAACCCGGGAGCCAGATACAAGCCGCGGGCATTAATAAGAGCGGCGCCTTTTGGGGGCAATTTACCGATCTTCGTGATCTTAAAATCTTTTATTGTAACCGAGGAACGCTTTAGGATACGGTCATTAAGGATAATAGCGGCATTAAAGATGTGGGTTATGGGCATTTGTACAATCGTATTATAGCTACTATCCCCTTTCGTATCAAGGGATTTTCGGTGTCCGGACGAACAACATAGGCCGATTAGTTAGCAAATAAATAATAGGGCCGGACGGTTAAGTCCAGCCCTAAGATGCTATTTTATAAAAAATACGCTAAAATTACGCCGCCTGCAGTGCCTGCTTACGGCCTTCGTTAACATCTCTTAGCTTTTGATAATCCTTTATTGTGGCGCGTGGCGACAGTATGAGTATCCTCTTTGCACTGTCGTATGGCGCGGCCAATAGTTTTCTAGGAGGCGTTTTGCCGGTAGCCACTTCCAGCGTCAGAGCCAATATTTCCATAATATCGATATCTAGCACTTTATCGCTTATTTCACCATTTACCTTATATAGCTCCATTAACTCTTTGGAGTCCATACCGGCAAGAAGCGCTTTCTCTTCGCCATTCTCATCCCTTAATTTGTCAAAAACGCCACCCTCTACCGCCTCTCTCGATGCGATTACCACAACATTCGACAGCCTGGCGTTCGAGTCCTGCGCTAACTTAGACACATTCGAAGCCAGCGTAGAGCTATTTTCTTCTATCACAAGTTCTACGTTATCAAGACCCATCGACTTTAAAGCCTGAGGAAGCGCTTTTATTTTATTTACGAGCGAATTCGTCGCCTGATACTGGAAACTGTGCTCGTCTTTATACGCCGGTATCCAGTCTGTGGAAATACCCACGATTAACTTCTGGCTCTCATTCTTAGAATCCTTTGCCCGCCTTGCCATAACGATCAAACTCGTGACTATACTATCCGCATCAAGCTGACTAAGGCCTTCTCTGATTTTCTGGGCTGCGGATGATATGTCGGCCGGCAACTCCGTCTTGTCGATCCAGCCTTTATCGCCAAACGTTTTCAGATTATCAGCTGCGGCCAGCGCCTGCCCCATTTGCTCCTTTAGCTCCAGCGCAGTCTTTTCGGTATCCATTTTTGGCGTAGACGGCGCATATACATAGCAGATCTGAGTAGCTACCTTCCCCGCTTCTGTAACAAAATTCTTCCCGATCGCGGCTTTGGCCTGCCTATTGTAGAGAGGTGTCTGAACAACTACGACCGATTTCATTTCACCGAGCTTTCCGGCTTCTGCCAATTGTTTTGCCGTAAAACTTAAGTTTTCACCCATAAACCGTGAATTTGTTTCCGGCAGTAAAAACGCGCCTCTCGGAACTCCATTTGCTATCATCTCCTCCGTGAATCTCTGGCCTTCTGAGGTCTCGCCCTTACCCCTGCCGGAACACATAACGTATTTAAACTGCGTCTTTCCGCTCTTATACAGCTCTGCCGCTCCTTTGGCCACTCCTAGATCATCGCTTCCTAATACAAGAAGCAAGTCTGCCTCGGCCGGTAATTTATCGCGCTCGGCAAGGAAAGTCACAAGCTCATTTCCGGCATCCGCAAGTCTGGCGCGGTTGTTATTGAGCGCCGACTCCACTATCTCGAAGAGCTGCCTGACCTTTTCAACGTCCGATGCTTCCGGCTGAACAGGTTTTCCGATTACTATATTCGAATCTTTAGGTGCGACTCCTTCGAGGATCGCCGTCTGTGGCACAGATACGGCCGTCCCGGATTCAAGCTTGTTCTGTTTTGCAATCTCTTCGGCTATTAGTTGGTCCAATTTTTGTAGGTCAACTGTTAAGGTAAAATGACCTTGGCTATAAACAGCTGGGGAAGTCTCAACCCACACACTTTTTAATGTCGTCCCATCCGCACCGTATTGCACCTCCTCATCCGTAGTCTCATAATATCCTCCGGATTGTTTTATACACTTCCTAGCATCATAATCAACTTTGACACTCTCAGTAATAATTCTATGCTGAATGTTAGCGGATCTAATTTTCAAAATAGCGTCAACAATTTTATCAATTACTGTTGAGTACACCTGTTCTGGCAATTTGGATATAACATCAGCGTCGGTCACCAAAGCACCGTTTTGATGGGTATGATTATCCAGCCTTTCTTTTACTATCTGCCCTAGTTTTTTCTTAACTAGTTCTGAAGTTTTCGATCCTTCTATCTCAGCGATAGCAACAATTATCTCATTTTCTAAAAAATCAACCCCAGATTTTTCTATTATTTTCAGATATTTCATCAAAAAAGGTACAGCCCTAACATCTTTTAATTGCCCAATCACTTTGATAGTTTTTGCGTTTACAGGTGCCATATAGGATTTATCATTTAAGACACCAATCAAAAATGGAAGTATATCTCCTTCCTTATGAAGCTTTATAATTTCCTGCACTTCTACTCGATAATCGCATAGTCTAAGATAAACCCTTGCCTCTAGACTATTTATTTTGTTTAGTGCCTCGATTATGATTAATTTATACTCATAATTACTTGGATTACTAACAAGTTCCACGCCTAGTAGCTTTGTAGCACGCGGATCTTTTATGCTCCCAAAATTTTGGGCAACAGCAGACCTAACAATATATAGTCTGCTTCTTTCCCATAGCAGAAACAGCTTATCAATGTCATTAATATTCGCAATATTTTTTAGCGCTATAGCTTTTGAGTTGCTGTCTCCATTGTTAATGGCTTCCAAAATGTCATCGGGATTCTCGGAATTTGCTTTTGCGTACAATTCTGCCCTACGGATCGAATCTTCGAAGTTGCTTCTGAAAAACCAGCTTATTATCGGCATAACCCCGAGCATACCCGTCCAGTGCTGCTCAAATCCTTCGTGGAGCGTAATAAACCTGTTCTCTACATACGCCGGATGCCTGTATCCATCGTTTCGGGCGATCGCCGTTGTCCGCGCCTCTTTCCGCGTCAATCCGCTCTTCACCAGAGCATCTGATGCGGACTTGCCCATCCCGAAGTACCTCGCCGCCGCCCAGCCAAAATATGCTCCGGCCAGCACTGCAGCAATCGTAACGCCCGTAAAATCGCCTTGCAGCATGTATTGAGCCGCCGCTACGACAAAACTCGTAAGAGATACCAAGCTCGTTACCGCCGCAGCATTATATCCGGAGGAAGCGGTAAAGTTGTGGGTGGATTCGGATTTAGTTTGTTTTGCAAGTTCTTCGTCAATAAGTTGACGAAGTTCCGTCGGGTTTTTCGACAATGCAATTATTGCAGAGTAGTCTCCTATTATTTCAGTAACGTCTGAATAGCCAATGCGTTCTGATTCTTCGCTCCAATCTCCGTCTGACCCTCGCGAACCTCTGAATGACATACCGGTATTGTAAATCGGCTCTTCGCCTGTTACTATTTTGGTCTCTTTTACGAGTTTTGTAATTATCCTCTCTAAAGCTGTTGCCTCTTCTGCTGTATATATACATCCTCTAAAAATCGCTAAAACATCAACCGGAAACAAGGATGGTTTTAATAATCCCGCAAGAACGTCAACTCCTTTTATGGTTTTGAGATTCCGAAAAGCTAGTTCTTTGGCAAATAAGTCCCCTGACCGCGCGGCTTCAAGAATACTGGCAATATCATTTGAAATGGCCTTCCGATACATCCTGTGCTCATGAACCTTCCAATTAACTGTTTTAGCAATCTTATATATATACCAGCCGATAATTCCACCGGCAATCAATGTAAATATGGGGTGCGAGAAAGTATAATCTTTTAATTCGCGAAAATCCTGCCATCCGGCTCTTGTCGCCCCCGCGACAGGTTCTCCTGCAAGTGCGTACAAAGTGGTTAAAATCATAAGCGCTAATGAACTAATAATCGCTCTTATAGTAAATGTTCTCCTTGGTGCTTGAGGCGTGTTTGCAGTTTCTGTTTCAGATATTGCAGCGGGTATTTCTATTACCGCTACTGGCTCGGATACTGTAAGTTTCGAAGCTTCTTTTACTTCAGCCGGTGCTTGCGCCGAGCCTTTCCAATCTTTCGGGACATCCCTTACCACGAATCTTTCACCCAAGAGAAATGACGCCTCTTCGCCGATCAGGGCATTTGCGTTGGGACTTCCTTTTAAGGCGATCTGTATGATGCGGTCCATGCCGTCCTTCCTATATGGAACGAGAAGAATGGCATCATTAGGCACAAATTTGTCTTTATCCAGTTCTTCCTCTATAAACTTACCACCTTCCCACTTGGCTGTGGCTACTCGGGATACATCTATGGTCTCAAGCGCTCGCATTATTTCCGGCGCCTTTTCGGATATCTTAGCGAGATCCGCCGCTACTATTCCGCCCAGATTCCTTAGCGGAAACCGCTGACCGCCTTCTTCCGGATTCCCAAATAGGTTGTCGGCAATACTTCGTATTACCAGGGCGCTTCCGGCCTCTTTGACAAAGATAGGTTGCTGGAAGTTAGACCAGATGGCCAAATTATTGTTTTGAGTGTTTTCACCGGGAGGATATGCCCACGATATATCAAGCAGGATAAAAGAAAAGATCAATGCTAAGGAAACTACTCTAAAAAAACCGGAGTTCTTTATATTATTCATATTCCGCCACTCTTTTTATGATACAGCGTTCTTAAACTCATTTAATAGACTTTAACTTTGGTATAGACAGTTGTAGCGCACCCCCGCTTCCGTTATTTACAGAAGCAGTGATACGCTACTAAAAATACTACGATACTAATAGCTAACTTTCTATTTTACTATCGCATGTAGTTTACCACACATTGAGATATTGTCAATAGTTTAAATATAACTATTTTATATCTTAATTTTCACTTAGCTGTCGGCTGGTGGCATAGGATAAAACAAAAAAAGGCACAGTCTCCGAATATTTTCGGATGCTGCACCTTTTATTATGGCGTCCCCAACTCAAATCAATTGGAACCAGTTATTCCACGAGCTGGAGCAAGTATATAACCTAAAGGAGCTGCTACCGGTTGCGTAACTATGCTGATTTTACAGTCTTAAAGCGTCCTTGTCAATCGAATATAAGACTCTCCCTCACAGCATTAGAACACAGGGCTAAGCAAGTATGGCTAACTATAAAAGGACAAAATGGAAAGCGGGCTTCACTCATTCGATTTTGTGATTCTATTAATTGTCCATAATAAATCGAAGGGCTTTCTAAAAAGAATGGGAGTAAAATAGGTCTTTCATTTTATTGAAATCGTAAGTCGTTGATATATAATAAGTTATGAATATGGTATGGGTAGTAAAATACAAGATGCGGAAAAATGTATGCGATAATCCCCTTCCAATACCGGTAGAAAAGACCACAAAAACAAGGAGGAGCTTATGAGAGGTCGACCCAGGAAAGATATTGACCAAGCAAGATTATTGGACATTAAAAGGACAGGCTTATCAGTGCGTAAGGCAACTGAAGCATATAACAGCGGTCTTTCTGATAAGGAGCAGATTAGTAAGTCAAAAATGGCTCAGGTGTTGTCTGGACAAGTAGCAGAGACTACCAACTGCTGTCCAGAAAAGGTGTTACCCCTTCCCAATAGCGAAACAGTGCAGAATTAGCGGTTATTAAATAAGTCTTACGTGAACATCTGGGAGCATAAAAACAGCACAAAACAAAGACCCCGAAATATCCAATATTTGCCATTTCTTGGGTTATGGGGTATAGTTAAGTAAGATTTTAGCGGACACCAAAGGAGAAACGATATTATGAAGAAAAAGTTGGTTGGAGTGATTATATTGGGCATACTTATTATTATAGGCTCTGCATTTAATATCTTGGGTGTGCTGTGGATTCTTACTAAGAACTTACCTGCCACCGCTATCGCTCTGTGGGGTGTTATTGGAAAGCTTAATTATTTATTAGCATTTCCAATGGGGTTGTTTTTTATCATATTTGCCTTAGGTGTTTTGAAGTTGCGAGATAGGAGTAGGAAGTTGCTGGTCTATTTATGTATTCTTGATATAGCTGGGATGATAATATATCGTTTGGCAGTATATATTACGCTCTTTATTAGAAAGACGGAAATGTCCTCGTGGATTCAATGGATTCAATGGGTTAATAGGGAAACTATTTTATCCGTGCTATTCGATTTATTGCCAGTGTTGATTTTTATTATCTATTTTACTCGCCCCAAAGTGAAGGAGCAGTTTAAGCCTTGAGGCTACTTCCACAAAGCTGATAGAATAACGGAGGCGTGAGATGAAGATGAATAGGTTGTTCAATGGGAATCTTACTATTATTCTTTTGATTTTGGCAGTTTGTTTGGTTGGTTGTTCTGGTCATAGCGAAGAAGTTCCGCTAAATGAACAACCTATGTATGGCAATGTCCCGCCTGACCAGGAGCTACAAAAGATACACGATAAATACATTAAGACAGTCATTGTAGATTACGGAAGCAGAGAAGTCGCAATTCAGGAAGGACTCAAGGCTGCGTGGTATCCGTATAGCAAAAATGACTTTAAGACCGCTATGAAAAGGTTTAATCAAGTATGGTTGTTAGACCCAAATAACGCTCAAGTCTTCTATGGCTTTGGTCTGGTGATGGATAGGCAGGGCAAAACAGACGATGCAATTGCCTTTTACAAAAAGTCCTTAGAGTTTGACCCGAAAAATGAAAAGGCTATGTGCTACTTAGCGGTTATTTCCGGCAAGAAAGCCCTTCAAGATAAAGCCTACCCCGATTTTGAAAACTCACTATTGTTATACCAAAAGGCTATTGATATTACCAAGGAAACTGGATACACAGATTTTGTTGGAGGCATATATGAGCAATGGGCAATGGCTCTATTCTACAAGGAAGACTATGTGGGTGCGTGGAGCAAGGTTAAGCTGGCAAGACAAAACGGACAAAATGTAAACCCCGACTTCATTAAGGAGCTATCCCGTTCTATGCCGGAGCCTAAATAATATGGCTTCAAAGTAAAGGAGCAAGATGAGGAAGAAAAGGTCTAAAGGGGTGATTGGATATGGCGTATCTCTTTTAGCTTCTTCTCTCTTTAGTTGGTTAATGGGATTTATTATGTCTATTTCTTCGGGTCAGCCAGATTTAATTTTGCGGTCTCTTGTATTCTTCACCCCGATGTTTTTAGTTATTTCGTCAATCGGTTTGTTAATGCTATGGAATTGGGCACGCTACTTATTTATAATTTCTGCATCAGTAATGTCTTTAATGCTCTTTGCGGTGCTTGTTTTGGAGCTCTGGCAGAATGGCATTTCAGACTTGTTAAAAGACCCATCAGGGTTCCTGATTTTTCCTGGATATGCTTACTTCCTTATAAGTGCCATCCGCTACTTCACCAGTCCCAAAGTAAAGGAGCAGTTTAAGCCTCCGGTTGAAGCACAAGGTTCCTGAGTATCTGGCAGCATATTCCCTGCTTTTACATAGTCCTCTCATTACACCCTTTACATTAAATTATACTTGACAGTTCATTCTTTATGGGATATATTTATACTTGTAGGTATAATTTAGGAGACGAACGATGCCTGACATTAAATCAATGCGTATAACTGGCTGGAGTAAGCCTGTTGTTTTTAAGATACCCGAAAAGCTTACCCAGCTCTTTCATAGCCCCTTTTTTACCTTACAAGATGCTCAATCAATGGTAGATGACTTAACATACCGTAAAATAAATGACTGGGATAGTAAGGGTCTCATATCGTGTTCGAGAGATAACGAAGAGGCCGGATGGCGTAGATTTTCTATCATTGATATTTTGAAACTAAGCATAATCTCTCATTTAAGAAAGTTTGGCGTCACAACGGAAAAGATAAAGATTATACTGGACCGGCTATCATCTGGATTCAAAGTTCCTGCCAGTTCTAATAGTGACAAGATTGTAGGCACTACTACGCCCTTAATAGAAAGCAATATAATATCTTGCTTCGGGTATGAAAAGGTTTTCCTGCTCATTGGCGAAAACGCAAACGCCTCCTTCTTAACCGAAAAAGAATTGAGTATTCAGAATTCGCTTGATGGTGCTCCATCCTCCCTATTGGTCTTACCGTTCTCCTCCTATGTTCAGAATATTATAATGTCTTTGCATAAGCACGCCAAGACAAGCGAGGACCCATTTATAATAGGGATGATAAATCACTGGTTATCCGACAGAGAACAAAAGATACTCGATGTCATACGAGACAAAGCCTATGAAGAGATAACGATTGTGAAGGGTAATGGCTCTGAAATGACATTAAGGGCAAAGTCGAGACAGCGGGGCTCATTCTCTGACAAAGACGCAATAAGCATAATTAACAATAAAGATTATCAAAGTGTAACAGTGGCGGTTGTGGGTGGCAAGAAGTTATCTATCACAAGAGAAGAAACGATAAAAGTTTAGCGGTATCGGGACAGACCTGAACCATTAAACCTTAACATTTAACCAAGACAAGGGCATCGGGAAAAGACCCGAACTTACGTCATTATTGATGGGGTTCGGGTTATGTTGTCTGCGGAACAGGTTAAGAAACTTTTACCAAGCGGTCACTATACAGACGAGCAGATTGAAGAGATTAGAGATAGCATATACCAGTTGGCGACCATAATGGTCAATGACTATGTTGCTCAAAAAGAGCAAAAAATGGTAGGGTGCTAAAAGGGTAGAAAATGAAAGCTATAATTTACGTTCGTGTAAGCACAGTGGAGCAGGCTGAACACGGATACAGCCTTGAGGCACAAGAGAAGGAGTGCCGACAATTTGCCATTAACAAAGGCTACGAGATAGATAGAGTTTTTATCGAGCGTGGCGAGTCTGCTAAGACACAGGACAGAACAGAACTGCAGGGGCTGATTAAATACGCAACCGAAAACAAAAAGAAGTTATCAGCTCTCATCATCTGGAAATATGACCGCCTCGCCCGAAATCTCTCCGACCAAGTTGAGCTTGTCAAATGCTTCAGCCTGCTTGGGATTAGAGTGCTCTCCGTCACCGAGAATAATGAAGAAACCTCCGTAGGGAAACTGATGAGGAACATCATCGGTTCTTTCTCTCAATATGAAAACGACATCAAGAGTGAGCGAACCATAAGTGGGATGAAGCAGGCATTACAGCAGGGGCGGTGGTGCTGGCTTGCCCCAATAGGATACAAGAACTCACGGGATGCCCTTAATAAGCCGACGCTAATTCCTTCTGATGAAGCTCCCTACGTTACGGAAGCGTTCAACCTTGCCCAAACGGGGTTGTATAAGCAATCAGAGATTGTAGAACGGCTAAAGGTAAAAGGGTTCAGACGCTTGACGACAGGGCTATTAAATAGAATCTTACGGAATCCGATATGCTGTGGCTTACTCAAGACCGATTGGCTTGATAACTACGTTGATGGCGTGCATAAGCCTCTCATAACGAAAGAGCTGTTCTTCAAAGTCCAGCAGATACTAAGCGGTAAAAGACCAGACATAGCACCAAAGGTGAGGAACCACGCTGACTTCCCCTTGCGAAACTTCATACGATGTCCCAAATGCGGTCAGAAATTGACGGGCGGGTGGTCTACGGGCAGGAAAAAGGTTAGGTATGCCTATTATCATTGCCGGACGAAGGGATGCTCTCTGAACGTGAGTAAACAGGAGTTGGAGACAGCCTTCTATAATCACTTGCAGTCGCTCCAGCCGAAAGAAGATATGATAGCCCTGTTTGAAGCTTCGGTCTTAGATGTATGGAGGACGGGACAGGAAGAAAGTGCCAAGGAAGAACTGAGGCTTGGAAAAGAGTTAAAGGAGCTTAGGATAAAGAAGGACAGGCTCATTGAGCAGATGCTCAAGTCGGTGCTGGACGATGAAACATATAAAGGCAAGGCTTCAGAAGTAGAAGGTGCGATTCTGACCAAGCAGGTTGAGCTTAACGAGGCACGGATTGACTTGACCGATATGGAGTCCTGCTTAAACTACTGTAAGGGGTTCCTGTTGAACCTTGCCAGCCTGTGGGCAAATGCGGATTTGAGCTCAAGGCAAAGGCTTCAACGCCTTGTCTTCCCAAAAGAAGTCTATTATGAGGACGGAGCTTTTAGAACCACCGCAACATCATTGTTGTTCAAGCAGTTACAACAAATACAGCCAACAGAATCTCAAATGGCGTCCCCATGGGGATTTGAACCCCAGTCGCAAGCTTGAAAAGCTTGTGTCCTAGACCAGACTAGACGATGGGGACGCAAAAAACTAAAACACTTACCTCTTATATTACTTCCGCTTTACCCTTCTTACTTTTTCGGGTTTTGGCGCTTTCGCTTTACTGCTCTTAGCTTCGGGCTTCTTCGGTTCCTTGGCTTCGATTTTAGTTTCGGCCTTTATTTCATCCTCTGTCTCGACATTCACTTCCGGTTCTTTGGCCTTATCTGCCTTTACCGGTTCGGAGGTTTTTGGAGCTAACGCTGCCAGTTTCGCCGCCGCCTCTGCCTTCTCATCCTCATCCTCCGGGACGATCTTTGCCAAAGAAGCGACTTTATCACTGGCTTCCAGCTTCATGAGCCTCACGCCTTGCGTCGAGCGGCCTGTGGATCTTATATCTTTTATGGGCGAGCGGACGACCATGCCCTTTTCCGTCATTAGCATTATCTCGTCCTTGTCGGATACTGTCTTTAACCCAACCGCCTCACCGTTTTTACCTGTAACCTTTATATTAATTATACCCTTACCTCCCCTTGACTGCAACCGATACTCTTTAAAGGAGGTCCTTTTGCCAAAGCCCTGGCCGGTGACCGTGAGAACGGTTTGGTCCGGCTTTACTATTTCCATAGCTATACAGGCGTCTTTCTTACCCAGTCTTATTCCGCGCACTCCTTTTGCCGAGCGGCCCATCTCTCTTACCTGGGACTCTTTAAATCTGATAGCCTTGCCGTCTTTGGTGGCCAACAATAACTCATCGTTACCACTCGTCAGCTCCACCCCTATCAACTCATCATCCTTCTCTAAGCCCATTCCTATGATCCCGCCCTTGCGAGGATTGGAATAGGCATTTAGTGAAGTCTTTTTTATTGTGCCGCTCTTTGTGCACATCACGAGGAATTGACCCTCTTTAAATTCCCGCACCGACACAAAGGCACTTATCTTTTCACCGCTTCCAAGCTGAAGGAGATTTATTATCGCCTTGCCTTTTGAGGTCCTGCCTCCCTCCGGTATCTCGTAGACTTTCAGCCAAAGGACCATGCCTTTATCGGTGAAGAATAGCATATAATCGTGCGTGGAAGCTATGAAGAGGTGCTCTACAAAATCCTCCTCCTGCATATCCGCGCCCGTAACGCCCTTACCTCCCCGGCGCTGTTTCCGGTAGCTTGAGACCGGCAGCCGCTTAATATAGCCGGTGTGGCTTATAGTGACTATGGCGTCCTCTTCGGCTATCAGGTCCTCTATGTCAAGCTCTTCGGTCTCGGGCAGAACTTCCGTCCTGCGCTCGTCCCCAAACTTTTCACTGAGCTCCTTCGTCTCTTCCTTTATTATTTCAAGGACCTTCTTTTCGCTCTCCAGAATAGATTTAAGAAACTCTATCTTCTTTATCAGTTCCAGATACTCTTTATCTATCTTGTCGCGCTCCAAATGGGTGAGGCGCTGCAGCTGCATTTCAAGTATCGCCTGAGCCTGCCTGTCGGATAGTCCTATCTTCTCCATGAGGCCGGCTTTGGCTTCCTGCGGGTCCTTCGCGGCCCTGATTATCTTTATAACCCTGTCGAGTTCCTTTAACGCGATCTTTAATCCTTCGAGTATATGCGCCCTATCCTGAGCCTTCTCAAGATCATATTTTGTCCTGCGGGTAATAATTTCTTTTCTATGACGAATGAACTCTTCTATAACTTCTTTTAAATTTAGAACCCTCGGCCTGCCCTCAACGAGCGCCAGCATTATTACGCCAAAGGTGGTCTGCATCTGTGTGTGCTTATAAAGCTGGTTTAATACGACCTTGGAGTTCGCGCCCCGGCGTATCTCGATCACGACGCGCATTCCGTCCTTGTCGGACTCATCCCGCAGATCCGTGATCCCGTCTATCTTCTTTTCTGTCACAAGATCCGCTATCGCCTCTACAAGATTGGCCTTGTTAACCTGATACGGCAATTCCTTTATAATGATGGCCTCTTTGCCGTTCTTTTGCTCTTCAATGAACGCTTTGGCGTGAATTTTCAAAAGCCCGCGCCCTGTAGTATAGGCGTTTTTTATCCCTTCGGTCCCGCGGATTATTCCCCCCGTCGGGAAATCCGGCCCTTTTACTTTCTTTAAAAGATCCTTTGCTTCGCAGCCGGGATTATCTATCACATACATAACGGCTTCGGCTATCTCTCTTAAATTGTGCGGAGGGATGTTTGTAGCCATACCTACGGCAATACCGCTTGAGCCATTAACTAAAAGATTAGGTAAGCACGCAGGCAATACGGTAGGTTCTTTAAGGGACCCGTCAAAGTTCGGCATAAAATCAACTGTGTTCTTATCTATGTCGAGCAGCATCCAGTCGGAAATCCGGTCGAGCCTGGCTTCAGTATAACGCATGCTTGCGGCAGCATCCCCGTCGACCGAGCCAAAGTTCCCTTGGCCTTCAACAAGGGTATACCGCAGCGAAAAATCCTGCGCCATTCTTACGAGGGTGTCATAAATCGCGGAGTCGCCGTGCGGATGATATTTACCCATACAGTCTCCGACGATTCTGGCTGATTTTTTATACGGCTTGTTATGCTCTACGCCAAGTTCCTTCATAGCGTAAAGAATGCGGCGATGCACCGGCTTAAGGCCGTCGCGGGCGTCGGGCAGCGCCCTGCCTACGATAACGCTCATCGCGTAGTTTATGTAGGAGTCTTTCATCTCCTCTTCTATATATACCTGGCGTACTTTTTCATTACGTGCGTACATGTATCTCCTTAAATTTTTTAAAAAGTTTTATTATTAAATATCCAAAACCTTTACTTCGTGCGCGTGCTTTTCTATGAAATCTCTTCTGGGCTCAACGGCTTCGCCCATGAGTATCGTAAACATTGAGTCGGCCTCGACAGCGTCCTCGAGCATAACCTTTAGAAGCGTCCTCTTCTCGGGGTCCATAGTCGTCTCCCAGAGCTGGACGGGATTCATCTCTCCCAAACCTTTATACCTCTGTATACTCATTCCCTCTTTGCCAACACTCTTTACAAATTGCAAAACCTCTTTAAGGGAAGATAGCCCCTTAGTCTCCTTCTCCATTTTTATAGTGTATACCGGTTTCGTGGAATCTTTTTTGGAAGACTTCTTCTCTTTTGGATCTTCTTCCGGAACATCATACTCCTCTATATCAAGACCCAGTTTATCTATTTTATCTATAATCTTCTCTATTTCCCGCGCTTCGTAAAACTCAATATAGTCTTTATTCTTACCCGTGGTCTCATCCCCAACATATTTTGATAACTCATCATCGTTATATAGGAATTGGGCTTCACCCTCCACTTTTACCATATAAAGTGGTAGTTTTTTGGTCTTCTTATGCCTTAAACTTATGTATTTAGATAAATTAGCCCCACTTCGCTCAATTGCATTTCCATACCCATCCAACTCTATCAATACATCCAGAACAGCCTTCAACTGCTTATCTGTAAACTGGTGTTTGTCTTTTACCCTCACAAGGACCATTCCTTCTGTGCCAAGCTCCAACAGAAGATTATTATATTCATCCTCTGTCTGGATATACTCTTCCCTTTTACCCCTTTTGATCTTATATAAAGGAGGCTGAGCTATATAGATGTGGCCGTTTTCAATTAAAGCCGGCATCTGCCTATAGAAGAGCGTCAAAATAAGCGTTCTTATGTGTGAGCCATCTACGTCCGCATCGCACATTATTATTATTTTATGATATCTAATCTTAGATATATCAAACTCTTCACCTATGCCGCAGCCTATTGCTGTAATTATAGTCCTTATTTCTTCGTTAGAAAGCGCCTTATCCAGCCGCGCCTTTTCTACATTCAGTATCTTACCTTTTAGCGGCAATATCGCCTGAAAGCGCCTATCGCGCCCTTGTTTGGCCGAACCTCCGGCCGAATCTCCCTCGACCAAGTACACTTCGCACAAACTCGCGTCAGTCTCCTGACAGTCGGCGAGTTTCCCGGGAAGAGATGCGCCTTCAAGCGCTCCCTTACGGCGAGTGAGCTCGCGCGCTTTTCTCGCAGCCTCGCGAGCGCGCGCCGCCAACACTGCTTTTTCTATGATTTTATTAGCTACGGGCGGATTCTCTTCCATAAAAGACCCGAGCGCTTCATTAACTATAGATTCTATTATTCCTTCGACCTCTGAATTGCCGAGCTTCGTCTTTGTCTGGCCTTCAAACTGAGGATTCGGGATCTTCGCGCTTATTACGGCGCTCAAACCTTCCCTCGCGTCATCCCCGGATATCGTAGAGTCTTCATTCTTGAGAAGCTTCTTAGCTTTGCAGTACTGATTTATCGTCCTGGTCAGAGCGGATTTAAATCCGGTGAGGTGTGTGCCACCCTCTATAGTATTGATGTTATTGGCAAAAGTAAATATACTCTCCGCATATCCGTCATTGTATTGCATCGCCACTTCCGCCTGCACCCCATCCTTCTCCTTAGCAAAATAGACCACTTTTTTATGCAGGACATTCTTGTTTTTATTCAAGAATTCCACAAACGACACTATCCCTCCTGAAAACGTAAATTCCACTTCCCTGCCTTTGGCGCGCTCGTCTTTTAGAGTGATCTTCAGGTCTTTATTTAAGAATGCGAGCTCTCTCAGGCGATTAGATAAAATGTCGAAGCTATAATTCACCCCGGCAGGAAATATCTCTTTATCGGATTTGAATGTTACCTTGGTTCCGGTATTACTGGCCGAGCCTATGACTTTTACTTTCGACGCCGTCTTGCCGCACTTGTATTCCTGGTGATATATCTTGCCATCACGTCTGACTTCCACCTCAAGCCACTCGGATAGTGCATTTACTACGCTAACACCAACTCCATGAAGTCCTCCGGAAACCCTGTACGCCTTATGATCAAATTTTCCTCCGGCGTGAAGCGTAGTCATTACAACCTCGAGAGCCGGCTTATTCATGGTCTTGTGTATTCCTACAGGAATACCGCGCCCATCATCAATTACCGTTACAGAATTATCGGCGTGCACTACCACCTCTATGGTAGTAGCATATCCGGCCATACATTCGTCGATCGAGTTATCAACGACCTCGTAGACCATATGGTGGAGGCCTCGCGATGTTGTGTCTCCTATATACATAGCGGGACGTTTTCTGACAGCGTCTACTCCCTCGAGGACCTGTATCGTCGTAGCGTCATACTTTTTTACAGCCTCTGCCTTAGCTATTGCTTTGGACTCTTTTGTTTTATTTTTTTCTATCTTTTCTTTTTCCATCTTCTTCTTTCTTTAATTTTTGCTTTTTATTTTTAGTTTTATAACTTACTTTATCTCCCCTATCCTAAACCTTATATTTTTTATATTTTTTTTCCCAAACTTCCCCTCGAGGTTTTTCAGTATATCCTTCTTCCTTAAAGTCATCTCATACAGCCAGCTTGACGAATCCACACTCACAACCAGTTCTGACTTTTTTATCGTGATCGGCTTCGAGTGCTTCGCGGCGCCGCACCCGGCAGCTGCCTCCCACAAAAGTAAAACCCCTTCTTCGCTCGGCCTCGCGGGAGACATGAGCTTCTTCAGCGTCTCTTTTAAAACATCCCCAATGGCTTTTTCTTTCCGCGTAGCCATTTTTAATCGAGTTGCCTGGGCATCACCACGTAAACATATTCCGAGCCCACCCTGACCACGCCCGGTTTATCCGGGTCTACCAGCTCGAAACCTATCATCTCCTGATCTGTGTTTTTTAGAAGATCTATAATATACCCAGGATTAAAACCTATTGCAAGCTCCTTGCCTTTATACTCCACATCGATCTCTTCTTTGGCTTCTCCAAGAGAAGGGCTCGACTTCGAGATGATCATCTTGTCTTTTGATGCCTCTATCTTTACAACCATGGATTCCGGCGTCGTGAAAAGCGTTACTCTTTTTAACGCTGACAAAAAAGCGCTCTTATTTATTGTTATTTTATTTTTTACCTCTTCAGGTATTACTTTTTCGTAATTAGGAAATTCGCCCTCGATCAATCTGGACACAAGCTTAGTTTGTCCAGTATCAAAAAGAACCTGATTTTCGCTGTAAAAGATTTTTACTTCTCCTTCTTCCCCTAATATTCTATTAACTTCGCTTATTGCTTTCTCCGGTACGATAAACTTCCTCTCCAATGTTTTAGGCAGCTCCACCTTTTCCTCTATCATAGTAAGGCACCTGCCATCAGTAGCCACAAGCCTTATATAGGTGGGTTTTATTGTAAACAAAGTACCATTTAAAACATACCTGACCTCATCATTAGAAACCGCAAACTCGGTCATGCGAATCATTTTTTTAAGTTTTTTTTGCTCTATTGTTATAAACTCTTTATTTTTAAATTCCGGCGGCTGTGGAAATTCTTCCTTAGGCAGCCCCATCATTTTAAATGTAGATTTTCCGCACTCTATATGAACAAGGTTGTTTTTCTTTACAGATACGGATATCGTCTCTTTTTCCGGAAGCTCTTTTATTATATCTAGGAATTTTTTCGCCGGCACAGTTATCGCTCCCGGTACCTGCGCCTTTATAGGAGATATTGATATTATTCCTATATCAAAATCTGTGGCTGTTAATGTGGTGCCAGCCTCATTTGTCTCAATTAATATATTTGAGAGTATTGGTAATGTTGATTTTGAGTTTATAGCTGATTGAACTATTTGTACTACTTTTAACAGCTCTTCTTTTGTTGAACAAAATTTCATTTAATAACCCCTTTCAACTAGTATAGTTTAATATAAAATAGAAGTACTAGTAGTAGGTTCTGTAGATAAGTGCATAACTACCTTAACCAACCACACTGCAATAAGTTATAAATACAATAACTTGTTCTAAAGCTGTGAAAGTTATCAACACGCCTAACAACTTATCAGACCAAATCTATTCTTTAATGCTCTGGATCAACTTATCAACAAGATTCTTCATGCCGGATTTTGATTTTATATCTTCTTCTATCTTATGGCAAGCATGAATTATAGTAGTATGATCCCTGCCTCCGAAAAACTCGCCTATTTCAGGCAGCGAATAGTCCGTAAGATGCCTTGCTATATACATAGCTATTTGTCTTGGATACGCGATAGCTTTTGAACGTTTTTTGGCTCGCATATCCGATAACCTTATATCGAAATACTCACTCACTTTTTTTTGTATTAAGTCTATCGTGACTTTTTTCTCACCCTCGGATATCATATCTTTTAAGACTTCTTTTACAAGGTCTACCGAAACGTCTTTCTCAATGAGTTTTGAGTATGTGACCACCCTTATAAGAGCCCCTTCGAGCTCTCTTATATTCGTTTTTATCTTTTCCGCTATGAAATACATAACGTCATTTGGCAGCGCAATCGTTTCTTTCTCGGATTTTTTCTTTAATATCGCTATTCGGGTTTCAAAATCAGGCGCCTGAATATCGGCGACCAGTCCGTATAAAAATCTTGATATAAGTCTTTCTTCGAGGCCGGGTATGTCCTTCGGAGGGCGGTCACTCGACACGACTATCTGCTTGTGGGCGTCATAAAGAGCATTAAATGTATGGAAAAATTCCTCCTGCGTCGCCTCTTTATTCGCTATAAACTGTATATCATCTATAAGCAGTATATCGACCGACCTATATTTTTTACGAAACTCCGGCGTCGATCTGGTCTGGATAGCTTTTATAAGATCGTTAGTGAAGGCTTCACTCGATAAATATAGTACTTTTGTTTTAGGGGATTTTCCTATCGAGCGTTGGCCGATGGCATGCATCAGGTGCGTCTTACCTAATCCCACGCCGCCATATATGAATAAAGGATTATATGTCTTCGCCGGAGAATCTGCTACGGCAATCGATGCCGCGTGAGCGAGCCTGTTAGACGGGCCGACAACAAAGTTGTCAAATGTATATTTAGGATTTAATCCGATTTCTTTAGCGTGATCCTGAGGGTGGCGCGTGAATATGCCTAAAAACTTATCTTTCTTCTGGTCGTCGGGCTTTCCAACTTCGCTTGAAACATCCTCGGCTTCTCTCAAAGAAAACTCTACCTTTAAGTCTGAGCCGCAGGCCTTACATAAAGATGCCGAAAGTAGCTCCATATGGCGGTCAAGGATCCAGGACTTAAAAAATTTATTAGGCACCTCGAGGGTTATAACCCCATCTTTAAAGGATGTTGGGATTATAGGCTTAAACCATATGCCATATACCTGCTCGTTATTCAGCTCTTTCTTGATTATCTCAAGAGCCTTAGGCCAAATTATCTGCTCGTCGCCTGGCACCTTAATAAGCTCCAATCTAGTTATCCACAGCCCAGTAAACTGATTACTAACACGAAAGGGCCTGTTATACACAAGTTATGCACAATTTATATTTAGCTTTGGCCAAGCACAAATACCCATTAAAGACCGTGGGCATGCTATAGCGGATGATATTATAGTAAAGAGGCATTGCAATTGCAAGCAAAAAGTGAATTTCGCTCGCAGATAGGGCGGTAGTTTTGCGTTACCGCACTCTCAATTCTCTTCCCGTGAATTAAAAGGCTACCCGGCCAGTGGGTTTCGCTATAGAACGGTGGTGCTCTTTTGTGGTCGCCTTCGGGAGTGTGCCTGTCGGGGACGCGAAATTTCCCCGGCGTGGAAATTTCGCTCGGAAGATCGCTCGCTCGCCTCACCTTAAGTAGCTAGCCCCATGCCCGCTCGCGATCTTCGACGCCCCGCCAGGCGCACATCCCTCGGCGACCACAAAAGCACCGCAATTCAATTGTTTTACATGGCCCGGGTAGCCTTTTTACTCTTCGAGAGCATTCGCTCAAGGCGGATAACGCCAAAACTACTACCCTATCAGCTCGCTACACGCATAGAAGGAAAATAAGCTGAATGAAAAATGAAGCTGATTTTCCAAAGAGAGTCCAAAAGAAACTTTTCGGGTGACGCGGGTGAGCCTTTTAGCACGGACAAGCCCTGGCCTGTCACATGCTACTGCCAGGACAGGCAAAGTATAGAATGTGTTGTGCCCACCGCTTAGGATTGCGGCTGAAAAAAGCGATACCATATAAGGGGTCGGATGTTGAGGCAATCCTGGTGGGCATAAAGACATAACATGAGTTTATGCTTATTGCTAATGAACCCCATGCTTTGCGCAGGAGTACTAAAAGGTGAACCCGCGGCAGGACCCGAAAAGTTTAATTAGAGTTAGCCCGTCGGGTAACTAAACTTGTTGACTCGCGGGCGGATTATGATATAATCATACAACTCAAAAAGGAGAAGCCGATGAAGTTTACATTGAAATCAGGGTCTAATATTAAGAGGAAGAGAAAGCACGGGTTTAGGAAGAGGATGGGCGACCGCCACGGCAGGGCCGTGATCAAGAGGCGCAGACAAAAAGGACGCCACAAGCTCACCGTATGATCTTGGGTGTCGGGTTCTCTAAAAAAGAGCGCCTTCTTAAATCAAAAGATTTTAGGAATATCTATACAAAAGGCCGCAAGCTTTCCGTCGGAGGGGCGGCTATATGCTGGCTAGAGAACTCCCTGGGACATAATAGGTTGGGTTTCTCCATAAGTTCAAGGAACTTTAAACTGGCCGCCGCGCGCAACAGGATCCGCAGGCTCTTCAGAGAAGTCTACCGACGGAACAAAACAATATTAAAGCCCGGCTTCGATCTTGTTTTGATTGTGAAGAGAGGGTTTAATAAAAATTCCCATCTTATAGAAGCCGAGCGCCTCTTTAAAGTGTTAATAGAAAAAGCGGGGTTGGTTTGATAGTGACAGCGGTAAAAAGAGCGGTTGTGTTCCCCATAAACATATATCGTAAGTACTTCTCCCCCTTTAAGTTGCAATGCTGCAGATTTCACCCATCATGCTCGGAATATGCATGCCTGGCTGTAGAAAAACATGGTATTTTGAAAGGTTTGGCAAAGAGCGCCTGGAGAATATTAAGGTGTAATCCTTTTTCTCCCGGCGGTTATGATCCGGCGTAAACAAAGAGGATAAAATGGAAAAAAGACTGATTATTGCAATAGCTTTCTCGGTATTAATAATAGTGGCATTTCAATATTTAGGGCCAAAACCGGCTCCTATCTCGACGGTAGCAATACCTTCTGTTGATACAAGAGAGGTTGCTATAACTAAAGAGATGAAAGAGCCCCCTGTTATTATTGAACCGGCCGTAGATGAAAAGACGCTGACTGTTGAAACCGACAGATTGATATTAACCTTCAGTAATATAGGAGGCTCGATAAAAGAGATCCGCCTAAAAGATTATAAAGATTTAAAGACCGGTGAGCCATTTGTGCTCGCTGAGATACAAAACCCGGCTAGCTATATTTTTGCAATGTCAGGAGTAGCGCCAAAAGTGGCATTCGATAAGATATCATATGATGTTGTGACAAAAGATGATGCCATTATATATTCTGCAACGGCCGGAGAGTTGGCGGTAGTTAAAAAATATATTATTCATAAATATAACTATAACATAGAGTTACAACTTTCTATAAAGAACACAAGTGGTAAAGTTAAGGACGTTTGTTATAGGGTGATAGCCGGTTCCGGGATAGTGGAAAAGACGGAGCAGGACAAGGCCCTTATTGAGACCTCCTCAAAAATAAATGAGATGCCGGTAAAGTTCAAAAGAGCCAAGCCCGGAGAGACTATCGTAAATCCTGGAATTGTTAATTGGACCGCGCTTAAATCAAAGTATTTTTCATTAATACTTAAGCCGCTCGATAAGACTAGAAATGAGTTTTATACGCAATCAGGACCAGGGGCTATCGTAACCGGAGTAGAATCGGAGTTTTTATCCATTCCCCCATCCACAGCTATAGATAGCAAATTTGTGCTATTTGCCGGCCCTAACCATATACCTATATTAAAAGAAGCCGGATACGATTTTGAAGAGACAATAAATTATGGGTTTTTTGGAGGTATAAGTAAAGCCCTTCTATCTATACTCCGTATGCTACACAATGTGGTCCGTAGCTGGGGAGTTGCCATAATACTGCTCTCTATCTTCTTAAATGTCATTACTTTGCCACTCACCATGAAGAGCTTTAAGTCTATGCAGAAGATGCAGGAGCTTCACCCTCAAATGGAGAAGCTTAAGCTAGAAAATAAAAATAATCCGCAGAAGCTTAATAAAGAAGTTATGGAGCTATATAAGAAGTATAAAATAAACCCATTAAGCGGATGCTTGCCGATGGTGCTGCAGATGCCTATATTTGTTGCTCTATATCAGGCCCTAACTAAGGCTCTTGAGCTTAGAAGCGCTAGTTTTTTATGGATAAAAGATCTATCTTCTCCAGATGCAGTGGCGCTCCCATTCACATTGCCTATTCTGGGTAGCAGCATTAATATACTGCCGCTGGTAATGGTCGGAGCAATGGTGTTGCAACAGAAAATATCTACTAAATCCATGGGCGGAGCCGTCACGGAAGAGCAGAAACAGCAGCAAAAGATGATGTTGATAATAATGCCAATAATGTTTGGGTTCATATTCTATAACATGCCTTCCGGACTGGTATTATATTGGGTAGTGAATACCGCGCTTACTATAGTCGAACAAGGTGCGATACTAAAGAAGGCTTGACACATACAGCTTTCTGATATATACTTTTAGCAATGTTCCACGTGGAAACTCTAATAAACTATGGCTAAAGTAATAGCAATATGTAATCAAAAAGGCGGAGTTGGTAAGACCACTACATCTATTAATCTGTCCACCTACCTTGCTATATCCGGTAAGCGTATTCTATTAATAGATATAGATCCACAGGGCAATGCCACCAGTGGTCTGGGGATCAATAAGCATAATATCAAGCAGAGCATCTACGATCTAATAATAGATGAAATAGATCCTAAGCAAGTCATTATACCTACCGGGATAGATAACCTTACTATAATACCATCAACGCTAAGCCTTACAGGAGCAGAAGTTGAGCTTGTAGGCATAATGGGCCGTGAGTATAGGCTAAAAAAGGCATTATCCCCCATTTTAAGCGAGTTTGACTATATCATCATAGATTGCCCCCCATCCTTGGGTCTTTTGACAGTAAATGCCTTATCCGCCGCGGATTCGGTGTTGATACCGGTACAATGTGAGTACTATGCGCTAGAAGGATTAGGCCAGCTTGTTAACACAGTTAACCTTGTCAAAGAGAACTTAAACTCTTCATTAGTGATAGAAGGTGTTCTATTGACCATGGCTGATTTTAGGACTAATCTGACTAACGAAGTAATAAATGAAGTAAAAGAGTTTTTCAAGGCAAAAGTTTATAATGCTATAATACCAAGAAATATACGGATTACCGAGTCGCCTGGGTTCGGAAAGCCGATAGCTATATATGATAAATCCTCAATAGGTGCGCAAAAATATCAGGAATTTGTGAATGAGTTGTTAGGTGTAAAAAAAGAAGAAAGCCATAACCAGTTGTCTAACAATGTGATAGAAGAAGTACCAGAATCGGAGGTTAAATGATGGAAAAGAGAGCCTTAGGAAAAGGATTGAGCGCGCTTATACCAATAAAAGAACCTGAAATTTCAGCACCACAGTCCGGCGTATTGGAAATACCAATATCGCAGATACGTACTAACAAATACCAGCCCCGAACTGATTTTAAGCAGGATAAGCTCAACGATCTTATAAACTCGATACGTGAAAAGGGCGTAGTACAGCCGGTTTTGGCTCGTAAGGTCCAGGATGGGTACGAATTAATAGCAGGTGAGAGGCGCCTGCGCGCGGCGAAGACGCTGGGCTTGGAAACGATACCGGTGATATTGAGAAACGCCACGGATGTCGACATGCTCGAGATATCACTTATCGAGAATATACAACGTCAGGAGCTTAATGCTATAGAAGAGGCCATAGCCTACCAGCGGCTGATAGAGGAATTTAATTTTACGCAAGACGCGGTCGCGAAAGTTCTCGGCAAGGACCGGTCTACGGTATCCAATATTTTAAGACT
>Ga0268280_1000827_pt1 | contig 23201 bp, 25 predicted proteins | sample saktaG_9_FD_190139 | JGI IMG/M metagenome (GOLD analysis project Ga0268280, IMG submission 190139) | Saline water microbial communities from Sakinaw Lake, British Columbia, Canada - sak_2011_5_24_40m | ecosystem: Environmental > Aquatic > Non-marine Saline and Alkaline > Saline ... | reverse complement strand
AGGCATTGGGCATTGGGCATTGGGCATTGGGCAAAAGGCTAAAGGCAAAAAACCTTCCTATTATCCTTGAACCCTTTTTTTCTCTCATCTTCCCAGCTTCCTATCCTCTCAACTTCTTTCTCTTCACTCCAGCCAGTAATTCGGCGCTTCTTTCGTTATCATGACATCGTGAACGTGGCTCTCGCGTAACCCTGCCGAAGTGATTCGGACGAAACGGGATTTTTTCCTCAAGTCTTCTATGGTCCTGCAGCCGACATACCCCATTCCTGCTTTCAGACCCCCGATCAGCTGGTAAATGCTTGTTGAGAGAGAACCGCGGAATGGAACCCGCCCCTCGATTCCCTCAGGAACGAGCTTGAGCGTGCTCTCGATATCATCCTGCATGTAGCGGTCGCGGCTTCCTTCTTTCATGGCCTCAAGGGATCCCATTCCCCTGTAAACTTTGTAGCTCCTCCCCTGGAAAAGAACGGTTTCGCCCGGGCTTTCCTCCGTTCCCGCAAAAAGGCCTCCGATCATGACGGCGTAGGCTCCCGCTCCGAGCGCCTTTACGATATCTCCTGAAAATTTGATGCCCCCGTCACCGATGACAGGGATATTATACTGTGAGGCAGCCTTGCTGCATTCCAGGATGGCGCTCATCTGCGGAACCCCGACTCCGGCGATAATCCGTGTCGTGCAAATGGATCCGGGACCGACGCCAACCTTCACCGAGTCCGATCCTGCCTTTATGACAGCTTCCGTCCCTTCGGCCGTGGCCACATTCCCCGCTATGATCTCGCACCTAGGAAAATTTCTCTTTGTATCCCGTATGGCGTTCAAAACGCCGCTTGAGTGTCCATGAGATGTATCGATCACAATGGCATCAACACCAGCAGCAAGAAGCGCGTCAACCCTCTCTTCACGGTCCAAGATACCCACTGCGGCGCCTACCCGGAGCCGACCGAGCGCGTCTTTGCAGGAATTCGGATATTTATCAATTTTTTCAATGTCTTTTATGGTGATCAGTCCCTTGAGATTATAGTCATCATCGACAACAAGAAGCTTTTCGATCCTGTGTTTATGGAGAAGCTTCTTGGATTCATCCAGGGTAATGCTTGATGAAACGGTAACAAGGTTTTTCTTTGTCATGACTTTTGCTACAGTCTGATCGAGATTTGTCTCAAAACGCAGGTCCCTGTTCGTGAGAATGCCGACAAGACGGCGTTTCCGGACAACGGGCACACCCGATATCTTGTAGCGGCTCATGAGTTCAAGCGCTTCTTTGACCTTTTGTTCAGGGCCGATGGTAATGGGGTCAACGATCATTCCGCTTTCGGACTTTTTGACCTTGTCGACCTCCATGGCCTGCCTCTGAATGCTCATGTTCCGATGAATAATACCGATACCGCCCTCTCTCGCCATCGTAATGGCCGTTCGCGATTCCGTGACCGTATCCATTGCAGCGCTGATGATTGGAATGTTCAACCGAATGTTGTTTGTAATCCATGTAGAGGTTTCCACATCTTTCGGAAGAAAGGTTGCTTCAGCCGGAACAAGGAGCAGATCATCAAAGGTCAGGCATTCCCTTGGTTTTTCGTCTAACATGATTCACCTCCAACTTTTCCAATGCTCAAGGACGGCTGCCCATGAATATAAAAGGTCTCACCATTGATTGAGAAGAAATAACGATCCGTCTCCGGATCGTGTTCGAAGGAACCGGCTATGTCATAATAGCTGGCCCGGGAAAATCTTGCTTCATACTCTCCATTCCGAATCAAGCAATAGAGAACGTTGTCCTTCCCGATACGGAGCGTCGACGGATCCAGTCTTTCTTCGGTTCCATCGATCAGCGTAAGGATCACGTTCTCTCCTTTTCCGACATGGGAACCGGAACGTCGAACAAACGTGACAACGAAAGGCGTGTCTTCAACATCCAGATAGCACTTTTCATTTCCCATGTCGATGAGATATCGGCCGCTTTCGTCTTTTTTCAAGTTTTCGTAAAAGAGATTGACGATATCCTTCCGGAACATTTCGGCGCCCCTGAAATACCATACACCATCACGGTCTATCCTGATCTCACAGGGATGGGCGTCCCGATCCGAAGCATTGTTCATTTCATTCATCGCCTTTCAACGCTCTTTCCTGCTCTCAAGAAATATTGTGACGGGGCCATCGTTGACAAGTTCAACCTTCATCATGGCCTGAAACTCTCCCTGACCAATCTTTCTGATCTTTTGGGACGCTTTGCCGACAAAATAGTTATAAAGATGACGGGCCTCTTCCGGCTCGGCCGCGGCCGTGAACGATGGCCTTCGACCTTTGCGGCAGTCGGCAAGGAGAGTAAACTGCGATACAATCTGCATCTCTCCTCCGATATCGATCAGCGAATGGTTCATTTTCCCTTCCATGTCCTCAAATATGCGGAGATGTATCATTTTGTCCAACAGGCTGTCGGCTTCCTTCTCTCCATCCCCTCTTTCTACGCCCAGCAGAACGAGCAGTCCCTTCCCTGTTTTCGAAATTTCCCTTCCCTCCACAACCACTCGGGATGTGTCAACCCGCTGTATGACAGCTCGCATGAGTCTCCCAATCCATTACGTTGGTCGGGGCGAGAGGATTTGAACCTCCGACATCCTGCTCCCAAAGCAGGCGCGCTACCAGGCTGCGCTACGCCCCGCCATCCATTTATTTTCATGTGATCATTTGGTTTGCAAGCTTTTTTTAAGCGCCCGAAGCGCTTTGCCTCTATGGCTTATACTGTTTTTCAATTCCGGCGGCATCTGCGCCACGGTCATGTTGAGATCCGGCACAAAAAAAACAGGGTCATAGCCGAAACCATTTTGACCAGCCGGCTCAATGGTGATCCGGCCTTTCAGGGTGTCTTCAAAAACGTCATAATCGCCCCCGGGTCTGTATAATACGATGACGCAACGGAAACAGGCTCCCCTTTTTCCCTCAGGTATTCCCTTGAGATCGTCAAGCAGTTTCTTGATGTTCGCTTCGTCTGTCGCTTCTGGCCCGGAATAGCGTGATGAAAAGACTCCCGGCTTTCCACCCAGAATATCAACCTCCAGTCCCGAATCGTCCGCCATGGCCGCCTTGCCCGTGAAATCCGAGACAGCCTTCGCTTTTTTCAGTGCGTTTTCAAGAAAGGAGCTGCCGTCTTCTATGACATCAGGGAAAGAGGGTTCTTTTTCCAGGGTCAGAATTTCCATTTCGAAACCCTGTAGTTCGGCTTTCACCTCCCGGATTTTCCCCTGGTTCTTCGTTGCCAGAACAATCTGTCTCAAAACGTCTCTCCGAGAATCTCCAGCTGCTTTTCTGTCAGTTGAGCGATGCCTTTAAGAGAGAGGTCGGTCATCCGCTCAAGCAATGCTCTGTCAAAGGGTGCTTCCTCTGCCGTGCCCTGAACCTCGATAAAGAGCCCTCCCCTCGTTACGACAAAGTTCATGTCTACCGATGCTTTTGAATCTTCCTCGTAATCGAGATCAAGAAGTATATTCCCATTCACAAGGCCCGTACTGACGGCGGATACAAAATCGCTGATGGGAATGGTGCTGACAACCCCTTCGTCTCTGAGCCTTCGGAACCCATCCATCAGCGCCACGAACCCGCCCGTAATAGACGCCGTCCGTGTTCCTCCGTCCGCCTGAATAACATCGCAATCGATATAAATGGTCCTTTCTCCGTAGGCCCTCATGTCGGTGACGGCGCGCAGGGATCGGCCGATGAGCCTCTGAATTTCGTGGGTCCTTCCTCCTATCCGGCCCCTTGAAACTTCCCGCGGAGTTCTTGTATGTGTGGACATGGGAAGCATGGAATACTCTGCCGTCAGCCATCCTCTCCCTGTGCCTTTCAGGAAGGCGGGAACGCTTTCTTCAATGGTGGCTGTGCATATGACGCGCGTATTTCCCATTTCGATGAGGATGGATCCCTTGGGATAACGAAGAAAATCCCGCGTGATCTTCACATCTCTCAACTCATCCCATCTGCGTCCGCCTGCTCTTGAGCTGTTGTCCATCATGTTAAAAATACTCCAAGATGCTCTTCCCGATCGCTTCGGCGACGGCTTTCTGTTTCGACGGTTCAAGAAGATCTTGCCTGTCCTTTGTCTCTGTGGCAAAACCTGTCTCGATGACGACGGCTGGTATCGTTAATTCCTGAATGATCCGGATGGGTGCTTCACGCAGACCTCTATCTTTTCTCGGGAAGACGCTTTCCATCTGCTTTTGCAGAAGACGCGCGTATCGCACGCCCTCATTCAGATATTGAGTCCTGACCATGTCCTTCACAATCTCATGGCTTCCGCTTCCCTCTGCCGTCGGGCCTTTGAATCCTGGAAAATAGACTTCAAATCCTGAGGCCTTTTTGCCAAAACCGGCGTTCACGTGGATGCTGATGAACAAATCCGCGCGTGCGCTTGCTGCTTTTTTTACCCGTTCGGAAAGTGAGACGCTGCGGTCGGATGTTCTTGTGAGTTCCACTCTGACTTTGCCTGTTCCTTCAAGGTATTTTTGTATCTGTTTAGCCAAGGCCAGGGTGATATCCTTTTCATAAATATCTTCTTTCATTTTCACGCCCGTCTCATCACCTCCGTGGGCCGGATCTATCACGACAACGGAAATCCCCTTGGCATCCCTGGCCATTGAATTCGTCGGATAAGCGACGATTATTCCTGTCGCCAGAAGAAAAAAGAAAAACACTCCCAACATACGATTCATTCAAAATCCTTTATGACATACATTCGATATTAAAAACACGGGCGTTTCATAACGGAATTCGTGATACCCTGTCAACCGAAAATCATAAAATGACGATCATGACCCTTGCTTCGTTCCACGGATCCTTTCAACAGAAAACACGCTTTTCAGTTTCTTCAATGCGGTTACGACGTTATTCAAATGCCGGAGGTCATGAACATCCAGTTGAAAATCGCAAATGGCGCTCTGATCCGGTGTCGTTTCAACCGTCGCATGACCGATATTTATGTCCAGCCCCGAGATCACATTGCTGACTTCAGCGAGCAGGCCTTTCTTGTCCCGGCAGAGTACCCGAATGTGAACGGGATAGGTCTGCTTCCCCTTGACGTTCCAGCTCACTTCGACCAGTCTCTCAGGATCGATATCGTGCAACATGGCACAATCGATGCGATGCACGCTGATTCCCCTCCCCCGTGTGATATATCCGGTGACTTCGTCGCCCGGCAATGGATCGCAGCACTTGGAGAACCTGACCAGGACATCATCGACGCCCGTAATAGAGACTCCCGCCGCCGCCGCCGACGGTTTTGAGAATTTTTTCTTTATTCTCTCAAGGATGGTCTCCTCTTCTGTTCGTTTATCCTCATCCGGCAGGAACCGATTCACAATGTGCCTGGCCGATATCTTTCCATAGCCGATCAATGCCGTCAGATCATCGATGGTGCTGATCGACAAATCTTCCAGCACTTTCTTGAACTCGTCCGATTTGACCACCGGGTTGAACTTCAGTTGATGTTTTCTTAATTCCTTTTCCAGAATGTCTTTACCGAGATCAATGCTTTTCCGTCTTTCCTCCTCCTTGATCCAGTTCTTGATCTTTGAGAGAGCTCTGGAGGTTACGGCATACCGGATCCAGTCCTTGCTGGGATGATGTCCGGCCTGAGTGATGATCTCAACGGTATCTCCGTTTTGAAGCTCATATTTCAACGGAACGATCGACCGGTTCACCTTGGCGCCGACGCACGTGTTGCCCACATCCGTGTGAATGCTGTAAGCGTAATCGATCGGCGTTGCACCCTTCGGGAAAGCCTTCACATCTCCGGCCGGCGTGAAGACATATACTTCGTCGGGAAAAAGCGCCAGCTTCAAATTTTTCATGAATTCCCGCGGATCTTTCAGCTCGTGCTGAAATTCGAGCAGTTCGCGCAGTCTCTTGATCTGCATTTCATCGCTGCCTTGCAGGTCGCCTCCCTCCTTGTAACGCCAGTGTGCAGCAATTCCCTCTTCCGCCCATTCATGCATCTCTCTGGTCCGGATTTGAATTTCCACTCTTTCGCCGTAAGGCCCGATGACGGTCGTGTGGAGAGAGCGATAGTTGTTGGCTTTCGGCATGGCGATGTAGTCCTTGAATCGTCCCGGGACCGGTTTCCATATTGCGTGAACCACGCTCAGCGCCTCGTAACATTCTTTTTCTTTGTCGGAATCGACAATGATTCTGAAAGCCATGAGGTCATAAACTTCATCGAAGTTGATGCGTTGCTCCTTCATCTTTTTATAAATGCTGTAGAAATGCTTCGCCCTTCCCTCCACCTGAGCCTGCAGTCCGTATTCATGGACTTCCCTTCGTATGATGTTCTTGATCTCTTCGGTATATCTGTCTCTTTCTTCCTTTCGCATGTCGATCCGCGTTGCAAGATCTGCGTAGGCCTCTGAATCCAGATATTTGAAGGAAAGTTCCTCGAGCTCTGTTTTCATCCAGTTGATTCCAAGCCGGTTCGCGAGCGGTGCGTATATTTCAAGTGTTTCCATGGCGATATATTTTTGCTTTTCCGGCTGCTGGAATTCGAGCGTTCTCATATTGTGAACCCGGTCGGCGAGCCGTACGAGGATGATTCGGATGTCCGATGACATGGCCAGCATCATCTTTCTGAAATTTTCTGCCTGGCGCTCTTCCTGGCTCCCGAAGGTAATTCGGCTGATCTTTGTCAGGCCATCCACAAGAAAGGCGACTTCTTTCCCGAAAAGTTTATCTATTTCTCCGAGAGTTGCTAAAGTGTCCTCCACCGTATCGTGCAGAAGGGCCGTCACGATGGTTGACGAATCGAGTTTCATGTAGGCAAGGATTCCTGCCACTTCCACGGGATGCGTCAGGTAAGGCTCTCCTGAAAGTCGAACCTGCCCCTGGTGAACCGAAGCTGAAAAGATATAGGCCTTTTCGATCATTTCGGTGCCTTCCTGAGGCATGTAATCCTGAACCTTGTCAAGGATGTCCGTTATCCGGAGCATGAAGCGTTTCCTTATTCCCGCACCGTTCGTTTAATGAATTCCAGAGCGTCCTCAATATTGAAAACCTTTTCTTCGCCCGTTTTTCTTATCTTCAATTCAATCTTCCCTTCCGAAAGTCTTTTCTGACCTATGGTGATCCGAAGAGGTATTCCGATCAGATCCGCGTCGTTGAACTTGACGCCTGCCCTCTCGTCTCTGTCGTCAAGAATCACTTCTATGGCAGCTTCCGTCAGACGCTGATAAAGCTTCAGTGCGGCCTCCATGATCAGCGGATCCTTGATATTGACAGGGGTCAGTATGACATGGTACGGGGCGATGAACATGGGCCATATGATGCCTTTCTCGTCGTTGTTCTGCTCGATGCATGCCGCCACGGTCCGGCCAATTCCTATTCCGTAGCACCCCATGACCATTTCTTTTTCCTGCCCGCTGCTGTCCAGAAACGTCGCTCGCATCTGTTTGCTGTACTTTGTGCCGAGCTTGAAGGTGTGTCCGACCTCAATGCCCCTCGCGAACTTTAAAGGTTTCCCGCAGCGCGGACAGGTGTCCGTCTGTTTCACAAACCTCAGATCCGCAAATTCCTTAACCGTGAAATCCCTTCCCATATTCACGTTCGTTGCGTGATAGTCTTCCCGGTTCGCTCCCGTGACCATGTTGACCCTGTTCATGAGGGAGTAATCCGCGATGGTTCTCGCTTTTATCCCCACAGGGCCTGCAAAGCCCTTCGGTGATCCGGTCACTTTCATGACCGTGTCATCGGTCGCAAGCTCCAAAGCGTCGCATCCAAGATACCCTCTCAGTTTTGCTTCATTTACTTCTTCATCGCCGCGAACCAGAACCGCAACGGGGATGCCGTCGGCCTCAAATACAAGCGTCTTGACGATATCCTGCGGCGTCACACGAAGATAATTTGAGACTTCCCCGATCGTTCGTACGTCGGGTGTATGGACGGTTTCCATCACGGGAAGCGGTGCTGTATCGATCGGCAGCTTTTCCGGCTTCGCGACTTCCGCCTTCTCAATATTCGCTGCGTATTCACAGACGCTGCAAAAAACCAGCGCGTCCTCCCCGGAATCCGCGATCACCATGAACTCATGGGAAAAACTTCCCCCTATGTTTCCCGTATCAGCCTCCACCGCCCTGAATTTAAGACCGCATCGGGTGAAAATCGTTGAGTAGGCATCGAACATTTTCTGATAACTGACATCCACGCCTTCCCAGTCGGCGTCGAAGCTGTAGGCATCTTTCATGGAGAATTCCCTGCAGCGCATGACCCCGAATCTCGGCCGGATCTCGTCGCGGAATTTTGTCTGGATCTGATAAAGATTTTTTGGAAGCTGGCGGTAGGTTTTGACCTCGTTCCGTACCAGGTCCGTGATGACTTCTTCGTGTGTCGGTCCGATACAGTATTCCCGGTTATGCCGGTCCTTGAATCTCAGGAGTTCCTTCCCGTACATCTTCCAGCGACCCGATTCCTGCCAGAGCTCCGCAGGCTGCACGGCGGGGAGAAAGACTTCCTGAGCGCCCGCTCGATTCATTTCCTCCCGGACAATCTGTTCAACCTTCCGGACGACTCTCAAACCCAGTGGCAGAAAGGAATAGATTCCGCTCGTTAATTTTCTGATCAAACCCGCGCGAATCATGAGTTGATGACTGACAACCTCTGCATCCGAAGGAATTTCTCTAACCGTTGGAATGAACATTTCGGAATAACGCATTACGTGCTTTCCTCCCTTTCAGCGGACATGATTTGAATTTCCTTCAGGAGAACGTCCAGGAATTCGCCCTCCTTGATTTTTCGAACAATCTTTCCTTTTTTGAACAGCAATCCCGTTCCCCGACCTCCGGCAATTCCGATATCGGCCTCCGCCGCCTCGCCCGGTCCGTTTACGACGCATCCCATAAGGGCTATTTTCAGGTCTGTCTTCATCCCGGCCAGTTTTTTTTCCACCTTAGACACCAGACCCTCGAGGTTGATTTCACAGCGTCCGCAGGTAGGACATGAGATGACCTCAGGACCCACGCGTCGTATGTCGAGTGCACGCAGAATTCCGTAGGCGATCGGTATCTCCGCCAGCGGATTTCCCGTCACGGATACCCGAAAAGTGTCTCCAATCCCTTCGGACAAAAGAATTCCGATCCCTATGGACGATTTGACGGCGGCATGGACGACACTCCCGGCCTCGGTGACACCGAGATGAAGCGGGTAGCGGGTTATCCTTGAAAGGCTGCGATAGGCAGCCACCATCGTTGGAACATGCGACGATTTGAGGGAAATTTTTAAATTCGTGAAATCAAGATCCTCAAAAAAACGGATGCTGTCCACGGCACTTTCCACGAGAGCGGACGACGTGGGTCCTCCGTGTTTTTTCAACAATCCCTTCTCCAGGGATCCCGAATTTACGCCAATGCGAATGGCCGTCTGTCTGTCCCTTGCGGCCTGAACAATCTCCTTGATCCTCTCCTTTATCATGTTGCCGGGATTTATTCGAATACCATCGGCCCCTGATTTCACGGCTTCAATGGCAAGGCGAAAATCAAAATGGATGTCCGCTATCAGAGGAATATTGACGGCTTGCTTAATCTTTTCCAGAGCATGAGCGGCCTCTCTATCTGGAACGGCCACCCGAACGATTTCGCAGCCGGCGGATTCCAGACTCTTTATCTGATTCACCGTGGCTTGTATGTCCCGTGTGTCGGTGGAAGTCATGGACTGGACGCGGATGGGTGCCCCTCCACCCACCCGGACGTTGCCGACTTGTAGGGATTTGGTCTTTTTTCTTTTAATAACAAATGGTTTTTCGGTCATTCTTTTGCCGTTGATTCAAAATAATGTATTTTTATAACATGAAGGGCAGAGGGCAATCAATCAATAATTTGCGAAACTTAGGCTACGGCTGAGGGTTTTGTCTGCTGGCAGGATCGTGAATATTATAAACCGCGAGGAAGAAGACCTGAGCGGGGAGAGGCCGCAAAACACTCTCTCTCTGTTCTATGACGCTTCCTGGAGGGCCTTTTTAATCCTTTCCAGACCCTTTTCGATGTTTGTCATCGAGGTGGCATAGGAAAGTCTTATGTGATTGTCACTTCCGAAAGGCATGCCCGGTACAACAGCGACATTTGCCGCATCAAGCAGGTACTCTGAAAGATCCGCCGAGGAAAGAATTTTTCTCCCATTGAACGTCTTTCCGTACAGGCGCGACACATTGGGGAAAACGTAGAAGGCCCCCTGAGGTTTCATGCAGGTCACCCCTTGGATATCATTAAGGAAGTTAACCATAACATCTCGCCTCTTCATGAATTCGCCGACCATGATCGATACGGACTCCTGGTTTCCCTTAAGGGCCTGAACGGCTGCCTTCTGAGCAATGGACGTTGGATTGGACGTGTTCTGGCTCTGATAATCGGTGGCGGCACTTATGATCTCTTCAGGCCCTGCGGCATAACCGATTCTCCATCCGGTCATGGCATAACTCTTTGACACACCATTCACCACAACCGTTCGGTTTCTCATCTCATCATTCAGCATGGCCATGTTCGTAAAGGAAGTACCGTCATAACGGATCTTTTCATAGATATCATCGGAAATGACCAGGGCGCTGCTTTCTGCAATCACGTCGGCCAGCTCTTTCAGTTCTTCTCGTGTATAGGTCACGCCGGTCGGGTTCGACGGGCTGTTGATAATAAGGGCTCTCGTCTTCCCTGTCAGGGCCTTCTTGAGTTCCTTCCCCCTCAGTTTGAACCCTTCCGTTTCCTTCGTTTGAATGATGACAGGGGTCGCGCCTGACAGAACGACAATGTCCGGATAGGAGACCCAATAAGGTGCCGGTATCAAAACCTCGTCCCCTTCTTCGAAAAGAACCTGGGCCAGATTGAAGAGTGAATGCTTGGCTCCACATGAAACGAAAATCTGTGAGCGGCTGTATTGAAGATTATTCTCTTCTTTGAGTTTGGCGGCAACCGCATCCTTGAGTTCATCTATTCCGCCTACCGGTGTATACTTCGTGAAACCTTCTTCAAGAGCGATGATCGCGGCCCTTTTAATGTGCTCCGGAGTGTCAAAATCCGGTTCCCCCGCTCCAAAACCTATAATGTCCCTGCCCTCCGCTCTCAGCGCCTGGGCCCTGGCCGTGATGGCCAGCGTTGGAGACGGTTTTATCTTTCCAATTCTCGATGCCAGCTTCACGATGATTCCGTCCCTCCCGAATTCAACCGATACCCGTACTTATCCTCAAGCCGGTGAAGAACCACATCCGGCACGAGCCCTCTCACAGAGCCCCCGTGGCTGGCGGCTTCCTTGATCAGCTGTGAACTCGTGTAAAACCACTTGTAACCCGTCATCAGAAAAACCGTTTCGATCTCCCGGTTGAGCCGTCTGTTGATGAGGGCCATCTGGAACTCGTACTCAAAGTCTGAAAGCGCTCTCAGGCCTCTGAGAATCACATTGGCGCCCGCCGTTTTAACGTAATCCACCAGCAGTCCCGAGGAACTGTCGATGGCAATCCTCGGGTCGCCGCCCACCACTTCACGTATGAGCTGTATCCGCTCCTCCACGGTGAAGAGGCCCTGCTTGTTGGGATTGTATGCGACAAGTATGATCATCCTGTCGAAAAAACGAAGGCCGCGCCTTATAATGTCCAGATGTCCATTCGTGATGGGATCAAATGACCCGGGATAAACCGCAATTTTCTCCATGACCATGTTTCCGTTATCTCCATTTCCAGAAAGACAGGACGCTGTCGCCGTAAACTCTCTCATCGATACGCTTCATTCGTCCCCTTCCATCTTCAGTCGCCTCTCTCGCGGAATGTTGGACGGCTACGATTCCATCTTCCGCAAGAATAGGACTGTCGCTGATCTCATCAAGCGTCCGTTTCACAAATCCCTCATCATAGGGGGGATCCATGAAGATCACCTCAAAACGCTCACCCCGTTCTCCAAGCATTTGAACCGCACGTTCCGCCGTTGTTGAAATGCACTCTTCTTGACTGCTGAAACCGAAACGCGTCAGATGAACCTTGATGGCTTCGATACAGAGCTTCTCGCTATCCACGAACACAGCCCGTGCCGCTCCCCTGCTCAGCGCCTCCATACCGACACTTCCCGTTCCCGCGAAAAGATCAAGCAATCGTCCGCCATGAACATCCGGAAGAATGTTGAAGAGCGACTCCTTGATCCTGTCGGAGGTCGGCCTGATCCGTAAACCTGCGGGAATGACGAATCGTCTTCCCTTTGCCTTCCCTCCTATGATTCTCATTCTATCGCAAATAGTCTCTGATAAGAATTTCCGCAATCTGAACAGCGTTCAGTGCGGCCCCTTTTCTCAGATTATCCGATACGACCCAGAGGTTGATTCCGTTGGAGATGGATTCATCCTCCCTGATACGTCCGACCAGGGTCAAATCTTTTCCCGCCGCATCGATTGGCATGGGATACTCCTTTTTCCCCGGATCATCAACCAGCTTTACACCGGGAGCCTTCATGAGGAGGCGCCTTGCCTCATCTGCGGTTATCTTCTTTTCTGTTTCAATATTGACCGATTCGGAATGCCCCCGGAACACCGGAACTCTCACCGTCGTCGCCGTAACGGCAATCGACGCATCTCCCATTATTTTTCTTGTCTCATTGACCATCTTCATCTCTTCCCGGGTGTATCCGTTTTCAAGAAATACATCGATGTGGGGCAGACAGTTGAACGCGATCCGATGAGGATACACCTCGATCCTGGGTTCTTTGAAGTTCATAATGTCCCTCGTCTGATTCATCAGTTCATCCATGGCTTTTTTCCCCGTCCCCGAAACGGCTTGATAGGTCGAAACGACGACCCTTTTGATTTTCGCCGCATCGTGAATGGGTTTCAGCGCAACCACCATTTGAATGGTGGAGCAGTTTGGATTGGAGATGATTCCTTTTTTCATGTAATCGCCGATGTCTTTCGGATTCACCTCAGGCACGACCAGGGGAACATCCGGGTCCATTCGGAACGCGCTGGTATTGTCGATCACGACACAACCCGCCTGAGCGGCAATGGGCGCGAATTTCTGGCTGATGCTTCCGCCTGCGGAAAACAACCCGACCTCTATTCCGGTGAATGAATCCTCTTTGAGCACCTGAACCGTATATGCCTTGCCCCGATAGGTTAACTCCTTTCCAAGGGATCGCTCGGAAGCAAGCAGGGTCAGTTTCCCAACCGGAAAATCTCTTTCCTCCAGAATGCTGATCATTTCGTTCCCCACCGCACCGGTGGCTCCAACCACAGCGACATGATATTTTTTCATATGACTTTTACCGTTCTCATAAATTTTTGCTGCATGCCTGCATCATCAAGGCGTCAGGAGTTCCCTGCCGTGCCTCAGAAATACCCTGAAAATGCCTATGGCTTTGCTGTCTGTTCTGTGTCTTCGGGTTTTTCCTGCAATGCGGGGCTGCCCTTGCGCCTGGCGACTCGAATCAGGAACCAGACCGGGCCGGAAAGGCCATATCCAACGGCAAACGTGAATATGGTGATCTGAGGTTCCGCGATCACGATGATCAGGATCAAAACAATCAGAACGAAAGACATGAAGGGCCTTCGCACGAAATAATTCACATCCTTGAAGCTGTAGTACTTGATGCTGCTCACCATGAGCAGTGACAGGAAAAAAACCGCAAAGAGAATTGAAATATTATTATACTGCCCTTCTATTCCCAGATGATGAAGAAGGATTATCGTGGACGCCACAACGATAGCCGCGGCCGGAATGGGAAGGCCGTTGAAAACACCCTTGTCAATGACGTTGATCTGCACGTTAAATCGAGCCAATCTCAAAGCCCCGCAGGCCACGAAAAGGAAGCAGGTCATCCATCCCCATTTGCCATAGGGTGAAAGGGCCCAAACGTAAACGAGAATAGCCGGCGCAACGCCGAAGGCCACAAGGTCCGCCAGCGAGTCATATTCGGCGCCGAACTTGCTTGTCGTATTGGTCAAGCGCGCCATTCTTCCATCCAGTCCGTCAAGCACCATGGCAATCAGTATGGCCGCGGCGGCGTGAGTGTACCTCCCGTTCATGGATGCGATAATGGAATAAAATCCAGCAAAAAGGGACCCCGTCGTGAAGAGGTTTGGCAGAACATAAATGCCCTTTTTCATCTTGTCACGGTTGAATTTTTTCCTTTTTCTCATGTTCGCAACAAAGCCCGATCTGTTTTTCATAGCAGGCATCCTATCGGTGTTTCTCCGGCTTTGACCCGATCACCCTCGTGAACACTAACCTTCGCTTCAAGGGGCATTATGACCTCCAGTCTCGATCCGAATCGAATCATGCCGAACCTCTCCCCTTTTTGAATGTGCATTTCTTCTTTGATCCAGCAGACGATCCGTCGCGCGATGAGGCCGGCGATCTGTATGGTGACAATATCAATCCCCGAATCCGTCCGGATGAGAATGGCGTTTTTCTCGTTTAGCTCGGAAGCCTTTTCCAGGTTTGCCGAGAGAAAACGTCCCTTATGATAGCGGATGGACTGGATCTTTCCCGAACAGGGCGCCCGGTTCACGTGAACGTTGAACACATTCATGAAGATGCTGATCTTCCTGCGTCTTCCTTCTCCGAAGGGACTGCCCTCAACTTCTTCGATTTTGAGAATACGCCCGTCCGCCGGCGAAACGATGATTTCATCTCCGGCAGGAATATGCCGCTCCGGGTTGCGAAAAAACCAGGTCACAAAAAACGTTAGAACGCAGAAAAGCAGGACCAGCCATCGCATTCCAACGAATGCGAGAAAAACGCTGAAAAGGGCCAGCGGTATAATGAACGGGTAGCCTTCCCGTATAATCAAGCTGTTTCGAGAGCTCATAAAACCCCTTGAAATGTCTGCGTGCGGCTTATTTTTCCCGGTATTTCAAAAGGATCCGGTGTATTCTGTCCTTGCCGTGAAGTTTCATTTTCTGAATCTTCTTCTTTTCCATTTCCTCTTCCGGCGTCAGGTAAACTCTTCTGTTGAAGTCTTCCAGAACATTTTCAAACCTTTTATGATTCTCCACGTGTTTCTTCAGTTCATCATCCTGATCAACGTACCTCGCGATCAAATCTTCATCACTTTTTTCCATGAACGTCCTCACCTCCGGGTGATTTATTTATATTCCATAAGGATAGGAATGTCAACCGCGCCCTTGTCCAAAGACATGGCCGCAATGAGAGCATCCCCCGTGGAATTCAACCTGTCAAATTCACCTCTGCCTGCGAAAGACGAAGATACCGGGGGATAAACGTTAAAAGGTCGACGGTTTGACGCCTGTTGAATTTTTCCATCCCTAAAAGTGCGACTGCCGATGCCCGGATGAACTGGAGATGCTCCGGCGCGAAGGCGGCCCTCACGGGGCACAACTCTTCAAGGAGGTCTGCATATTTTTGAACGCCATCCCCCAAAAAAAGAACGTCGTCTGACAGCTGGCTTATAAAACCGCGCGGTTCCGTCACCCTTTCGAACTCTTTGAGTTCCGGAAGACCATTCGCTCCGGTTCTGTAGATGGCTGTATAGATCTCATTCTTTTTCGCGTCCAGTAGAGGACAAATGTCAACCCTTGAAGGCATCGCGTTATATGCCAATGCCTCCAGCGTGGAGATGCCCGCCACCGGCGTGCTGTAAGGCAAAGCCAACCCTTTTACGGTGCTCGCACCGATGCGCAGTCCCGTAAAAGACCCTGGTCCTGTAGTCAAGGCAATGAGACCAATATCCTTCACCTTTGCTTCGCAATAGTCCAGGACCTTCTGGATGGACAAAAGGATGGTTGCGGCATGATTGGCGTCTGTTCTGAGCGAAAATTCGGCCATGACTTGATTGCCCCTCAAAAGGGCCACGCTTCCCGTTCTGGATGATGAGTCGATGGCCAGGATCAACATTCTAATCGCTGAATATCCTCATGATATCATTGTAAAATACGAAGAGCATCAAAAGAATGAGAAGAACGAAGCCAACCTGCTGAGCCCATTCACGCCACTTGATGTTAATTTCCCTTCTCGTGACGAGTTCAATCACGTAAAAGAACAGATGTCCCCCATCGAGGACTGGAACGGGCAGAAGGTTGAGGACACCCAGATTGACGCTCAATATGGCCATGAAAAAAATAAATGGCAATATTCCCTTTTTGACCTGGGCCCCTGCCATCTGTGCTATGAGAATGGGGCCGCCGAGAGTAGAGGGAGAAATAACGCCCTCCATGAGTTTGATGACGCTGAGGATGGTGAGTTCCGTCATCGTCCATGTCTGCTGAACTCCCTCCCACAGGGCCATAATCGGATTCAGCCTTCTCGTTGTGGTGTTCTGCGAGGAGAGGACTCCTATCTTGTATGAATCCATATCTTCCCCGAAGATGTTCTTGGATTTCGTGAGCTGCGGAGTTAAGCGGACATCTTTTATTTCCGTTCCGCGGGAAATGCGCAGGAAGATTTCCTTCCCCTCGCTTTTCGTGATGGTTTCAGCGATATCACCCCACGTAGTGATTTTTTTTCCGTTCATGGCTATGATTTTATCGTTTTCCCTCAGACCTGCTTTGTCGGCTACGGAATCTTTCTGAACACCGCTGATATCCGATGTCAGGGCGGGAACCCCGATCATATATATCAATGAGAAGGCCAGGACGGCGAAAAGAAAGTTGAAAAAAGGACCCGCGGCGACGATCCCTATTCTTTTGATCACCGGCTGCTTCAAAAAAGATCTCTTTTCATCTTCCGGCGCGATTTTATCCCCCTCCGATTCACCGAGAAGCTTGACATAACCTCCAAGCGGGACCGCGGAAATCACATATTCCGTCTCCCCGACTTTTCTCCCTAAGAGGCGTGGACCAAATCCGAGGGAAAATTTGAGAACACCGACTCCCGACCATTTAGCAGCCAGAAAATGTCCCAGCTCATGAACAAAGATCAGTATGCCCAGCAGTATGATAACGGCAAAAATGTTTATACCTATCATGATTGTTTATTGAACCCTTGAATGATTTTCATTGCTTTTTCCCGCGCCCATCGGTCGGCCTCCAGGATCACCCCTATGGACGAGGCCTCTCCAACATCATGCGCGGCCACGGCCATCGCAATGACAACCGGAATATCCATGAATCCTATCCTTCCCGCAAGAAAGGCCTCCACGGCGATCTCGTTGGACGCATTTAAAACGCAGGGCATTGTACCACCTTTCCTGGCCGCTTCATAGGCGAGTTTCAAACAGGGGAATCTCTCCATGTCCGGCCGGATGAATTCGAGATTCCCGGTCTTGATAAAATCGACGGATTCTTCTTCGCTTTTGAACCTTTCGGGATATGAAAAAGCGTACGAGATCGGCCCCTTCATGTCGGGAATGCCAAGCTGCGCCATGACGGAACCGTCTATATATTCAACCATGGAGTGAATAATGCTCTGCGGGTGGATGTGAACATGGATTTTTTCAATATCCATGCCGAAAAGCCATCGGGCCTCAATGACTTCAAGACCCTTGTTCATCATGGATGCGGAATCAATGGTGATCTTTTTCCCCATTTTCCAGTTCGGGTGCCGCAGGGCATCCTTCACCGTTACATGCCGCATCTTTTCAACAGAAAGGTTCAGAAACGGCCCCCCCGAGGCGGTTAGAATGATCCTTTTGATTTCCTGTCTTCTGTGTCCCTCCATGCACTGGAAGATGGCGCTGTGCTCGCTGTCCACGGGAAGTATCTTTACGCGTCTCTGACGGGCTTTCTCCATAACAAGCCCTCCCGCCATGACAAGGGTCTCCTTGTTTGCCAGCGCGATATCCTTCCCGGCATCGATGGCCTCCAGAGTTGGAAGAAGCCCTGCCCCCCCGACAATGGCGGAGAGCACCATATGCGCATCCCCTGCTGTCGCGACCCTTCTTAACCCTTCCGCGCCCCAGACGACCTCGGTCTCCCCGTTCATTTCCTCGGAGCGCATAAGCCCCCTGGCATCTTCTTCATGAAGAACGGAAATTACCCCGGGTTTGAATTCCCGGATTTGCTCTCTCAGCAGTCCAATGTTTCTGCCCGCCGATAAAGCCGCGACGGAAAGCCTGTCCGCGTGTTTCCGGATGACCTCCAGAGCGCTGACCCCTATCGATCCCGTTGAGCCCAGTATGGATATTTTCTTCATCATGACTGTTGAATATGAATCATTTGCGGCCGTGGTATGGATACCGCTTTACCCGATCACGTAAAGCCTGTAGTAATATAAAAAAGGCGCGATGAAAAGAATACAATCCAATCGGTCAAGAACTCCGCCGTGACCCGGAAAAAGGAAACCCGAGTCCTTGATCCCGGCACTTCTCTTGATCGCCGATTCGCAAAGATCTCCAAGCTCTCCGACAATGTTTCCCACAAACCCCATGACAACAGCATGCCCCATGGCGATTTCCGGGAATAAAAACGTTTTGAATATCATGCATCCCGCCACGCTCCCGACCACCGAACCCATCGTCCCCGCCACCGTCTTGCCCGCGCTCACATTCGGAAGCAGCTTCCTTTTCCCGAATTTACGTCCCACATAAAAAGCGGTGATATCCCCCGTAAAAGCAATGACGATCATGAAAAATATCCAGAACACTCCGTCACTGAAATTGCGAATCAATACGAGGTGAGCCATCAATAAGGGGACGTAAAGGATGCCGAAAGCGACCTTGTTTACGGGAGACATGTTGAAAGGCGCCTCCTTCAGACTGCCCAGGAAAATGAGCAGGGCGGACATAAAAAATACGGTCACCACAGAGAGGATAAGCTGAAGACCGCCGAAATAGGCCGCGACAGGGATAAAGAATGCCGCCGCAAATCCCGTGATTGTTTCCCAGGAGAAGTTCTTTTGAAAGGCCATGGCTCCATATTCCGCCGCTCCCGCAATGGTCAGCAGAATCACGAGCAGAAGAAATATCTCTTTTGAACCGAAATAAATGATTGAAAACAGGAGGGGAACCGCCAATACTCCCGTCAGCCATCTCTTCAAGTGAGGTGTCATATGATTCAGTCTTTCGTCAATTGTTCGCTTGTCAGCCCGAACCTTCTCTCCCTGTTCTGATAATCCAGGATGGCTTCGATCAAATTCTCTCTTCGAAAGTCCGGCCAGAGAACTTCCGTGAAGTAGAGTTCCGAATAGGCTGACTGCCAGAGGAGGAAATTGCTCAGGCGGTATTCCCCGCTTGTCCGTATCAGGAGATCCGGATCCGGTATTCCGTCCGTGTCTAGGTTTTTTGAAATGAGGTCCTTTGAGATTTCGATGGATTTCATTTTTCCATCGACCGCATTCTGAACAATTTTCTTCACCGCGCGGACAATTTCGTCTCTTCCGCCGTAACTGAGGGCCAGGCTCAAAACCATGCCCCTGCAACTGCTTGTGGAGTCCATGGTCTTTACTAAAAATTCTCTCACGTTAACGGGCAGGTTTTCAATCTGTCCTATCGTGTTCAGCCGGATATCGTTTCTGATCATTGTTTCGTATTCGCTTTTAAGATACTGGACCAGAAGATTCATCAGCGCCCGGACTTCCCTTGACGGTCTCATCCAGTTCTCAACGGAAAAAGCATACAGGGTCAGATATTGGATCCCGATTTCACGGCAGGCCTCCACGATAACGCGGACGGACTCCGCGCCTGCCCGGTGTCCTGAAATCCTGCCCAGATTGTTTTTCTGAGCCCACCGTCCATTGCCGTCCATGATGATCGCGATGTGCTTCGGCAGCCTCTTCTTATCCAGCCTGTCCATCAAGCCTCGTGTTTATGCATTTCCATTCCGTCATTTCAATTATCATAGCCCGCAGTCGTTTTCAAGAAATGTCGCTTTTGTTCTTCTGTGAACAAACAAATAGGGAGCCTGAAGGCTCCCTGAATCTGATCAATGAATTTCATGAGCAGAGTTCAGATTTCCATGATCTCCTTTTCCTTTGCCGTAAGAATACCGTCCGTTTTTTTGATATGGTCATCCGTCAGCTTCTGGACTTCACCCTGGTACTTGAACTGTTCGTCTTCGGATATCTTGTTGTCCTTTTTAAGCACCTTGAACTGTTCGTTCGCGTCACGTCTCGCATTTCTGAGCTTGACCTTCGACTCTTCCCCAATTTTCCTTACGACCTTTACAAGTTCTTTTCTTCTCTCTTCCGTCAGCGGCGGTATATGAATTCGGATGAGTTTCCCGTCATTGTTCGGCATGAGTCCCAACTCGGACTTCTGGATGGCCTTCTCTATATTTCCGATGGCGCTTGCATCCCATGGCGATATGATAATCTGCCTGCTTTCCGGTATGGATAAGGATGCCACCTGATTCAGCGGCGTCGGCACCCCGTAATAATCCACCTTTATTCCGTCCAGAAGGGAAAGAGACGCCCGTCCCGTTCTAACCTTTCCCAGCGATTTCTCAAGAGACACGATGGCGCCATCCATCTGGTTCTTTAATTCCTTGAACACCTTTTCTTTCATTGCATCAACCCCCGACCACCGTTCCTATGGGTTCACCGAAGACGACCGCCTTGATGTTTCCCTTTTTATCGAGATTAAAAACAATAATTGGAAGATTGTTATCTCTGCAAAGGGAAATGGAAGTAGAATCCATTACTTTAAGATTCATTGATAACACATCGATATAACTGATCGTATCGAATTTTTTTGCATCCTTATGGAGCACGGGATCCTTATCAAAGACGCCGTCTACTTTAGTTGCCTTGAGAATCACATCAGCCCGGATTTCCATGGCTCTCAATGCCGCGGCGGTGTCCGTTGAGAAATAGGGATTTCCCGTGCCGGCGGCGAATATCACCACTCTTCCTTTTTCGATGTGTCGCACAGCCCTTCTGATGATGAATGGCTCCGCGATCTCACGCATCTCAATGGCTGATTGGACGCGGGTCGGAATGCCCGCATTTTCCATGACGTTCTGCAGGGCGACGCTGTTGATCACGGTCGCCAGCATTCCCATGTAGTCCGCGGAATTCCTGTCGATACCTTTCGCATTTCCCTCCAGTCCTCTGAAGATGTTACCTCCGCCCACGACGATGCCGAGCTGGACACCCTGGCTGACGATTTCTTTGATCTCTTCAGCGATGAAGCAAAGAACATCCGCGTCGATGCCCCCGGACCGCTTTCCCTTCAGAGCTTCTCCGCTGAGCTTCAGAAGAACACGCTTATAGGCAGGCTGCTTGTTCATTATATGGGCTGGTCACGCTCCTTACTTTTTCAGCTCCTCGCCGAGCTGGAATCTCGCGAATCTTCTGACCATGATGTTTTCCCCGGTTTTCGCAATGAGATTATTGACAAGGGTTCCAACGGAAATATCGGGGTCCTTGATAAATTTCTGATCCAGAAGGCAAACCTCTTCATAGTATTTCTTGAGCTTTCCCTGGATGATTTTATCCCAGATCTTTTCGGGTTTTTTTTCTGCAGCGGCCTGACTCTTGTAGATATCCTTTTCTACTGCGAGCACATCCTCTGGAATCTGCTCTGGAGAGACGTACATGGGATTTGTCGCCGCAATGTGCATGGCAATATCCTTCGCCATGGCTTTGAAATCGTCCGTTTTCGCCACAAAATCCGTCTCGCAGTTGATCTCCACCATGACCCCTATTCTGCCCTGCATATGGATATAAGACGCGATGGTTCCCTCTTTCGCGGCCTTGGAGGAACGCTTCGTCGCAGCGGACATTCCCTTCTTTCTGAGGTATTCCACCGCTTTTTCAAAATCACCATTAGAATCCGTCAGAGCCTCTTTGCAATCCATCATTCCGGCCCCGGTCTTTGCTCTCAGGTCTTTTACCATTGATGCCGATATATCCAATTTCGTACCTCCTGAATTTTCTTGATTCAATATTCGGTTTTTTAAGGCTACTCCAAACCGGATGCATCTTTCGTTTCGACACTTTCCGGAACATCGGATTCAGCCTCTCCCGTTTCATTCGATATCCTTTCACCGGGCCCTTTGTCGCTCTCCGCCTGTATTTTCTCTTCCAGACGCGACTTCCCTTCGAGTACCGCATCCGCTATCCGTGATGCAAAAAGCTTTATGGCCCGGATGGCATCATCGTTTCCCGGGATGATGTAATCGATCGTGTCAGGGTCACAGTTCGTGTCCACAATGGCAACGATGGGCACCGATAATTTCCTAGCCTCCCTTACTGTTATGTTCTCCTTTTTCGGATCCACAATGAAGAGGGCCCCCGGAAGTCCGTTCATCTTTCTTATGCCTCCGAGAACCTTCTCAAGTTTTTCGCGCTCCTTCTTGAGTCCAAGTATTTCCTTTTTTGGAAAAGCATAAACGCTTTCGTCATTGAACATTCTATCCAGCTGATTCAGTCTGTCGATGCTCCTCTTGATGGTCGAGAAGTTTGTCAGCATCCCTCCCAGCCACCGCTGGTTGACATAGGGCATGTCCGCCCTCTCCGCCTCTGTCTTGATGGATTCCTGGGCCTGCTTCTTGGTACCAACAAACAGAACTTCCTTTCCCTCAGCAACCGTATTGCATACAAACTTGTACGCGATGTTGAAATATTCCACGGTCTGCTGCAGATCTATGATGTAAATGCCGTTTCTTGCCCCGAATATATAGGGCTTCATCTTGGGGTTCCATTTGTTGGTCTGATGGCCGAAGTGAACCCCCGACTCCAGCAGCAATTTCATCGAAACATTTGCCATAAAGCTTCCTCCTGTTTTGTTTGGTTTCCGCCACCCCCGTCATTCCATATCGGAACTTTTAAGAAAAGCAACCCCTCTACGGTCGGAAGGTGTGTGTAGTCGCGCAGGCTCATAACACAATAAATTCAATATATCAAGGCAAAAACAACCTGAAATCTTACAATTAAACAGGCATGACCGGACCTCACGTGTGGTAGTGCGCGTTGATCCTAATATAATCATAGGTAAGATCAGAAGCATAGGCCGAAAAAATCTCTTTCCCGGTTCCAAGTTTCACAAGCACTTGAATATATTCTTTCTTCATCACTTCTGAAAGTTTCTTTTCATTCCCCTCGACACCCCTGCCTTGACGGAAAAGCGGAATCTGGTCGAAATAAAGCCTCACGTCACCGACAGAAAGTGCAACGCCTGAGGCCCCAATGGCGGATATGATTCTGCCCCAGTTCGGATCCTGGCCAAAAAACGCTGCTTTCACGAGGTTTGAACGCGCGATGGTGAAGGCTACTTTCTTTGCCTCTTCCCGGGTGCGAGCTTCCTCCACCCTTATGCCGATGACCTTGGTCGCCCCCTCCCCATCCCTGACGATGGAAATTGCGAGCGCCCGCA
>Ga0268280_1000825_pt1 | contig 23241 bp, 16 predicted proteins | sample saktaG_9_FD_190139 | JGI IMG/M metagenome (GOLD analysis project Ga0268280, IMG submission 190139) | Saline water microbial communities from Sakinaw Lake, British Columbia, Canada - sak_2011_5_24_40m | ecosystem: Environmental > Aquatic > Non-marine Saline and Alkaline > Saline ... | reverse complement strand
CCGCGATAATCAGGCGTAGTAAGATCATAATAGATCTTGCCGTCATGCAAGCCTATACGATTAAATAATTCTACCTGTCGGCCGCACCCACAGCGCGCCTCCACCTGAATCCGCGCCTGAATAATGGCTTCGTTTTTTGGCGGGACACCGAACTTCTCGCGAAAACGCGTTGCCTTCCAATTCCTGAAGCGGCCGCTCGATGTCGGACATACCTCAAGGTGGCCCTCAACCGGAAGCACTACAAAGGTATTGCCATGCTGATCCCTGAAGAAATCCGTTATCTTCTCTTCGCAATCACGGGTGATGATCTCGCCCTGCGTAAGCTTATGCTTTGTAGCTGGCTCTTGCGAAGGGCTATAAACATCCCGGCAACCGCTGATTGCCTTCTCTATTACCGACTGGCCGTATGTCTTGCCGTCACCGAAATGCTTCTCATCCCACTTGGCCCGCATAAGGCCGGACTTACGGAAGAGCGCATCCATAAGCGCCTGATCCTTGCCGGTCCAGAAGGCCAGCTTGTTGCACAACGCAAGGTCTGCCTCAGACTGAGAAGGATATGAATCCTGCCACTGGCCCGAGTAAAGCTTCTGAAACTTCTCCGCGTCCTGGCTCTTAGCGATTATGGCGAGAATGTCGTCCGCGGGTGTTTTGTCTACATACCGGCTGAATACGGTTTTAAGCGCATCCGTACAATCAGCGATCTCATCAGGATATCCCTCAAGCCGATTGCCGGTAACAGTGAAAAATCGGCCCTTCGTATAAATCTCAAGGCCCAGCCTTGAAATCTTGCTGGCACGCGGGATATTACCTTTACAAATAGCGTGAATGCCTGTGCCGCTTGGCGAAACCTCCGAATACGTATTGAGTAGCTTTAAAATTTCCAGCGCGTGCGGCGCGATCACACCTTCTTTAATACAGTGATCGAAATCGATCCCGACATAAGGCGGCTGAAACATAAAACCGATACCGGCATAATTGCGCTCAATCGCCAGACCAACAGCATTATCAAAGTCCGTCCATGTGGTGGGATCGTTACTCTTGGCAGGGCGTCCGGTCAGGACGTTCATAGGAATTTTGTCAATCCTGTCGCCATTAGACCTTGCAACATACCCAACCCACGACTTTTGAGCTTTAAGCTCGGCAGGAATGTTCTCGGTAAGCTTTCTCTTCTCTACTCTTCTCTCGTCTTCCATCGTTAAACTCCGTTCTGAAATAAGTAATCCTTTACCCTCCGGTAACAGTCAAACAACTTGCGCGCGTCCGAATCGGCGTAAAACTCCTCACAGGCCTTATGCACGGCCGGGATATCGTCAAACAGGATCCTCTTGAGACGGCCCGATCCCGTGATCCCTTTCATAGTAAAACCACAAGAGAGCAAATGCGTAGCCAGATAGAGGTTTCCCGCCTCAAAGTGCTTGCCGGTCACCATTTCAATGCCTCCTACTAGCTATATACGCCGTTTTATGCAAAAGTGCCGGAAATATTTTCACTTTTTTTCACTGTAACGCTGTCACCCCCGCGAAAGCGGGGGTCCATTTATTGATCTCCCTCAGCGTACATTCCCCTTTTTCCTGAAAAGTGTCGGGGCTTCCGCGATTATTTTTCACAACGTATATACAGATTTTTTCGCTCAAATGCCCCCCCCTACACCGTATATACAGGATTTCTTGCCAAAGTGTCGCACCTAAAAAGAAAAAACCTGCTGTCATAATAATTTTACAACAGCGGGTTTCTTTTGCAATAGGGTCGTTACTACGGATTGGTAATAATTCGGGAGAGGCTAAAAATGGGGAAATTACGATATTTCAGGGAGGTTGATTAACACGTGACTATTTTTCGGAAAGAAAATTAACTTTTTTGCCACTAATCTTACTTAGAAAAGAATCAAAATCTTTTACTAAAACTTCGATATGGCCCCAAAGCGTTATTTTCTTTTTCTTGTATAAATATTTATTACTGCAAAGAGTATAGCCATGCACAAAGGCATTTCGGATAGTATTTATAGTTTTAAGCATATCGAGATCTTTGTTTTCAATCAAAGATATCTCCTTTAAAATATATATTTTCTCAGAAAATGTAATCTTTGTTAATAAAATCTCACGGAAATTTTTAAACACCTTTCCTCTCGTCGCATCTAAATAATAAGCAGCAACGAGATAATCCATCCAACTTTCTGCCAACGAATGTATGCCGAGTACGATATCTTTTATTAAATCTATATGTTTGCTCTTACTTCCCTTCAAGGAAAATTCATTCAGTCTATGCTGGAGCATAAGTAATCGGCCATATTTTTCCATCGAACCTTTTCGCGGTATGAAAGTAAGTGATACCATTTTATTCTCATTATTCTGAAGCGTTATACTCATATTTTAACTCCATCGACCTCACGTTTTTAGAGGCATTCTTCCTATATATATTCAATCCTATTTTTAAGAACGCCTCTATAAATACCATATTGTTCTACGTCTTTTAGGATGTTACTCATGCCTTGACTTTCTTTCCTGTAGTTCAATCAGATACTTATCAATATCACGAACGGTGTAATACTGGCAGTTGCTTTCTAATAAAAATTTTTGCAGTGAAAAGATTTTCTTAATAAATTTAACATATTCTGAGTCGCCATTTATTGGCGTTTTGATATTAAAAACTATCTTATAGGGTAATTCTTTCAGAAATTTATATATATTAATTAGCTCTGAAATGCTCAATCGTGCACGAGAATCATAGATTGGAACGATTGGACGATGAAAATGCAGATATTTTGATGCGAGCGATCTCTTGCTGAGCTTAGTTATTTCATAGAATCTCTTAGTTACATAAGAATGCGCCTCACATATTACTCCAACGCTTTTCGTATCCAGCTTGTCTTTATTAGGTATATTATTAATTTTTTCATCAAACCCAAACTTTTTTATCTTATTGGCTGCCCAAACGTAAAAATTGTCATTCGACTCCTTTTTATTTTTTCGTCTCTCGATGGCTGCTGCATAAGATCGGCCAATTAACCATATTTTAGCAATAATCTCATCTATGTTTTCATGACTTGGATATTTCTTGCACATATCATAAAGAACCTCATTACCCTTGTCTCCGATCTTAGAACGAGGGCTTCGATGAAAACTAATATAATCATCTAAAAGTTGATTGCGTTTTTCCATAATTATAGCTGTGCGTTACCAAATGGGTCAGGACTATTTATTTTTCCTATAGAATTGTGTCATTCTCTCGTCGTTTGCGATATTGTTGGAGTATGCCTTGGGCTTTATTAAAAAAATCGTTATATTCGCTTTTACCTTTTGCTAAACTACAGAACTTTTTTAACTGTTTAATTCCTATCTCCTTGTGACCAACTAACTGTGTATTAACAAATCCTGCTGCAAATAGTAAGCCAATCTCTTTGTTATTTTTTTGATATTCTTCCTCTAAAAAATATGCCACCTCAAAAGCAACTAGCCCATCTACTGTTGAGCCTTCGATTTTTTTGTATGCCTTAGTTGCTTTTTCATATTCTCCATCCAGAATATAGAAAAACGCTTGGTCAAAAAGAGTGCAAGGGTGACGCGGATTGATATTTTTGCATCTTCTAAAATGCTTTCTTGAACCTAATAGATTGCCCTTTAAATACTCATAGAATGTCATTCTCAGATGACCGTCATAATTATTCTCATCGAGTCTAAACATTTTATTTATTAGCACTATTGATTTATCCATATTACGCTCTTCTCGCCATGCAACAATGCTCAGAAGATTATATAGCGATAGCAGATGAATTCGTATTTTAGGGTATATTTTTAACTTATGTTTACCAATATCAGCTCTCATGATTGAATATAGCTCTTCGAGAATGTTCAATCCATATTTTATACTTCCTCTGCTCAATAAGCAGATAGCTATAATGTACAGCCCAACCTCGACTAAATTATCTCCTATTTCTGAAATATCTTTTAACGAATTATCTTTGTTTGCTTTCCAATATCTTTCTCGCACAATCTCATTAAAATCTCTTAGCAATAAATATTTCATAGCAGGGTGAGTGGAAGGATAATTAAAAGAATATGAAAATTTGATTCGGTAATGAGTTAGTTCTTTCCCGTTTTCTTGACCTGATATCGTTTCTCCCCAAATTAGGAGGTCTGTTTTTTTCGCATTAACATATTTCTCAGCAGTTTGATTATTTTCTATGTTTAAATCCTCAGGCAAAAGCATTATTTTAAACCAGTGTCCTATTTTCCTATCGCTTAATAGCGATTTGAGCAACTTAATCAAATTGTCATTTTCTCGCAGTATATTTGGATGTACTGCAACCACAATTTTGTTTAAGCATAATAGTGATATGCGCCCTGTAAAAAACCTCCAAGTTGTGTCATGAATAATGGTAACAATAAGTACTATTACAACTACAATTTGCCAAGCAATGTGGATATTAGTTGCTGTAGCAAAAAGAGAAGCAATCGTTAGAATAAAAAATAAGATGGCCAACAAAACAACGACGTATCCTGTCTTCGTTGGCCATTTCTTTGATATATATTCGTTTATATCAACACTAAACATACCGGTATCCTTCGGTGCCATCCTATAATCTTACAAAACGGCATTCTGTAAGGGACCCCATCATGTACCTACTTCTTACTATCGCTTATTATGCTGAATTTCTGCTTTATCGCTTCAGCCATTGCATCGAATGATGACTTTTTATGAACATTAAGAGACGTGGCTGGATTAGTCGCAACCAATTCCGAAACCTCTACCTTTATCTTCATTTCAATGTCCTCTGACCATGGCTTACCCTGATGGTGAAATGTCTTCTGAAGCCGAGTTGACCACTTAGCATTGCCCTTGAATTTTGGCGATGATATAGAAACTCCATATTTATTTAACAGTAAATTTGCGTAAACAGATTCATCGTAAAGATCCTCGATTTCAGATTCTTTCAGCCCAGGACAAATAGCAAAGTGTACATCATTAGGCCTCAGAAGACCCTCAAGTTCGGCACGCTTGGCGGAGTCAAGCCCACACTTATCATGGTCTAGAAAACAATGGTTTAAACACATGGCCTCTCTCACTTGACACAGCTTATAACTGAGATTCGAACCTCCGATCAAGGAGTCAATTCCAAGGCTACCTTGCGTAACAGCTAAACTCAGCTCTGGAGAATGACATTTTAATAAAGCCGTGACAGCTCTTCTGTCGCTCTCGCCTTCAACCAAAAGCACAATCTCTGCATGTTGAAGATTATCCGAGGCTCTTACGCCGAGAATGTCGCGTATTTGTTTAACATCTTTAGCTGGAACAGCTTTGTTGTTGTGAACCAAAATATTCGATTTAATGCTGACTCTATCAACAAAAAGAGGACAATGAGTAGTCATAATAACTTGATGTTTGTGTGCGATCTCGCTTAGGACATTTTTTAACTGGTGAATTGCAAGGGGATGCAAGTGTGACTCCGGCTCTTCAATAGCAAGAATTAGATTGCGGCCCGATGCGCCATCTTCCGATGAGTGTCGCATCAAACTGAGAGCGGCAAGGCTTTGGACGCCATCCCCTTTACGAACTAACTCGGTGGGCGTTCCGTCATCTACAATAATTTCACATGATCTACGCAACGCCCGATACCTCTCTTCTTGTGAAATTGTTACTCGGACATTTTTTACGTTTGGTAAGAATTCTTGAAGCGTTTCTTGAATACTTTTCGAAATCTTGTCCAAAACCGGCGCCTGAACTTTTTCAACTTCTGCCAATGCTTTTTTAAAACTTTCATTTTCCTCGACAACCGAAAGCTCTTTTTCAACTATTTCATCGACAACCCGACGGGCTGATTGAGCAGTTCGAACAGTAGGTATATAGTTAATATCTATGCGCTTGGCAACAAATTGAGCAATTGCTTCCGCCTTTCCAGAAAGAGCAGCGGCTCCTGGCCCCTTCTTTAATATGCGAAATCCCGGCTCTTTATTACCCAATGTTAATTGAATAGGCAGGGTTCCGTTCAAAACGCTTTTCACATCGACCTTAAACTGTTCGATTTCCAAGTCGGTAAGCTCAAACTCCAGGTTAAAACCCGATTCTCCGTCAGGATTCTTTTCTTGTAATGAGATCGGATAGTCTTTGACCCAATTGTATGTTTTACTACGACTATAAGAAAACCTTAGCCTACCTTTGAAAATTCGCATTTTTCCGAGGCTACTTAAAACTTCCAATGCCGTGACAAGCGCACGAAGAATATTGGACTTACCCTCGTTATTTGGTCCAATTAGCACAGTTAACTGCCGAATTGGTAATTTATACGCAGTCGTTATGCTTCGATAGTTCGTAACCGAAAAAGAAACAAGCTTCATTAAATTAATTAACCCTTTCTTCTATTTATGGGGCCAGATCCCAAGGGAAACAGGTCTATATTAAAATGTGTCCCTTTTGGACTTGACCCTACGCACCCCGTACTAATGTGCCGTTTCTTAATTTGCTAAACCACTGCCCATAATGCTCCGGGGTTAGCAAAAAGAAGGAATAGTGCTGGTGAATGCTGGCGCGAAAATCTTCAGGGACATCGATGGCGTTAATTACGTCGAGACGGTTGTTCACCGCGACAAAGTGATCTATGCCGTAACGTTCCTTTGCCCGAGTGATTTCGTCTTGATCCTCATCACTTTTAATCTCGACTACAAGCACAATTTCCTTCTTACCGCTGTCTTGAAGGGTTTGCAACCGCTTAACATCTTTTCCATCCTCTATAAGCTGGTCAATATATCGCTGTAAATCAATTTTGATAAAGAAATCCGGGTTAAAGCTGCGGCGAACACGGTCTTTGCCGCCTTTCCAGAATTCATAATCTAAACTGTAAAAATCCATATTCCGGGATTTTATCCACGAATCGATAAATTTAGCATTGTCCACCAGTTGAAAGACAAAATCTCTTTCCGGCCCATGAGACACGATCACCATATTCTGCGGAGTCTTGAATAACGACGCATTTACAACATATAAAGGCTTTAGGGGTATCAACGATCGGATATGCTCTGACTTGGCTTCCCCTGCAAAATCAAAAGTGCTTTGTTGAGAATTATCATTCTTGCGCCGAGCGCCGAAGTCCTGAATTACAAAGATATTTTCCTTGTCCAGCTCCGTTTCGTATTCTTCTGAAATAAAAACACTGGCGTCTTTATCGAGCTCGCCTGAGCGCGCGCTAGACATATCCATAGCAGCGGTCTTAATATAAACGGTATCCCCCTCAACATTCTCCAAAACACGCTTCTTCTTTCCTCGAGGCAAAAACTGGTTAAAAAATAGCTCTGCCCGTTTTTTATTTTCTTCCGAGACTTTATCTCCGGTTATTCCGGCTTTCTCCATTGCCTTGCGGACAACCTGTTCAATCGTTTCGCGATCTGGCAAATCATTTGTCGTAATGCTATCCCCGAAATCGAAACAGGTGCGCTCAAACTGTTGGGTTTCAAACCGCTTGAATACTTCTTCAACTACCTGATCGATAGTATAAAAATTCTTAGCAAGCAAGAAGTTCTTTTTATCAATCATATATGTAACCCGCAACTCCAGCTTCTCGGATGATGGCTCAAACCTTAGCGTTCTATCCTGCATGTCTTGTTTAAGCTCCTTAGGATCTTCAAATCGAGCGCGGGAAACATAGCTAAGATTAAACAGCATAAAATTGTGAGTCGCACGTTTTGTGCCGCTCTCTTTGGCCAATATTCGAGAGACAAAACGCGTGTCGCAATCAGTTACGGCATAGAGCAGCTCTTTAATATGGTCGGCGAATTTTTCATGATTGGTAATTGTAACAACCGGATAATTGCTCAAAATATGACCGAGCGGAACCTTACGAGGCAATCGTAAACCACGCCCCAAAACTTGCGAAATGAGAAGCTTGGAATCAAAAACCCTCTCTTCCATAGGAACGATCTGGTAAACATTGTCAACATCCCATCCCTCGGAGAGCTTGTTAACTGCAAAAATGAATTCTACCTTGCCGCCGACTTTGCTCGGATTAGTCTCCTCAATCGCATCAAGCTTCTCCTGATAATCATCATCCGTCGGTTTACTAATAACACAGATAACCATATCCGACGCCTTTTGATACACTTGTGCTTCAGGCGCTTTTGCACATTCTGGGTCAATCTTACGTAAATAATCAGAAAGCGCCTTCGTAAACTCTTCTTTATTCTTTTGAGCATTGGATTGTTTTGAATTGATAAAGACTGTGATCGGTTTAAGTCGCGGCAGGCCATTTTCACTATAACTATATTTAAGTTTATTATCGTAGTGAGTAATAAGAATCTGCTCAAATCGCTGCGGCAGCGTTAATTCAGTATCCTCATCCGATTCGGTTTTAATAATAGGATTTATCTTTTTAATCTGTTTTTCGTTCATGGCATCGCGTATAGAGTAGTCAAATATTACGTCGGCAAAATACTCATCTTGATTATACGGTGTGCCGGTAAAGCCGATATGCCGCTTGATCCGTATTTCCTCGCGTAGGAATTTCATCCACAATCGCTCATCGCGCTCTTCGCCACGGCCGTCCACGTCTTCAAGTGACAGCGAGTCTTGCCCATAATTCAAATGGGAATAAGCGTGATGCACTTCGTCGCTTAGCACCAAAACATCATCGCAGTCATGAAAAAGTGTCTGTCCAATAGAGTTGTTTTCTTTATTGTAAATGGAGTTGATGTTTTCAATGACAATCGAGTTGTCGGTGATAGGGTCGTTTTCGTTAAGAAGCTGAATAGCTATGCCGCGGTATTTGGCGGGTAGTTTTTCTTGAAGAGCAAGGCCTTTGGGCCCATAAAGATAATCGCGGAACTTGCCAGTCAGGCCCTGTTCAATAACCGTTGAGGAAGGGCCCAGCACAAGCACTCGCTTGACCTTGCCCATAACCAACGATAAATAGGCAATGGCAAACATAACATAGGATTTGCCGGTGCCGGTTGCCATATGCACAACACCGGATAATCTGTCCGGAAGCGGTAGGTGACGCAGAAAATTTTCTTCGCTATGAAAACGCTGACGTATGGCAATCTTGTTTTTGAAGTTTTTTTTAGCAAGACCGGTGATATCTGGATAAATCCCACCCCACAAATAAATAAGGGTGCTCTTTATGGCATCAAACTGATATTCCCGACCCCCGGAAAGCTCACGCACAAATTCTTCAACTTCGCTAAAATCAAACTGCCCATAGTCACATCGCTTGATTTCAACATCCAGCGTGTGATCGCCTAAATTTAACTTTTCAACGCGCTTTGACATACAATCCTTGTCTTTACTTTATTTTGATAACTTTGCTTTCATTGCCATGCTTATCAATAGCAATAATATGCGAGTCTTTAGTGAGCCCTTCTACCTTAACTACGCCGTCTTCGCCTATATCCTTGTTGTATATCGCGACATCCATATCAAAAACCTTTCCGTCATAGTCAACATCAACAAGGATCATCGCAAGACCTTCCAATCCCTTAAACCGCTGACCGTTCTTGTCTAAAATTCCGCTATTGAACTTTGTAATCTTGACGCCACCATTCTTGCGTTCAGCTTCGACTTTTATTTCTTCGTTAAAATAAAACCCAACTGAAGATATAAGCCGATTGATATCCGCACTCGATGCGGCTTGTTCTTCTATTTGGAAATGCCGCGACAACTCTTCCAAAACCTTATATGGGAATTTAAGCAGTTTAAAATTAACTTTTTCCTTAGCGGCATTCTTAAAAGCAGTATCGCCAATACGGGCACAGGTTTCCGGAGTGATAATATAGTAATCACCCTTGAGCTTGCCGCCACTGGCGTCAATTATTCCTTGCAGATATTCCTCGTCAATGCGAATATTTTTAAGATATTCATCATCCCACACTGGGAATACTTCAACAGGATTGCCGTTCTTTTCAGCATAGATATTGGGTAATTTATATTTTTTACTGAAGTCATTCTTCTCGCGGATAATGTTAAAGAGCCCGATCACAAAGGTAATATAGGCCTCCTGATTCATGCGTAAATCCATAATACGAGTAAAATCATAAGCCCCAGCAGATACCACGCAAAACTTTTTAGGCGGCTGGTTGTATTCCTCAATTTTTTCTTTTATTTCTTTGTGATAAATAGAGCCACATTCCTTACATTTCTTGTACTCGTCGTTTTCCTCAATCACGCTACTGCATTTATTACATCGCTGGACATCTGTGATAATCCCTTTAGAATTAAAGCCGAGTTTTTTTGAACTAGCTATATTTAAAAGCCTCTTTTGCGTTGTATAAATAGCATGTTTCCCAAAGTCACACATAATCCATCTTCGCCCAAGTTTTTCCGCAACAGCCGCAGTAGTGCCAGATCCGGAAAAACAATCCAAAACAATATCATTTTCTAATGAGGACGCTAATATTATTCTCTCCAATAACGACTCGGGTTTTTGTGTTGGGTAATTAACCCTCTCCTTAGACATGGGATTAATAGGATATATGTCATCCCACATGCAATCGATAGGCTGCCCCTTATATTCATCTAAATAAATTTTCCTTGAAATTCTCGCATTCTTATCTTCAGGGAAAATAAGCTTTCCTTCTTGATCTAATTTCTCCATCTTTTCAAGTTTCACCAGCCATCCTTTAGGCGGCGATTTATATCCTTTATAATCATATTGCATGGTTGGTCTATTAGACGGATTAACCAACGGAGACTTCATATATTTCCTACCATCTTCATCTGTGTGAATAAATCTTTCTTTTATGTACTTTATTGTATTTTCATCATCTAGAGTCATCTGTGGTTCAAAGTAATAATTTGCTGACTTTGAGTATAAAAGAATGTAATCAACAACATGTCCGTAACAATTTGGTTGGTTTAGTGAACCACCTCTTCTTTTCCATGCAATCTGATTTATTAAGCTATTATTTCCAAAGATTTCATCCATAACTAGCTTGATTGCATGAATCATCTTGAGGTCTAAGTGAATATAAATACACCCATCATCTGACAACACTTCTCGCAAATATATCAGTCTTTCTCTGATAGATTCAATAAATTCTGACTTTTCAACTTTGTCAGAATAACTTTGTGCGCCATCCGCTGAACCAAAATCACTTTCTGTAGCAAACGGCGGATCAATGTATATCAATTTAACTTTTCCTTTAACCTTGTTCTTAATCAAGGGGTCTTGGTTTATATAGCAAGACTTCAGGAACTGTAAGTTATCACCTTGAACAATCAGGTTCTTCCAGTCGCCATTTTTACCATTGGCAAAACTGCGTACAACCTGAAGCGGCGCCGCGCCACCAGTAATGGCGGCCTGCGCTAAGATAATTGACTCCGCGCGCTTCCCAGCATATTCAATGGTCGGTATTTTGAACTTGTCTAGCGCTTTGAAATCAAACCGACCATCAGCGGCAAGCTTCTCAAAGAATCCGGGTGATAACTTGGTTAAGAGCTCGGGAGGAACATCCTTTTGCTCATTAATACATCGAGTAAGCAGCTCGAGTTCTTCGGGGGTTAATTCGATCTTAGCCATAACACTCCTTCGTGATTAATCGATAAAACTCTTTTCCAAAAGACCATTCAAAATATCCGTCTTCGTCTGTCCCTGTGCTTTCGGCAGTAATGTAAATTTGTTAATGCGCAAAAACTTATAACCATAACTTTCAAGATTAAGTTGCCGGTCTATATCATATTCGATGTATTCCTGTGAAAAATTATGGGCAGTAACAAGCTCGGAATTCTTTGTGTGATACTCAACGCCGTCATACTCGACAATCAAAGAACGCTCTTTGCCCTTAGCTGAGAGCGTCAACAAAAAATCCACGCGATATTTGGGGATATATTTATGGAATCGCTCCTCTATGTATTCACCAATCGGAAACTGGGCTATAAGCCGGATGCTGTTTCGGTTTCTTTTATAAAACTCGGCACTTACAATAAGTGCATAAAGGTCTTTTTCAGCAGGTGAGCCAAATACTGATTCGTCGCTTACAAAATTATCGTGCGCGCTTTCCTTGAGCCCCGTGTAATGTTTGAGCGCCTCGCCTAAGCGGGTGTCGCAATATTCGTTTAACGGCATACTGTGCACAAATACCATGGTATCTTTAGCACGGCTAAACCCGACATTAAGGCGCTGCATTTTAAGCTTGCGGATGTCATCCGCCGTGCCACCAATAACCGGATAAATGGAGCGAAGGCTTGAATTGCCAATCTTCTTGTCTTCTACAAAGGAATAATAAACAATATCACGCTCCTCACCCTGAACATCTCCGACAAACCAAATGGTAAGTTTGTGGTCTCGTTCAAGGACATGATAATTAGACAATTCTTTGCGCAACACTTCCTGCATCCTGGCCTGTTGTTCCCTGAATGAGGCGATAATGCCTATGGTCCCCTTAAAACCGTTGGCGATGATCTCAATAAGGTCGTTTTTGATGGCATCAATCTCGTCAAGGTTGACATTGGTTCCGGAGTTACCTTGAGTTTTTACTTCAATAAAGCGTAAGACTTCGCCGATCGGCTTGGTGCGAATGCGATTGACGGTAAGCGGGATCTGACTCTTTTTATAGAAAAATTCGTTTGAGTAATCAATGATTTCTGGAAAACTGCGGAAATGCGTGTCCAGTGACACTGAATAGTTGCGAAGCGCTCGGGCAAAACTTAGCGTTGAGGTGCGGATATTGAAAGTTTTTAGCCAGTCAACTGTTCCTTCTTCCGGCTTGTAGAATACAGGTGAAATACCTTCTTCGTCTTCATCTGGTTCGTGCGCCACATCATCGGCAATCTGATTGAGTTTCTCATCGCTAACCGTTACGTGGTACTCTTCGCGGTAATTTTCAAGAATATCTTTAAAATACTCCCGCGCATAAAGCGCGTTAACGTTCTGCGCGCTTACTGCTCCGTATTGCAGTTCATCACCAAAGACTACCACCTGTTTGGCGCGAAGCATGACCGAGATAGAATCAGCAATCGAAACCTGTGATGCCTCATCAATAACTACCACATCAATCAAGTCATCTTCCATAGGGAAATACTGCGAAATAAGTGATGGCTCGGCAATAATGCAGGGGATATTCGATAAAACTACTTTGATTTCCTCTATGCTTAGACGTTTTCCACAGCGTAGAGAAACAAGGATACGCTCAATATCCGTGCTGTGATTGTTCAGATTTTTTATGCGGGTATCATTGGTGTGAGCAAGGCTTTTGTGTACAGCCTCATAATATTCATTGATCAATTTTGGTTCAGGCGCCGAAACATTCCCGTAGGCAGCGAGTCGATAGGAGACATCGATATATTCCAAAATCTTGGAAGCACGGCTATCTTGACGACAAGCAGCCGCTAATGCGATCACGTCTTTTGTATTAATTCCCGCGGCATCGAATACAGAGCCATACGAGTCGTGGATTGTCTTTAATGCTTCGAGCGATTCCTCGTTAATTATCTGCAAAATCGGATGGACGGATTTCAGAAACTGATACAAACCGGCCACAGGTTCAAGAGGATAAAAAACAGACTCCGCGAAAACCGATAACGCCTCTATTTCTGAACGTGTTTCCTGTATCTGGCGCAAAATACCCAATCCTTTTCGAAGGTCAACAATCGTAAGCGTCTGTTTTTCTTTACCTACCAGCTTGGTTATATCACAAACAATTGCATCTTGCTCTAATCCGGATAATTCTTTAAGAGCGGCGTGAAACTCAGCGCGTCGGTTCTTATTGAATAAACATTTAATTTTAAATACAACTGTCTCGCGATCTTGTGCTTCAGCGCCAAATATCCGAGCTATCTTTGGAACACAGCCGCCAACTCTGTCTATCAACCTGCCAAATGTGTCCAAAACAGGCGTAGCGTGAACAGAACAATCTAATACAGCTTTCGGCCGCAAGGATAACTTGTCTATAGAAAGACATGTATGCAGAGCCTTATCCATATAATCTTTGCGGCTCCGTAAAGCAATGAGCCGTTCATATGATAATTCACGAATAGGAAAATGTGCCAAATCCGAGAAGAAAGCTCTCAATTTTTCCAGATTAAAGCTACTACCGGAGCCAACAGCAACAATGGCATTGTCTTTCAGAATACCTGCAGATCGCAAATCAGCGCTTAACTGCTCCATACGAAGCAAGAGCGGTAATGACTCGGCGTAACATGATGCGGCGGCATGAAAAGCCGAGACTTGTTTTTCAACCGCTTGCGAAGCACGAGCGATATCCACATCAACAGCAGCTTGATTGAAATTGTTAACCCTCGTGGTCGCTGAGCTTATAACAGGTGCAGTAAGAGTGTTTTGAAACGTGTTCATTCCGGTTTGATCATCGGACAAACGCAATACTGGCGGCTTAGCCTTCGGATGCAAAGAGCGAAATTTATCGGTGAGCATCCGATCGAGAACGTCAAGGGCCGCCTTCTTATGTGATGTAATAACGACTGACTTGCCTTGTTGATTCGCCCAATAAGTAATAGCGGCAATACTATGTGATTTACCGGTTCCCGGAGGGCCATCCACAACGATAATCTTGTTTTTAACATTCTCAAGGGCAAGGAGAATACGGCGCTGGGCCTGATTCAAGCTGAGCGGGATAGTTGAAAGAATGCTGCTGGCAGAGCCTTTGGGATAGCGCGACTTGTATGTCCTATCAACCTCATCCGTAGTATTTTCTACATTCCCGGATACATATGTTTTTACGAAATCTAGTAGCTTCCCACCTTGTCCGGCATCAATGCGGGTAATAAGCTCGGAGTAATCAAATAGCCGCCTGTCCTCTTTAGTGACTATTTGCAAGCCGATCCTATAAGATAACGATGGCCTCTCATCATGCACGAGGGATTTGAACCCGTATTCAAGCAAGAATGGATTGAAGACGCTATATGCGGTCTGTAGGAAGCGCTCCACTCCCCACAGATAATCGGCGGCCTCCTCCAATCGCGCGGCGCGCGGGATAGTCATTACAGTTTGAAATGGAAATGAATTAACAGCCGAAGTATTGATAAGTACGATACCGCGCTCCGAATATAAAACGACCTCTGATTCTTTCTCATCAATATTAACTTCAATCAGGAAAATGGGATGCTTATCGGATGGGGTGCCGTCTTTTCGTAAGCCAGACATTTCATGGAAAAATAAATATATCCTGCCCATGCTTAAAAACTGACATGCTTTGCGAATAGCCGCATATAGATCGTACATGACCAGATCAAACGATTTGCCAGAGACGATGCCCTTGAGTGCAGCATAGAAAGCATCTTCATCCTTAACTGTCTCTATAACCGCTTTGAACGAATCAAAAATATCTTGAACGACTATTTTGGGATTGAACGTAGTAGGCGGCAACGTCTGCGCTGGAATTTGAGCGCGAATTTCGGTTTGTTTTTGCTGCTGCAACTCCAAAAGCGTCTGCTCAATAACGGAACGAAACGACAAATTGAATTGCCGCAAACCTTCAAGAAATACAGCACGATCAAAACTCTTATTAGGTGCTTCACCGGTCACACCATCAGGCCCAGTAACAATGACTTTTTCGCCATTAAGTTTACTTAAACGTTCTTTCGCTTGCTGAACGCACGTTTTAACAAAACTAACATCATAATCACCGGTTAATTTTTCAAGAAGAAGCCGCTTGAATTCATCCGTAGAGATATCAATTTGATAGTCACCGGGCTTAATGGTCAGAGAAAGCTGCTTCTTCTGTTTGATAATATCGAGTAGGAGCTTTTGGAAGTCAGGGAAAACAGAAAAATCCGCAGAGAGGTGATCATCCGACCATTTATATCCGACCTTAGCGCTAAACTGAAAACGCGTCTCAGAATACGCCGCAAAATAATTTAAAAGTCCTTTAGTGAATTTTTTCATAGTCTATCCATTTTCGATTGCTTCCCGATCGTCACAACGCCCTACAGAGCGCGGCGCTTGAAACCGTTGCCACAACATACCATTCAGTATACCATTCACAGAGTTAGTATACTATTCGCTTCCATTTGGCCAACAAGTTATTGGCCAATTTGAACTATTAGGAAATACTTAATAGTTGCCCCAGACGCCAACTCCGTCCGCCGGCCCCTTAATCTTGAGGCGGCTCAATAAACCGTTCAAGGGCTTCCCAGAATTTCTTTCTTTTTTCAGAAGACGGCTCGGATTGTGTGGGAAATTCTAAAAAAGGAACCTTTATATTCTCTTTGGTGAGTTCCTCTTCTAAAATCTCGGCCATGATTCCTTTTAATACCGGCTCGTCAGGATCAGGTTTATCTACGGGGTTCGGTGATTCTGTCTGATATCTGTTTACCTTGTGCTCACCCCAGTGTATACCGCAAGTCGGGCTATTTTCAAGGCCGATAAAACAGATTAAGCGGTAGTTGTTTTTTATGAATTCTCTTGCCATGAGCATGGGTATCTTAAGAAGCTCCTTGCAATGGTTTCTGAAAAAAACGCTGTCATATTGCTGTCTTCCCTGCGGGTTGCGCTGGAGTCCCATGGCCGTAGTCTCCGGGCATGAATATTGTATTATACCTACCTTCTTTCCCATGAGGTAATTTGTCAGCTCCTGCGACAGCGGGAAATTTTGTCCCAAGATATGGACCCTGCAATACGGGTTTATAAGGCACTGGGCTATAAGAATGATTTTTTTGTCTTTTTTACTCATATCCTTTAGCTCCTTTATAATGTTCTACTGTCATACGCCCAATGAAGGATTGCCTGCCGCTGCCTGGGCCTGCAGGCGGCGTCTCGCTTCTTACAGTTTTTCTTAACCTGAGCGATATGTCTTTTTATCGCCTTCCATCTCTTTATCTGGCGCTCATCCTCTCCCGGAAGGCGCCGCCCATATAATAACGGCAATACCACTGGAACCATCCGCGGGGATCATCCGGATATATCCATCCTTTCTTTCTCCAAATAGAAAGAGGCTGGCTCGCGTTTATGCCGAAATAATTTAAGTTTGGGTCATGTTTTTCGGAACAGAGCTTAGCTTTTTTATACCATGATCCGGGAAATTCCTTTCCACAATCGGTCATGTATTTTCCGCCAAAGACTCCCGTCTCCAGCATTTCTTTCGGGGTGAGCTCCGGCTTAAATTCCGGGTGGAAGTTTTTACCGGCAGGCTCCGTCAGATAATAGCGAAAATTCTTCTGCATTTTATCATTAACGATTATGGCTTTTTTCATATATCTTTTATTTTAAGCTCTGAGACTCCCTGGAATCGCTGTACAAAAATATATTTATCTACTCGCAACGGAATTATAGACGTATCTGGATCATGAATAAACCTTTTTAAGCGAGGAAACCTTTTCAAAAAAAGGCGCCTATATTTTGTTTTCAGAGATTTTTTTACTCTTACGGTTTTTCCCGCGACCGTCAACGCAACAGCATTTTTAAAATCGCCCGCATGATTTGTTCTGTTATCGATCAGCATTGAAACATTGGGATGTTTTAAGATATTTCTATACTTTCTTGTATGTCTCATTGTAGCGAAAAGTATGAATCTAAGGTCTTTTGTAAAAGTATAGCCTACCAGGGTGTTATATGGATAGATATCACCCTGAGTTGCAAGCACGCCTAATTTCTGTTTGATTAGAAGTTCCTTTACTTTATTCTTGAGGGAAGCTATGTCGTTTATCATAGTTTTATCCGATAAATGTCCGAAATATGTCCCATATAAATTGCCAACTAATCGCCAACATCACCCACTGGGTCGGTTGATTGGATCGGCGACTGAGCCCCTTTCTTCTCTTCCTTTAAAAATGTGGCAATCACAGAACTGATCTGTTTAAACGCGACCGGATAATAATCCCACACCTCGACACAAAGATTCACGATTATTGAATTCTCATTCAAACGTTTGACCTTGTACTTCTCATGAACGTGCCCGCAGAAATTCCAAGGCACGTTCGGATCCGCATCTTCGGCCCGGTGCGTCATACAGATATCCTTACCACCGTAATTGATATATATCTTATTGATGATCGTCCGTAGGCTATTATTCCGGTCGTGGTTGCCTTTGATAAAAATATACTTGCCGTTCAGCCGCTTTTCAAATTGCTTATATTTTTCAACTCCGCCTTCTTTCCCACCTTTAAAGATGAAGTCGCCCAAAAAGAAAACTGTATCGTCCGGTTTAACCCTCTCGTTATGCCTTTTGATTATCGTCTCATTCATTTCCTCAGCCGTCTCAAAAGGCCGCTTGCAATAGCGAATGATATTGAAGTGCGAAAAATGATAATCTGATGTCCACCAATAGTTCATACTAATTTGTCCTCTTTGGGCCCTTTAAGATGCCAGCACTTCTTCGATCTTAAGCACAAAATCTTTCGCATCTTCAATGATCCATTCGGCATCGTCATTGGTGACAATCTCAACGCCATATTGTTCGACCACTCTATTCTCCTGCGCTTTATCCAATGACTCGGAATATTTCCGTTCGAGCTGTTTAGCGCGCTTGATGTAAGCTATGAATTCCGGCTTGACCTTTCCGCGTTTGACATAGAATTCTTTAAACGCTGCGAGCGCGCAATAATGCGCCGTAGCGCGAATTCCTATTTTATAAAGCGCCGCCAAAACCGCATGATACATAGCGTAATACCCGCAGATGATTGTCCAATCGAATAAATCATTGTCGAACATAAGCTTCATTGCCCGTAAGTTATTATGCGCTTTATCGATATGCTGTTTTGCGCGTTCGGAGCTGACCGGGACCTTTTGTAAATTTGGCCTTCCTTCTTTTGGATGAAAACACCCTTGTAAAATTCGCTCTAAATTCTCATGCATATTACTTACCTCCCTCTCTTATTAGCTGCCAGAATAGGAACTCGCTATACAGCACGATGCGATCCTTCCACAAATTATCGTAGAATTCGGTCTTTGCCTTAAAACCATCTATGAACTTTTTTGTCGTTGTGCTTATCGGCCTTATCTCCAAAAGCGGGCTTACGTCCATCTTTGCCTTGTTCAATATATCGATAATATCACTCTCCTTATCCGGAACGACCGCCAATATATCGATATCGCTACCCTTTGTCCATTCGCCCCTTGCTACAGAGCCAAAAAGGATAACAAGCTGGATTCGCTTATTTGAAAGCTCTATGATGGAATCCGTGTATTTTTTGATAAGACGAGCTATATTTTTGTTCTTCGCATAAAATGCTTTGCGCCTCTCAAGCTCCAAGAGCTCGAATATCTTTATGGTCTCATCGTTTTCGAGGTTGGGCTTAAAAAACGTGGAATGCGACATCTCATTGCGCTTGAACATATCGTTTTTCACGAATAAACGCATTGAATTGTCTACATTGGCAATCGAGGATTTTGATTGGCGGGCGATCTCTCGCAAGTGAATCTCTTTAAAGGGGTCTTTTAGGAAAATCTCCAGCATCTTTTTTCTTCCGGCCGGTATCAGCATGTTTTATCTCCTGTTCTATTTGGTAATACAACTGTTCGATAGTATAGAACAGTAGCTAAAATTTGTCAACGAAAATCTCTTGCCGTTTTTATTACATTAAATGTAACATTCATGCATAATCGAGTTGACTGGCAACCGGCACAAAACTATATAGTTTTTGCACCCTTACTCCTCATCGATACCTTCGGACATCATCTTATCCGGTTGTTTCGTAAGCAGATGGCGGGGGAAAAAGACGACATTAGCTATTAATGTGGGGATAACCGCGCTGGCGATAACAGCCGCCACGAGGAATGAATATTGCCCTTGCGTAACTATACCGTGAGAATAGCCATAAAGTGCCGATATGGTGCCGAAGGTAAGCCCGGTAGACATCATGAGCGTATAGTACCATCTCTCCGAACGTTCTTTCCTAAAATATCCAATCACCGGATATAGCCCGAAGATCTTTGAAATGACTTTCCCGCATAATAGAACTATGAATATCAAAGGCGCGGCTATCAAAGCGCCTACGGAAACGAGCGATCCGGCCCTGATAAAATAAAACGGCGTAAGAAAGCCCACCGTTAATGTGCGAAGCCTTCTCACCCACTGATGTTCCTTGGCCGCGAATTCCGCTAACAGCATCCCGGCTATATATGCGGGCAATACCGCTTCACTTCCCGACCAGAGGGCGAGCGCGCCCAAACCGAAAAGCACCAATACTACCCACTTTGCCCGGATAGCTGCGGTCTTATTTCCATATAGTCTTGTCAAAAGTGATGTTATTATCGGAAAAAGGGCAAGTACTATAGCGCTTACACCTATAAAAACGACTGTTTTGTAATTAAAAGGCGCGAAGATAAGACCGAGCGCTATAACCGTCCCAAGATCATTGATGAAACATGCCCCCAATATACCCTTACCAAACGAGGTCTTGTTGAATCCCGTCTCAAGCATTACGGCGTAAACAACCGCCATCGATGTCGTGGAAAGCGCGATGCCCGCAAGCCAGCTTGCTCGTGGATCCCAATGAAGAATAAAACGGCTAAAGGCGGCGCATCCCAAGAAAGGGGCGATAAAACCTACTACCCCGATCACAACGACTTCCTGCCATTTAGAGCGAATTACTTTCGGATCGAGTTCCGCCCCCGCTAAAAAAGTCAATAGGATCGCTCCCGTCGAGGCAAGAAACTTGAGCCATTCAAGATTACTTCCAAAGGCGTTCGGCCCAAAAAAGCGGCTTACAATATTAGCGGCAATAACGCCAACGCATATCTCGACCAGCGCGATCGATATCCGTAGATGATGCGCGATAATCGCTGAAATTACAGCAAGGCCCAGCCATATGGCCGCTATAGCATAAATCTGTTCCATCTGTCCTCCTTAAATAAAAAAACCCCTACCGGTTATTTCTGGTAGAGGCTTATATAAAAAATACCCCTACCGTTTCCAGTAGAGGTTATCAACCTTTTGTATTATTAGAGGTGGTTTCTTTTAAGAGGCGAACCTCATCGCCTTAACTGTGATGTTAATTTTAACATATTTGATTAGATATTTCTACTCCTTATTTAGTTTATCTTAAATAATATATCCTTTGATAGTTAAAAAAATACCAATTAAAATCATTATACCCCATGGAATCATTACTATCTTAAAATTTTTCGAATAGATCTTTGTAGTCTTAGCCAAGGTGCCCGGCAGCATTACAAGAAATACGCCTTTTATGAGCACTATCCAGCCAAAAATCGTGATTATCACGCGCCAATCCGCAACCCATATATTGTGGAATAGCACGGTAGCTAGACCAGCGACAAACGTGAGAAGCCCTGTTACAAAAACCAGTGAAGGGTTTTTCGGGAAATCTTCCATGATTTGCCGGAATATCTTTTGGTTAAGTATAAGGCTGGCGCCGATCAGAATTATGTACGGGCCCATGAGTCTTGCAAGTAATGTCGAACTATCCATAAATCCCCTCCTTGTTAAAGCGTTGCGTTACCCTCTACCCTTCCCCCTTTCTATGAATTTTTCGATCTCTGTCACGACAAACCCTGGGAATAGCGCCAAAATTATAACCGGCCACCACTGCCCTGGAAGGGAGGCTGTCCTAAATAACATATTTCCAAATGGTGTGTACACTATTAAAAATATGGTAAGCAGTGTCAGTGCTATACCAATAAGTATCCATTTATTTGAAAAAGGATTAAAAGTAAAAGCTGAGTCGTATATTGACCGCGCGGTAACTAAATATCCTAGCATGACAAGCTGGACGCCGACAAATGCCGCTGTCTGCGCCATTGTTAATCTCAACAAATAATCAGGAGCCGAGGTATTAGTCTGCATCGCAAAGTGATAGTACAGCCAGAACCCGACCCCTGCCATCAATAAAGATACAAGACTAACTCTTATTATGAATAAGCGGTTTGCTATTTTTTCTTTAATGTCACGCGGCGGGCCCTGAAGGAGACCCTTTTCCTTGGGTTCCATCATAAGAGGTATCGTAAGCAAAATCGAATCGGCCAAATTTATCCATAGAATATGTATGGGCTCCAGTGGAAGACGAAAAGCAAACAGTGGGATAACAGGGGCAAGCAATATCGCCCCCAGTATCAGCAACGCCTGCCCTCCGTTTGTAGGTAACGTATATAAAACGGCCTTCTGGAAATTCTTCCAAGCGTGTCTGCCTTCTTCGACTGCGGCTACTATAGTGGCGAAATTATCATCGGCCAGAACCATATCCGCAGCTTCTTTGCTTACCTCAGTACCTGTTATGCCCATAGCGATCCCTATATCGGCCGCTTTTAGAGCAGGGGCATCATTTACCCCATCACCCGTAACCGCAACAACGTTACCTCTTTTCTGCAATTGAAGGGTAATTTTTAATTTATGTTCGGGAGCGATACGCGCAAATACTGAAACCTTCCCCACGGCCTCATATAAATCTTCATCGCTCATTACGGATAATGCTTCACCGATTATTACGCTTTCGTTTTCTTCGATAATTCCTATCTGTTTACCTATGGCTCTCGCCGTTTCAGCGTGATCACCGGTCATCATAATTACTCTTATGCCGGATTTCTTACATTTCTTGATCGCGTCAATAACTTCTTCCCGTGGCGGATCTATCATTCCCTGAAGACCCAGGAAAGTAAAACCCTTCATATCTTCAACCGTAATCGTAACCTTATCTTTGGACACAGTTTTATACGCCATACCTAGAACCCTGAGGGCTTCCTCGGCCATTTTATTGACTATATATAACGTTTTCTCAATCGCTAACGGAGCGGCGGCCCCGCCAACCAACTGATCCTGGCATAATCCCAATATTTTTTCGGGAGACCCTTTAATATATATTACATTCTCGTTCTCCAATCTATGCAAGGTAGCCATATATTGGTGTTCTGACTCAAAAGGTATTTCGTCTAAAACTTGCGCTCTTTCTTTGATACCGCCCTTTAACGCTGATACTACTAGCGCTTTTTCCGTTGAGTCGCCAACGATATTTTTCTTATCTCCATCTTCTGACAAAGCTGCGTTGTTACAAAAATAACCTGCTCTTAGGGTTTCGATTAACTCTTTTGGCTCGTCTATAGTGTTAATCGCTCCGTAATCCAGCATAAATTTTCCGGTAGGGTCATATCCTGTACCTGTTAAATGATAGCTTCGCCTTCCACTATAAATTCTGGTAACCGTCATCTCGTTCTTGGTGAGCGTTCCGGTTTTGTCGGAACATATCACTGTAGTGCAACCTAATGTTTCCGCCGCGGGTAATCTTCTTATAAGCGCGTTTCTTTTAGCCATCGAAACAGACGCTAAAGCCAAAATAGCCACTATGATAGCGGGTAACATTTCCGGGATAGCCGCTACAGCAAGCGAGATAGAGGCAAGGAACGCATACGTGAGAGTAAAT
>Ga0268280_1000824_pt1 | contig 23247 bp, 19 predicted proteins | sample saktaG_9_FD_190139 | JGI IMG/M metagenome (GOLD analysis project Ga0268280, IMG submission 190139) | Saline water microbial communities from Sakinaw Lake, British Columbia, Canada - sak_2011_5_24_40m | ecosystem: Environmental > Aquatic > Non-marine Saline and Alkaline > Saline ... | reverse complement strand
TTGTTCCTCCCTGATGTTGCCATTGACGACGGTGAAAATCTTGGCTCTGCGGACGATGTCCGCTTCAATTTCGGTGATTGCGGTCGCCGTGATGACCGCCTGGATTCCGGAATCCGCCAATTGACGGAGCAGCCGGTTCTGTTTGTCCCGATCCAACTCGCTCAACACGTCGTCAAGAAGGAATAAGGGCCGATCCTGTTTGATTTCTTCGATATATTCGACCAGCGCCATATCGACGGCGAGGACGATCATCCGCTGTTCGCCTTGGGAAGCATACGACGCGGCGGCCATGCCGTTCAGCGTGAAACCGACGTCGTCGCGATGCGGTCCATGGTTCGTCGTCCCCGCCATAATATCCGTTTTATACCGCGTTTTCAGCGTCTGTAGCAGCTTTTCGGATACGGAGGGTAAATAGGTCAAACCCAGATCTTCCGGCTTCGTGGCGAGAAACTGATACGTTTTGGCGGCTTTCTGATCGATGATTTCCAGAAAGGCCCGCCGGCGCATAATGACTTCTTCGCCAGCGAGGGAAAGCTGTTCGGTCAGCACGTCGAGCACGTCCTGATCGACGTTTTTGCCGATCTGTGCCCGTTTAAGCCATTCATTGCGCTGCTTCAGGGCGTGCTTGTAGACGGAAAGGGCATCAAGATAATGTTTGTCGACCTGCCCGAGGACGATGTCGATGAAATATCGGCGCTCCACCGGCGATCCCTTGATGAGATTCATATCTTCGGGAGCGAAGAGGACGACGTTGAGCAGCCCGATGTAATCTGACAGCCGCTTGATCTCCTGACCATTGCAGACGGCTTTTTTTCCCTCTTCGGAAAGGATGATCTGCAAATCGATTTTGCCGGTCGATGTCGCAACGGCGGCCCGCGTTTTGGCAAAGTGGCATTCGAAGCGGATCAGTTCTCGATCCGCCGCCTTGTAGGACTTCGATAGGGCAAGCGTATAAAGCGACTCGAGAAAATTGGTTTTCCCTTCGCCGTTTGCCCCGATCAGGAAATTCAATCCCGGTCCGAGCGTGACGGTCTGCTTCCGGTAATTACGGAAATCGACAAGGGCGACGGTCTCAATTCTCATCGGCGATCACAAGCTCAATCGGCGGCTTGACCCCGATCGATACCCGGTCACCCGGATACAGTTTCCGGCCGCGGCGATTGTCGAAAACGGCGTTGACGGTCACTTTCGTGACGGCGAGAAATGACTTGACTTCCCCGCCGCTTTGGAGGATGGAAGCATACTTCAACAGCTGGCCGAGCGTGATGAATTCGGTCTGAATTTTGATTTTTTGCATGCTTTCACCTGCCGTTTACACCTCAAACTTATATATAATATTATATAATATTATAATATAATTTTCAACTTTTATTTTCCATTTTTGCGCTCTTCGTTCTTGATAAAAACGGCAGATCCGTTCCCTTGGCAAAAGAAAAACGCGTTTCGCAACGCGTTTTTGATTATTTCCCGTTCTGTCCGTCTTAAGAAGACACCGCTTCGAGAAATTCACACATCGTGAACAGCCAATGACGATTAAGCTGAATGGTGTCGAGAATGACGTGAATCCGATTGTTTTTGAAGGTAAAACGAAGGAACCGTGAGATGGCATTGCCGGTATTGAAAATCTTCAGCCCGGACAGTTTCGCCGATCCTGCCTCCGATACGACCAAAGTGATGTTCGTCTTCGATTCAAGCACTTTCTCGATGCCGATTTCGACCGAGAGATACTCAAAAAGCTTCTCGTACATATATATTTCCAGATCCGGTTCATAGCGCCCGAACCGGTCGACGAATTCTGCAAGCAGATTTTCGATGTCGGTGTGCGACCGGACGGTTCCGATCTTGTTGTGCATTTCAATTTTGACGAAATCGTCGTCGACGTACTCGCCGTCAATATATTTCGAAACGGTCGCCTTGACTTTGCCGGTCGCCTTCCCCGGTTCAAGCAGGCCTTTGTGACGTTTGATTTCTTCTTCGAGGATTTTCATGTAGAGATCGACCCCGACCGAATCGATGAACCCTGATTGCTCGCTTCCCAGCACATCGCCGGCGCCGCGGATCGACAGATCGCGGATGGCGATTTTGAAGCCGCTGCCGAGCTCGGTGAATTCCTTGATGACCTTCAGCCGCTTTTCCGCGTCTTCGGTCAACACCTTGTCTTTCTTATACATCAGGTACGCATAAGCGATCCGGTTGGATCGGCCGACACGCCCGCGGATCTGATACAGCTGCGCGAGCCCGAGACGGTCCGCATCGTGGATGATGAGGGTGTTCGCGTTTGGAATGTCAATGCCGGTTTCGATGATCGTCGTGGAAACGAGGATGTCGGTCTCGCGATCGATGAAGTTTTCGATTACGCTTTCCAGTTCCGTCTTGTGCATCTGCCCATGGGCCACCGCGACCCGCGCCTCAGGAACCATTTTCTTGATATTGGCTTCAACGCGTCTGATATCGTCGATTCGATTATAGATATAGAATATTTGGCCATTTCTGGCGAGTTCCCGCTCTATGGCGTCTTTTATTACCGTTTCATTCCGTTCCAACACATAAGTCTGGATCGGATATCTGTTCTCCGGCGCGGTCTCCAGAAGGGACATGTTCTTGACGCCCATGATCGCCATTTGTAAAGTTCGGGGAATCGGGGTCGCCGACAGCGACAAGACGTCAATATTGACCTTCATTTCCTTGATCCGCTCCTTGTGCTCGACGCCGAACCGCTGTTCTTCATCGATGACGAGCAGACCAAGGTCCTTGAAGACGATGTCCTGACTGAGGATTCGGTGCGTCCCGATCAGGACATCGACCGTACCCGCTTTCAGTCCCGTCAAAATGGCGGTCTGTTGCTTCCGCGAGACGAATCGGTTCAACAGCTGGACGTTGATGCCGTATTTTTCCATCCGGCCGACGAAGGTGTGATAATGCTGCCGCGACAAGACGGTCGTCGGCGCGAGATAGGCGACCTGTTTGTTTGACAACACCGCTTTGAATGCGGCGCGTAGCGCCACTTCGGTTTTGCCAAACCCGACGTCGCCGCAAAGCAGGCGATCCATCGGCCGCAGGTTTTCCATATCCTTCTTGACATCTTGGACGGCCCGCAATTGATCCGTCGTTTCCTCATATTCGAAATCAGCCTCGAAGTCTCCCTGCATCGGATCGTCCGGGGCAAAGGCATATCCCTCGCTCTGTTCGCGCAGGGCATAGAGATTGATCAGTTTTTCCGCGATGTCTTTGGCTTTCGCCCGGAGGCGCTGCTTGGTCTTGGCCCATTCACTGCCGCCAAGTTTGTTCAGTCGCGGTTCAAAGCCTTCGCTGCCCGCGTATTTTTGAATTTGCGCGATCGCGTCGACCGGAATGTATAATTTGTCGCCATCGCGATATTCGATGTGGATGTAGTCGTTTTTCGTCGCTCCCAGTTCCATCGTTATGATTTCAAGGAATTTGCCGATGCCGTAATCGTAATGGACGACATAGTCGCCCGGTTTCAGATCATTGATGGAAAAAAGACGCTTCGAGTTCTGATAAACCGATACGTATTTTCCTTTCTTGGGAAGACTTTGCTTCTTGGTGAGTGCGTTTTCCGTGATCACCACGAGCCCGCCGGTTTCCAGCGAAAGATCGAAGTAGGTTTCCGCCGCGATGACGTTGACGGCGCCGGCGACCGGCTTGTCTTTTTCGCCGATGATGGCGAACGGGACGCCCCGTTCCTCGAGCATGTCGACGAGATTGTCGCGCACCTTTACTGTCCGCAAGGCGACAATCAGGATATTCTTCTTTGCAACGTTGCCGGCGTCGCGTAAGAACATTTCGAAATCGCCGTCATATTTCGCCGGTTCGCGGCCGTAGATTTTGATGACCTCGTCCCAGGATTCCGGATAGGAACGATCCAGGAAATCCATCGCGATCTTCCGGCGGATCGGCAGAAGTCGGAGGTCGAACAGCATGTCAAATCCCATCCGGGCATAATCGTTCGTCGCCAGATACCATTCGGTGGTTTCCTGGATCATCAGATCGAATTGTTCCAAGACGCGATGATAGTCATAGAAACACACAAGCGGATCATCAAACAGATCCAGAAGCGTCGTTTTTTCCCCGGTGAGTACCGGGATGTATCGATTCAGCCGATCGAGTTCGCGGTGATTCTCCAGCGATTCGCGATCATGCATGATGCGCTCCATAGCCGGGGGAGAGAACGGTCGTTCGGCTACTTTGGCATCAATGAAGGCAAGCAGTTTATCAGCGGCGTCGTCATCATAGAAAAACTCGTACATCGGCATTGCCGTGAACGTGTCGACCGCTCCGGTTGACCGTTGCGATTCGATGTCGAAGATCTTGATTCTTTCCAGGGTGTCGCCGAAAAAATCAAGCCGGAACGGTTTTGGCTGATTGAGAGGAAAGATATCGAAAATCCCGCCGCGGAGGCTGAAATCGCCGGGTTTTTCGACGGTGTATTCGCGTTTGTATCCGTATTCGACAAGTCGGTTCAAAAGGCTTTTTAGATCGTGTTCTTCGCCGCTTTTGAATGTAAGCGCGGCCTTCTGCCAGGCGGTCTTCGGCATCTGCGGCTTCACCAGTCCCGCCGTGTGGGTTACGACGATCTGCCGCTTGCCGGCGAGGATGTCGCGGATCGTGTTGATCCGTTCCATCTTGAACTCGTTCGAACTGACGAGCATCTCGCTCGTGATGAATTCGTCCTGAGGAAAAAAGGCGAGCGATTCATCGCCGACGGCCATGCTCAGCTTATCATACAGCAATTGCGCCTTATACAGATTCGGCGCGCAGACGACGACTGGCCGATCCGTTCCGGCGAACAACGAAAGAATCAGGAACGCCATTCCTTCCTCGGTCAGCTCATTGACGAGAACCCGACTTGTCTTCCGGGCCGCCGCTTGTCTGATCTTGATGAATTCAGGATTCTTTTTCAACCATTCCAGCGCTTGCTTCATGCCTTCACCTCACGACGTTATGGCGAGTCATGAAGACTCGCCGGGGTATATCGGATGACGTTGTGCCGGCGTCATGCCGGCGTCGTCACTTCTTGCTTTGAATATGATAGGATGCGGGTAAGATGAACGCTTTTGGCGTAAAGTGCAGAACAAATCGCGTGAACCGCATGATCCCCGACGGAATGATCACCGCTTTATTCCGGAACAGCCCCTTTACGGCGATCCTTGCGCAGCGCTCGGCGCTGATGCCCTTGAATGCCTGCCCTGATCCGGCGACGGCGCCAAATTCGGTGTCGACCGGTCCAGGACAAAGCGTCATAACGCGGATGGGCCTGCCGCTGCGACGCAATTCATAATCGACGGCGACGCTGAGCGCATACACATAGCTTTTGGTCGCGGCATAGGCGGCCAGGCGAGGCGTCGGTAAAAACCCGGCCATGCTTGAAACGTTCAGGATGCGCCCCTGCGTCATCGAACCTGCGAACAGCTTCGTCAAGATGTGGACGGCGATGATGTTGGTGTCGATCATGGCCAAATCACCGGCGAGATCCAATTCCGTGAACATTCCGACGCGACCAAATCCGGCGTTGTTGATGACGATGTTGGGATCATACTCCAAACATTGGCGATGGAGTTCCCTACAGTTTTCCCGGACGGACAGATCAAATGGCTTCACGACGACCTTGATGCCAAAGGCGGGTTCAAGTTCTTTTTTCAACTGCTCAAGTTCGTCGACGCGGCGTGCCGTGACGATCAGATCGATCTTCCGGCACGCAAGTTCGTGCGCGATCGCTTTGCCGATCCCGCTCGACGCTCCGGTTATGAGTGCATACATGGTGTTTTCCTCCTGCAATTCTTCAATCTTTTCTGCTAGTCCGCCGTCGTCACGTCGATGATGACCGTCGACTTGGGTGGGATGCTCGTGATGGCGGTCGGATCGGCGGCGCCGGTTACGTAGATCACTGTTCCCTGATGCGATATCATCGGCGTCGCCGATGAAGAAAAATTATGCAGTATGAGCAGTTCTTGGTGCCTGTTTTCATAAGTATAGGACCGATAGAATCCCTGAAGGGACGTGGATCCGGTATCATAAGCGACGAATTCATTGCCATAGGCAAGGGCGATGTTTTCGCTGCGAAGCGCTAGCAATTGAGCGTAGAAGAAAAGCAAGGATTCCGGATCTTCGATCTGGATCTCGGCGGTATCGAGAGCGGCGTTTTCGCTTTCGAGAAACGCCAGCGTCGCGCTCGAAGAAACGATCCAGTCGGTCGCCATTGCGTCGCCCCAAAGGAACGGCATCCGCCGCGTTTCATCCCAGATGTTGGGCCCGGCGGCTTTGGATCCGTACATGCCGAGTTCTTCGCCGTAGTATATGATCGGGTTTCCGGGAAGAACGAGCAGCATCTCGGCCGCCAGCTTCATCGTCATCATGTTGCCGCTGACCTGCGTGGCCAGCCGGTTCATGTCGTGATTGACGATGAAAGGCGCGCTGATGAAGTTCTCGTTGTAGGTACGGTATAGATTGTAGATGACCTGAAGCGATGCGGCGTATCCGAAATTATTGTCCCGGACCACCGAATTGCGAATCTTGGCCGCGATCGGGAAATCAAGCGGCGAATCCAGCCCGTCAAAATAGGCGGCGACGACCTGATACAAAGATTCTTCATAAATTTCGCCGATTACATAGATATCTTCGCCGCGAGCGTCGATCGCGGCTTTCAGATCGGCAAGAAATACGATGTTTTGCGTATAGTCATATTCATGATCGGGATATTCGTTGACGCCATAGTAATGGTGGACGGCATCAAGCCGAAAGCCCTTGACGCCCTTGTCGACCCAAAACTGAGCGATGTCGAAAATCTGTAACTGCAATTCATAATTGAAGAAGTTGAGATCGGGCATCGAACTGGAAAAATAACCGCAATATTGGTAAGATCCCGCCGGATGCCAGATGTCTTGTCCCCAGCTGCCCAGTAACGAAGAGGTATCGGTCGAAGCCGGAATGAAGTTATAGTAATTCCGATATAATTCATCCCCCGCCAGCGCGGCCTGGAACCACGGATGCTGGCTCGAGGTGTGATTGAAGGGCATGTCAAGCATGATCCGGATGCCGGCTTCGTCCGCGGCCGCAATCAGATTTTCAAAATCGGTCATCGTGCCATAATCCGGATTGACGGCATAATAATTGGTGACGTCATATCCGTGATAGGAGGGCGACGGGTGAATCGGCATCAGCCATATTCCCTTGATGCCAAGCGACTGCAAATATCCAAGTTTGGCGGTTATCCCGTTGAAGTCTCCGACACCGTCGCCGTCACTGTCGGCGAAACTGCGGACGAAAATCTCATAGTAGATTCCCGCTTCGGGATTGACGCCCGCAAGATCGACGGGCGGAACCGTCGTCACGGTCGTCGTTGTGACTTCCGCCGTCGTCACGTTTTCGCACGCAAAGAACCCGAAGCCCGTCAGGAGAAGGATGAACATCATCAATGTTCTTTTCGTCATGTCGTGATTCCCCCGTTTGGAAAGTTCCCGGTCCGCGGGACCGGTCCGGTCTCGCTGATTCCATTGGAATAACCGGCATATTCATTATACTATAAAGCGCTGCCTTACGCACGCACATCCTCGCGCCATATTCAACATAATGAAAGGACGTCCGTTTTTTGCGGGCGTCCGAGGGAGAGAATCGCGTTCAGTTGAATCTTGTCATGATGGCATCGAAAGAATCTCCTGCCAGAAACGCGGCGATGATTTGCGATGCCGTGATCATAAGATCGGAAAGTTCTTTTGCTTGGACTTTGGAGAAGCTGTCAAGCACGTAATCGACGACTTCCTGCCCGTCGTCGCGACCGATGCCGATGCGAAGCCGTTTGAACTCGTTGCTCTGCAAATGATCGATGATCGACTTCAGTCCGTTGTGTCCTCCGGCACTGCCGTGTTCACGTAACCGGATTTTTCCGAATGGAAGATCAAGGTCGTCAGAGACGATGAGAATGTCTTCGTTCTTGATGCCGTAATAGGCGGCGACGGCCCGGACGGATAATCCGGAATTGTTCATGAATGTTTTCGGCTTGACCAGTACGGCGTCGGAAAGCTTGACGAGTTCGCCGTGAAATTTGATCGATTTGGTGAAGGAAAGTTTGTTGGCGGCGGCGTAGGAAGAAAGGACCATGAAGCCGATGTTGTGTTTCGACTTGGCATATTCTTTGCCGGGATTGCCAAGCCCGACGACCAGTTTCATCTTACTTGGATTTCGGTTTGATGACGACGCAGCGGTTCGGCTCTTCGCCTTCGGATTCCGTCGTCACATCCCGCCAGTCGGCAAGCTTCGTGTGGATGACGCGGCGTTCATAGGCATTCATCTTGCCGAGTCTTGCCTCGACCCGGGTCCTTGCGACTTCCTTGGCGGTTTTCGTCGCCAGGATTTCCAGTTGTTTCTTCCGTTGTTCCTTGTATCCGCCGACATCGACAAGGACGACATAATGTTCGTCGGTGAACAGATTGATGTAATTCTTGAGCAAGGTCTGAATCGCATCCAGGGTTTTGCCGTTCTTGCCGATCAAGATCGGGTTTTCGTTCGTATTGACGACAAAGGTGATTTCATGGTCGGCGACGAGCTTCGCTTCAACGAGCGCTTCAAGTTCCATGTTCGCAAGCGTCTTCTGAAGGTATTCGATGCTGTCGCGGACGACATCAAACTTGATCGTGGCTTCGACGATGAACGTTTTGTTCAGGCGCAGGAGGCCGAATTTTTCCTCGACGACGTTCAGTTCGACGAAATCCTTGTTGACCTTGAGTTCGTCGGCGGCGTATTTGATGGTGGCTTCATTCATTGCTTTTGCTTCAAATCGGATCGATCTCATAATGGGATTCCTCTCCTCACATGCGCTGCCGCAGTTTTTCTTCGCGAAGGCTCATGTTGCGTTGCCCAAGATAGCTCTGAAGCAACTGATACAGGTTGCCGATGATCCAGTAGAACGCGATACCGGCGTTGCCGAGGGCGATATAGGCCATCATGGCGATCATGAAATACATCATGAACTGCATCGTCTTCTGGGTTTGCTGCGCCTTGGCGTTTTGATAACGCGGATTGCGTTGGTTTTTCTTCGTGCGTTTCTGCGACAGCCATTGGCTGAGCCACATTGTGGCGCCGACGACGATGGCGAGCGGCAAATTGGCAAGCCAGGCGGTATTGCCCAGATTCGTCCAAAGGAAATCAATGTTCATGGCTACCGTCGTGCCGCCGTTGAAAACGGCCGTGTCGGTAAGCGGGAACCGTTGAACGACCTGATACATCGCGATGAAGATCGGCATCTGCAGCAACGGCATCAAGCAACCCATGAAGTTGATCTTGTACCGCTTGTAGATTTCCATCGTTTCCATCTGCATCCGTTGCTGGGACGCCTGGTCGCTCTTGCCTTTGTATTTGTTCTGTATTTTGTCCAATTCCGGCTGTGCCATCTGCATCTTCAGGGTCAGGTCATTGCTCTTGGCATAAACCGGCCAACCGAGGGTACGGATGGTCAAGGTCATGATCAAAAGCCCGATCCAGTAATAATTGTGATCCAGCAGGGTGAAAAGGCTTGTGGCGTAGAACGTATAATACCCGATCCACTTGATGATTTTCTGCCACAGTCCGATGTCGTTCGAATTGCTGATCGGGGTGTGGTAGATGTCCTGGTAAAGCCCGACGGAGGTTTTGGCCGTAGCCTGGTTGTCGACGATTGTGACCGTGATGACGATTTCGCCTTCGGTCCAGGTGAGGAGGCCATCATCGGTTTCGTCCAAATAGGTGGACGTAGTGGGATTGCCAAGCAGATTCAGGACGCCGCTGTACGTCGTGGCATCATTGTCGACGGTGGCATCCGCGACGGTGACGATGGATTGATAGTTGGCGTAGGAAACGACGCCGGTTTTGGTTCCGCAGGAGGCCAGTCCCAGAAACAACACAAACATCAATGCGATTTTGATCCAACGATTTTTTTTCATTCACTCATACCTCTATTATTTTCGCTCGCGCGAATAGTTTATGTAAATCCAGGGCAATCTCCGCAAAAAGCAGCGGGTAGGACGCCGTTTTGACGACGATGAAAAAATCAATTCCCGACTTCAGCGGCTCTTTGCCGATGATTTCCCGAATACGCCGCCGCATCCGGTTCCGTTCTACGGCGTTCCCGTATTTTTTTGAAACGCTGATGGCGAAACGGAAGTGCGATGAAGCGGGATTATCAAATCTGTATACGACGAAGAACTGATCGCCAACGGTGTCTTTGCGCTTCATGATGGTTTCGATTTCCGCGTTCTTGCGGACGTGATACGATTTATCCAACGCCATCACCTTCCCGGAAAAGAAAAAAGCCCCCCAAATAATCGAATTATTCCGGTGGCTTCAAGTTGGTTTGTCTGTTTTGTGTATCGTTGTGATTAACGACCGGAGACGGTCAGCGATTTGCGGCCTTTGGCGCGACGTTTGGAAAGAATGGTACGGCCGGTTGGGGTCGACATTCTCTGTAAAAACCCGTGCGTTCTGGCTCTTTTCAATTTGCTCGGTTGATATGTTTTTTTCACACTCAACACCTCCTTGGGACGATTCCGAAAACCATGCTACACCATTATAAGTGATTTTTTCGATTCTGTCAACACCAAACTCTTTCGAATCATTTCCCTGTTTTTTTTAGGATATTTCTCCCCGCCTGTTGGGCGCGCTGTTTCGCCGTTTTTTTATTCTTTCCACTTGTCCACAACGCCGTGGAAAACATCGTTTTTCATTTCTGTGGAAAAGTGGTTTCAAGAGCCCTTCCTGGCCGATTTTTTTCCACATTCGAGGGGAAACCGATGGCCAAATCTGGGAATTTGTCCACATTTTTTGTGGAAAACTTGCGGGAACGATTCGCCGCTTTCTGTGATATATTGTAATTGATACGCGTGAGGTATGAGATGGAAGAATTCCAAAAGCTCTGGGAGCAGATCAAAACAAAACTTCAGATCATCCTCGACGAGGACGTTTACAACGAGACATTCGCTGCCATCACCAGCGTTTTCAAGATTGTGAACAACTATGTTTACCTCGTTGCGCCGAACTCTTTCATCAAGGGAAAAATCGAATCTTTCTACTTGAATCGTCTGAACGGCATGCTCAACGAACTGGTCCAGGAAAAGCATATGTTCAAGATCATCACGAAGGAACAGGCCGCCGAAGAACTTGCCAAAGCCCCCTACACCGTCAACAGCCCCGAAACCGGGTTGGCAGACAAATACAAGACGGGTCTTAACAACTCCTATACTTTTGAAAATTTCGTGGTTGGCGCTTCCAACCGGCTCGCCTATACCTCCGCGATCAAAGTCGCCGACCAACCCGGTGTCATCTCCAATCCGCTCTACATCTTCGGTGAAGTCGGACTCGGAAAAACCCATTTGATGCAATGCGTTGGCAACTATATCCTCGAAAACGACGTCAACAAAAAAGTCCTCTATGTCAAAACCGATCAGTTCATCGAAGATTATGCCAAGGCGACAATCAAAAAAGCGTTCGAGGAGTTCTCCAAGAAATATGAAAACGTCGACATCCTTCTCGTTGACGACATCCAGTTCCTCGCCGGCAAGAATCAGTCGCAACTCGAATTCTTCAAGATCTTCGAAAAACTGAAAGAAAGCAACAAGCAGATCGTCATCACGTCCGATCGTCCCGCTTCCGAACTTTACGACATCATGTCGCGGCTCACCAGCCGTTTCTCCTGGGGTTTGTCGGTCGACATCAACCGGCCGTCGCTTGATCACCGGATCCAGATCCTCAAGAAAAAACTACAGGCTGAAACTTCCGATCCGGAACTGGTCCCGGAGTCCGTCCTCGAATACATCGCCAGCATCTTCGACAACAACGTCCGGGAGTTGGAAGGCGCTCTGAAGCGCGTCCTCTTCTACTGTACGGCGTTTGACTACAAATTCACGATCACCAACGCCGAAGAGGCGCTGAAGAATCTGATCAACACGAAAAAGATTTCCAACAGCGCGGTCGCCGATGGCAACTTCAACAACGTCCTCGATGTCGTCAGTTCATACTATCACATCACGACCTCCGATCTCCTTTCCAACAAACGGACGAAACAGTATGTCTATCCCCGGCAGGTTTCGATGTTCATCCTGAAGGAGATTTACGACCTCACTTATAAGAAAATCGGTCAGATCTTCAACAACAAGGATCACTCCACAGTGATCTACAGCATCGAGCAGATATCCAACGATATCCAGACCGACAAAGACAAAAAAACCGACATCGACAAACTGTTGATAAAGTGTGGAAAAAAAGCGTAAAACGCCGACATGACGGCATGAATAAGGATATACTTTATTCTCTGTCAGTGATATAATAATATATATAACGCGAAGGTTTTATCAACGAATCCACAACGCTAATAACAATAATGATTTACAAAGACTTAACTAAATAAACAGGAGGTCGCCCATGAATTTCACCATCAACAAAGAGGTCATGCTGAACAATTTGCTGATCGCCCAAAAGGCCTTATCGACCAAAACGCCGGCTCCGTATCTGCAGGGGATCAAATTGGAAGTTTTCCAAAACGAGCTGATCATGGTCACCAGCAATTCCGACATCTCGATCAAGTTGTCGCTCAAACACGAAAGCCTCGTGGTCGATACTACGGGCGAAGTCCTCGTACCGGGACGCGTTTTTGTCGAAATCATCCGCAAACTCGATGGCGACAAACTGGCGGTATCGGTCATCGAGAACAACATGCTCAGGATCGTTGCCGGCAATTCCGACATCACCCTCAACATGATGAACGTCGACGATTTTCCGCAAATCGATTTCCTGACGAATGACAATCCGATCCGGCTCGACTCCAAAGTCATGCGGTCGATCATCCGCCAGACGACGTTTGCGACATCGGTCGTCGAAAACCGGCCGATTCTGACCGGCGTCAATATCCGCGTCGACGGGCAAAGACTCGTTTCGATTGCGACGGACTCGTTCCGTCTGTCGCAGAAAGTTGTCGACATCCCGACCAATCTGGACAATATGAACGTCGTCATCCCGGGCCGCAGCCTGGATGAACTGATCAAAATCATGGAATCCAATCTCGACGAAATCCTGATCCATCTGGATCACAAGTCGATTCTGTTCGAGTACGGAAACGTTCTGTTCCAATCACGGCTGCTTGATGGCAATTTCCCGGAAACGTCCCGGTTGATTCCCGTCGAGTTTCCGATCGTCATCAAGTTCAACAAGAACGATCTGGCCGTCGCGGTCGAACGGGCATCGCTGCTGTCGACCCGGGAAGCTTCCGCAGCCATCGTCAAGCTGTTCCTGCGAAGCGACAACGTCGTCGAGATCACCTCGAATTCTCCGGAGGTCGGTAAAGTCGTGGAAGAAGTCTTCCCCGCCGACAAAGCCATCGGGGTTCCGATCCGGATTGCTTTTAGTTCCAAGTATTTCCTCGACGCCCTCAAGACGTTCGCGTCGGATCAGGTTTTCGTGAAGTTCACCGGTGAAATCCGGCCGTTCGTCATCGAAGGCGAGAATGATCCCGGACTCATCCAGCTGATTCTGCCGGTCCGGACCGAATAGCAAAAAACACAACATCCCAACGGTGCCGAGCCCGGCGCCGTTTTCTTTTTCACCGATGCCGATTGCTTTCCATGACGAATGATGATATCATCATATCGTTCCGAATGGGAGGTGCAAGCATGAACGCGAAATATGACGTCATCATCGTCGGGGCCGGTCCGGCCGGCGCGATGTGCGCTTACGAACTCCACGAGAAAATGCCACAGGGATCGGTCCTTCTTCTTGATAAAGGGAACGACATCGAGCACCGTCACTGCCCAATCCTTGAGAAAAAACTCGTCCGCTGTCCGGAGCGGCCGGACGGGCATGCGGAATGCTTTCCCGCCTGTTCGATCACGAGCGGATTCGGCGGGGCGGGCGCCTATTCCGATGGCAAATTCAACATAACCGCCGAGTATGGCGGCTGGCTGACGGAATATCTGGATCCCGCGGACGTCGAAGAACTCATCGAATACGTTGACGCCGTGAATCTCAAATTCGGCGCTCCGACGGAAACGACCGATCCGACCACCGAAAAAGTCAAGGAAATCGAACGGCGGGGGCTGGCGGTGGGACTCAAACTGCTGCGGGGAAAAGTCCGCCATCTAGGGACCGATGTCAATCTCCGGATTTTGAAAAACCTTTATCGCGACCTGGCACAAAAAATCACGATGCGGCATCAGACCGAAGTCGTCGACGTCCTCGTCGAAAACGGCCGGGTCGCCGGCGTCGTTTTGAAGGACGGAGCGACCATCGCCGCCAAACAGGTCGTAATCTGCCCGGGGCGGGAAGGATCGCAGTGGCTTTCCGACATCTGCGCCAAACAGGGCATCAAAATGCATGCCAACCACGTCGACATCGGCGTTCGAGTCGAGACCAACAACGAAATCATGCAAGAAATCAACGAAAACCTCTACGAAGGCAAATTCATCTTCCGGACGACGCTGGGAACGCAGGTGCGCACTTTTTGTTCTAACCCGTCGGGGCACGTCGTCATCGAGAATTTCAGTGGTACGATCCTGGCCAACGGCCATGCATATTCGGACAGCGACCTCGGATCGAAAAACACCAATTTCGCAATTCTCGTCAGTCACGAATTCACCGAGCCGTTCCATCAGCCCAATGAATTCGCTCACGGCGTGGCGAATCTGGCGAACATGCTCGCCAACGGATCGATCATCCTGCAACGGTATGGCGACCTGAAAATGGGACGCCGTTCGACCGATAAGCGAATCCGGGAAGGTTTTGTCGTACCGACGCTCAAGGAAGCCGTCCCCGGCGACCTTGGCCTGGTCCTGCCTTATAAAACTCTCCGCTCGATCATCGAAATGATCGAAGCCCTCGATCACGTCACACCGGGCATCGCCTCGGAACATACGCTTTTTTACGGCGTAGAGGCGAAATTCTATTCTGCCCGTCCTGAGATCGACGACCGGTTCGAAACCCCTGTACGCGGCTTGTACGTGGGCGGAGACGGCGCTGGCATCACGCGCGGACTTGCGCAGGCCGGCGCCAATGGCATCCGCATCGCCCGAGCGATTGCCGGAACGTTCGAAATGAAATGAAGGTCGGGTCTGACGACCGCCGATGAAAACGGCGGCCGTTTCTTTTCACCCGCCCGCATCTATCCTTGCGGGAGGCGTTATGTTATAATGAAATATGGTTTCCGGGAGGAAGTTCATGGGAAACAGGGTCGTCGTCGTCGGCACTCAATGGGGTGACGAAGGCAAAGGTAAAATCACCGATTATCTCGCCGGGAAAGCGGAAGTCGTCGTTCGCAGCCAGGGCGGAAACAACGCTGGGCACAGCATCACGGTCGGCGGCGAGCGGTTCGCGCTCCACTTGATTCCCTCAGGCGTCTTCAACCCCGACATTCAGAACGTCATGGCAAACGGGATGGTCATCGATCCCGTTGCGTTTTTCAAAGAACTTCAGCAGCTTGCGGCGCGGGGAATCCAAACGTTCCGGTTGCTGATATCTGACCGCGCGCACGTCGTCATGCCCTATCACCTGGTCCTTGACGGAACCCTAGAGACGCTGAAAGGCGAAACGGCCGTCGGCACCACAAAAAAAGGCATCGGGCCGGCATACACCGACAAAGCGGGCCGGATCGGCATCCGCGTCGGGGACCTTTTGGATCCCGATGTTCTGAGGGATCGGATCCGCGCCAACCTCGCGATCACCAACCCACTCTTGCGCTGGTTGAACCAAGAGCCGTTTTCGGTCGAAACGCTGACGGCGGAATACCTGGCATACGGCGAACGCCTTCGGCCGTTCGTCACCGACACTTCGGTCTATCTGAACGAAGCGATTGAACAAGATAAAAGAATCCTTTTCGAAGGGGCTCAGGGCATCATGCTTTGCCTCGACCACGGGACCTATCCCTATGTAACAAGCAGTTCGCCGACGGCCGCCGCCGTTCCCCTCAATTGCGGCATTTCGCCGATGGCGATCACCGATGTCGTCGGCGTCACGAAAGCCTATACCACCCGCGTCGGCGGCGGGGCGTTTCCGACGGAATTCGAAGACGACACCGCAAGACGGATCCGCGAAATCGGCCACGAGTATGGTACGACGACCGGGCGCCCGCGGCGGATCGGATGGCTCGATGCCGTCGTCCTGAAACATTCGAAACGGGTATCCGGAGTATCCGGGCTGGCAATCACGCTGCTCGACGTCCTGACCGGAATCGAAGAACTGAAGATCTGCACCTATTACGAAATTAGCGGGCGCAGGACCGACTTCGTTCCGGGTAACTATCGCGAATTCGCCACAGCCGTCCCGGTTTATGAAACCTTTCCCGGATGGACGGAAGATATTTCCCGCGTTTCCTCGTTCGCGGAATTGCCGCAGAACGCCCAGCGATACCTGCAGGCGATCGAACGGCTTGCCGGCGTGGAAGTCGTCATGTTTTCCGTCGGGCCGGATCGCCGGCAGACCGTGACGCTGAAAAACATACTATGATGATCAAGACAGAAAGAGGAGGTACGGAATGACGAACCACATTGTCGGCGCTCATGCGCTGACCAAGCACATGGAATCAAACATCTTGAAGACCTCTCAGGAGGCCAAAGCGGCGAAAGCCCTTGATCCCGCCGTCATCGACGCGACGGTCGGGATGCTCAATCGCGAGGACGGCAACATGTATAAATTCAGCGCCGTCGACACGCTGCTGAAAGAACTTTCCGATCCGGAAATGTATTTCTACGCTCCCGTCAACGGGTCCAAGGCTTTTTCCGAAGGCGTTCTTGACTGGGTGTTGGGGCGGAACAAGGAAGCGATCCTGAAGCAGTTCCACGTCAATGTCATTCCGACGACCGGCGGCTCCGGCGCCTTGAGCAACACAATCTATAATTTCAATGATTTTGGCCAGTCGATTCTCATTCCGAACTATTTCTGGACTCCGTATGAAAACATTGCCGAAGAAGCGAACCTTAAGGTTGAAACCTTTCAGATGTACGACGAAGAATATCGCTTCAACGTTGCCGATTTCGAAATCAAAGCAAAGGCTTTGGCCGCCCGACAGGGCCGTCTATTCTTCTTGCTGAACGACCCGTGCAACAATCCGACCGGGCTGTGCCTGACGACGGAACATTGGCGTCAGCTGATCAAGGTCATGAATGAAATCGCCGCCCAGGACATCCCCGTCGTTTTCCTGCACGACATTGCCTATATCGATTATCAGATGAAGTCGGAAACAGAATCGCGGGACGTCTTCAACGCGTATCTTGATCTTGATCCACGGATTCTCGCGGTCATCGCTTTCAGCGGATCGAAGACCTTCTCGATGTACGGGTTCCGGATCGGGGCCCAGATCGGCCTCACGAAATCAGCCGAGGTCATCGATGATTTCCGCCGCGTCGGCGATTACAGCGTTAGAGCCCGGTTCTCATCCGTCAGTCGGCCGGCGATGTCCGTCATTGGCAAAATCTTTTCCTCGCCGAGTCTCAGAGCCGGATTTCTGGCCGAACTTGCGGCCGCGCGGGACATTCTGAAAAAACGCATTGCCAAGTTCCGTCAATATGCCCAGACGGAACATTTGCAGACCCTGCCGTATGGAGGCGGATTCTTTATCGGCATCGAAACCAAGAACGCGCACATCTTTGAAGATCTCGTCGCCGACGGCGTCTATGTCGTCGCAATGCCAGGATTGATTCGGGTTGCGATTTCAAGCGTCAACATGGATGAGATTCCTCGTCTGGTTTCAACTTTGAAGAAGCACGTATAATCACCATATATAGCCATTTACCGTCAATATATACAAAAAAGGATTCCGCTTTGGAATCCTTTTTTTGTTTTAGACGGAAAGAATCAGACGAGAACCGTGATCTTGCCTTTCGTGATGAGCGTGAACATGTCGATGGCAAAGAAGATCGGGAAACCGATAATGATGCACAAAATGCCGCCAAGAAGATTTCCTTTGGCGATCCGGTAGATCCCGTAGACGATATTGTCAAGGGCCGGAAGGGCGAGAATCACCTTGAGGATCAAAGGCAGGCCGTCGATGAAGCTTACGTATTGTTTCATAATATCACTTCCTTCTTTTGCGATTATAGCACAGGAAATCCGCAAATGTTAGTGGCTGACCGAAAAAGAATCCGTTTTTTTCTATGAATCATTCCAAAGTACGGTCGACCGCTTCCGCAATCCGACGGCATTTGACGACCAGATCGGCGAAACGTTCCGGCTTGAGGGATTGCTGCCCATCGGACAGGGCGCGCTCCGGCTCAGGGTGGACTTCGACAATCAGACCGTCGGCACCGGCGGCGATGGCGGCCTTGGAAAGCGACTCAATGTATTCCCAGCGACCACTGGCATGCGAGGGATCGATGATGACCGGCAGATGCGTGAGTTTTTTCAGAACCGGAACGGCACTGATGTCGAGAGTGTTCCGGGTCTGGGTCTCAAACGTCCGGATTCCGCGTTCGCAGAGAACGACGTTGTTGTTGCCGCCGGCAAGAATATATTCGGCCGACATCAGCCACTCTTCGATCGTGTTCGCCAGCCCGCGTTTCAAAAGAATCGGTTTCTGGATTTTGCCGAGTTCCTTCAACAGCGAAAAGTTCTGCATGTTCCGCGCGCCGACCTGGATCATGTCGACAGAATCAAGGAACAAAGGCAGGTCCTCGACGCCCATCAGTTCGCTGACGACGGGAATATGATATTTGGCGCGGGCGGCCTTGAGGATGCCGAGGCCTTCCGGACCCAGGCCTTGGAAGGAATAGGGGCTGGTCCGCGGCTTATAGGCGCCGGCGCGCAGGATTTTCGCTCCCGCCGCCTGGACGAGGCCGGTGATCAGGTCCACCTGTTCGGGACTTTCGACGGCGCAGGGCCCGCCGATCATCACGACGTTCTTCCCGCCGATCGGCACTCCCGCCACATCGACGATGGTATCGCTCAGTTTGAATTTGCGGTTGACTTTCTTGAACGGTTCCTGGACGCGGAGGACGGTGTCGACACACTTGAACGCATACAGGCTGTCCATGTCGAATTTCGTCGTATCGCCGACGACGCCGAAAATCGTATAAGTCTGACCGATGCTTTCGTGGATCGCGAATCCCAGATCGGTCAAATGTTTTCTCAGTATTTCAATCTCTTGTTGCCCGGTACCTTCTCTGAATTTGACAATCATTTTTCTTTCTGTCCCTTCACGAGTTCGTCGACGGCCTCGAGATATCCGGCGAACCCTTTCCCACTGATTTGATCCATGCAAACGTCCTTCGTCACCGAGATGGACCGGAACGGTTCCCGGCCATGGATGTCCGAAAGATGAACTTCGATCGTCGGCAAGCCGACGCCTTTGATGCAGTCCCGGAGAGCGTAGGAATAATGTGTCAGCGCCCCCGGATTGATGACAAGCCCGTGTGCGCAACATGCATGGCGTTGGATCCAGTCGATGATTCTGCCTTCATGATTCGATTGGAAACAGACAACCCGGACGCCTTTCGTTCGGGAATAGGCGCGGATCGTATGCAGCAAATCGCGATAAGTTTTCGTGCCATAGACATCCGGCTCGCGAATGCCGAGCAGATTCAGGTTAGGACCGTTGACGATTAAAATACGCATCAAGTTTCGCCTCGATTTCTTGAACTGTTTCGTCCCGCGTTCCGACGATTTCAACCGTGACATCGGCGTAGGACTCATAAAGCGGACGACGCGCGAGCGCCAGGCGTTCAACGTCTTCCGGGGTCCGGATCAGGGGACGATTGCGAATTTGCACAGCCATGATCCTATGATAATCCTTATCGAGAAAAATGACAACCCCGTTATGGCGGAGCCGGGACATTGCGAGCGGATTCAGAATCATCCCGCCACCGGTCGACATGACCAACCCGTGACGATGGCGGATTGATTCGATCAATGCCTCTTCCATGGCGCGAAATCCGGCTTCGCCCTTGGATGCGAACAGTTCGGAGATGGACAAGCCTGACTTTTTTTCGATTTCATCGTCGGTATCGAATACGGTTTTGTCTTTTTCGCGGGCAAGGATGCCGGCATACAAGCTTTTTCCCGACAGAGGCATGCCGATGAGGATGATGTTTGCTTCTTTTTTATAGAGATCGAGGTAAACGTTCAGGATGGTTTTTTCATCAACGGCATTTCCGGTGAACAGTTCATGGCTGCGGGCCGCCTGCGCTACGAGCATAAAGAGTCCGGAAGCCGAAGGGATGCCCCGGGCAATGGCCGCTAAGATCAAGTTGGTCCGCAGCGGATTGAAAATGAGATCGAAAACAAAAGCAAGCGAAGGAAACCGATCAAGATCGACAAGCGGCGGCACGTCATCGTCTGGATACATCCCGACCGAAGTGGTGCTGATAAGAATATCGTGATCACCGCCGGCAGACGCGAGGAGCATTTCGCCCGGACGTCGCGGCTGACGACAATAAACATCGATGCTGGCGGCGCCGACATCCTGAAGAAACCGGATGACGGTCTTTGCCGTGCCGCCGTTGCCGAGAACGGCGACTTTCTTTCCTTTTGGCGAAACGCCGGAACGGAAAAACGAAGCCCGGAGACCGTCGTAATCGGTGTTGTATCCGAATAAGCGGCCATCCCTGCGGACGACCGTATTGACCGATCCGGTCGCGGCGGCGACATCATCAAGGACGTCAAGGAAAGGAAGCATCGTTTCTTTGTATGGCAGGGTAACGTTAATGCCATCGAACGAAGCGTTTTTCATGAACGCGACAAGGTCGTCGGTTTCGAAAAGCCGATAATCGGAATTGCCGAACGCGTGATGAACATAAGGCGAAAAACTGTGACCAAGTTTCTTGCCAAGCAAGCCATACGTTTTCATAACATCCACTCCCGGGGGCGTTCCGCGAGCATCAGGTCCAGAATCCCGTAATAGACGGCGGCGTTGACGACATGAACGGCTCGGTGAACGATTGCCGGATCGTGACGGCCGACGATTTCGAGCATAGCCGTGGTTTTCCGAACGAGATCGACGGTTTGTTGGGGCTGGCCGATCGAGGCGGTTGGTTTAATGACCGTCCGGAGGATCACGGGCATGCCGGTTGCCATGCCGCCGACGATCCCGCCATTATGGTTGGCGAGGGTTATGACGGTTCCATCCGGCGCAAAGGCATATTCATCCTTCACGGCAGATCCGTGGCGGGATCCAAAGGAAAAACCATCGCCAAACTCGATTCCCTTGACGGCGGGTACGGAAAACAGAAGTGCCGCCAGTTGGCTTTCAATGGAATGGAAGAGCGGTTCGCCGACACCCGTCGGTAAACCGACAATCGCCGTTTCGATGATCCCGCCGACGGAATCGCGATCGGCTTTCGCAGCCAGAATCGCGGCTTTCATCGGGGTTTCGACATCAGGATCGATGACCGGAAAAGCAATCGATTCCAAAAGCCGAAGCTGGTCGGCGCTGACCGCGACGGGATCGAACCCGCGATCGGAAACGGACCCCAAGGCAAGAATGTGTGACCCGATGACGATCCCCTTGCGGTTCAGAATCTGTCTGGCGATCGCGCCAATGATCATGTAGAGGGCGGTCAGGCGGCCGGAATACATCCCGCCGCCGCGGGAATCATAAGCGCCGTGCGTCTTGACATACGCCGGATAGTCGGCGTGGCCCGGACGGGGCAGGAAAGCCAGCGCGTCATAATCGCCGGAGCGGACGTCTTCATTGGGAATGGCAAAGAAAAGCGGCTCGCCATTGGTGAGGCCGGCCTTCATCCCGGACCTGATTTCATAGCGGTCCGGTTCGCGCCGCGGCGTCGAAAGCTCATTTTTGGGCCGGCGTTTCGTCAATTCAGCGCGGATCAGATCCTCATCAAGCGCCAATCCCGCCGGCAAGCCTTCAATGACGATGCCGATCTCCGGGCCGTGGGAAGTGCCGGAAAATGTAATTTTCAGATGTTGGCCGAAGGTGTTCAAACTATCACTTCCGCGTTCAGATTTTGAATTGAGATTTGACGATGACGGAAGATCCGATCTCCAGCACGTCGACGATCGACAACAAATCTTTTCGCTGTTTCTTGTCACGGTTGATGTACTGGCGCAAGTTGTCGAAATCGACCGGGTCGGCCGTCGGGAGATTGTATTTCTTCAGACATTCGATCAGTTCTTTTTTGACCTCAGGGTTGGAAAGGATCATGACCATGCCGATGGCGATCGCTTCGCCATGGAGGTATTTCTTATAATCGTAATAAGCTTCGATCGCATGGCCGAACGTATGCCCGAAATTCAAAGATCGGCGGGAGCCTTCGTCAAACTCGTCAGCCTCGACGTACCGACGCTTGATTTCCAGGGATTTGTAGATATAATACTCCCAGTCGGAAGCGACGTCTTCCGTATTTATTTTCAGGAAGAAATCCTTGTCGGCAATCATTCCGTATTTGATCATTTCCGCCATGCCGGCGGATATTTGGCGCCGATCGAGGGTCGCCAGCGTTGCCGGGTCGATCAGGACCTTGACGGGCGGGTGAATGGAGCCGACCACGTTCTTCGCCTTGGCGGTATCGATGCCGACTTTGCCGCCGACGCTCGAATCGATCTGGGAAAGCAGCGTCGTCGGAATCTGGATCAGGGGAATTCCGCGCAGATAGATCGCCGCCGCGAACCCGGCGAGGTCGCCGGTGACGCCGCCGCCCAAAGCGATGACGCACGAATCCTTGCGGACGATCTGGTCGGTCATCACGTCGATGATCCGCGACAATTCCGTCAGCGTTTTACTGCTTTCGCCGTGGGGGAAGCGGATGACGACGTGATGCGGGCAGACTTTCGTCACTTTTTCGATGTAAATGGCGGGGATATGGTCGTCCGAGATGACGACATAAAACGTTTCCGGATCCAGATGCAGGTAAAGCCGGTCGAGAAGACCGGTTTCGATCAAAACATCATAAGACCGGGTGGATGCCTTGACTCTGAGTTGGCGCACGTTAATCCTCCAGGACGGCGATCTCGCCGCCGACCGTTTTGAAATCATTGAAAAAATTGGGATAGGATTTATTGACAGCTTCCGCATGTTTGATATGGACCGGCTTCAAACACCGCGTCGCCGCGATCGCCGCGGACATGACGATCCGGTGGTCCGGAGCCGGATCGATGGCACCGCCTTCGAGCAGGGGGTTTCCCCGGATGATCAGACTCGATTCCGTCATTTCGATGTCCGCTCCCAGGCCGCGGAGAATGTCATAGGTCGACTGCAGGCGATTGGATTCCTTCAGTTTCAGCCGCTGGGCGTTTTCGATGACGGTCGTTCCCTGCGAATAGGCGCCGAGG